>Ga0265299_10000213_pt1 | contig 77417 bp, 186 predicted proteins | sample AusTroGonzalo_MG_4_FD_193485 | JGI IMG/M metagenome (GOLD analysis project Ga0265299, IMG submission 193485) | Bovine rumen microbial communities from tropical cattle in Woodstock, Queensland, Australia - Gonzalo_02 | ecosystem: Host-associated > Mammals > Digestive system > Stomach > Rumen ... | reverse complement strand
GCAAAATACAGTGAAGAAACAACATAAACAAGTGCTAATGTAATAATAATTAATTCAAATGTATTCATATATTATAATGTTTTAAATGATTTATAAAAATTTTGATCATTTTATAATTTGTCAAACCTTACTTGACCGTTTGGTTGATGTATATTTTTATCAGTTTTTTCACAACTATCTAATAAAGCCTCTAATTCTTTTTTAAATGCGGATGTTATCATTGCTGGAGCATTTATATTATAAACGTCCAGTTCGGCAAGTTGTTTTACAGTAACACTAATTTGTATTATTTCAGTTGGGTTGTCTTTTTTAACGTTATCCAGAAAGTCATACACAAGTCTGGCTAATACGTCATTAATATCAACGCCTTTTTTTTCTTTCAATTCCTCAGTAAATTCTTTTGTTGGTACTGGGATCATTATGTTTACATTACCATTCTCCATATACTAATCCATTTAATTTGTAAAGTTTATTTCTTTTTGCTTTAGTGTATTCTTCCTGCAGGCAAATATTATAAAGGAACAACTTAAGATATTCACAATAATATTTCCACCCTCTAGACGGGTACCAAATTTTAAAAACAACTAATGGCTCTTTATTATCTTCCAGGAATGATACAACGTGTCTTTTTTCTTTAATCCACGTAACAGTGTCTCCAATTTCAATTTTCTTCGGTCTTTTCATTTTTCTTTTTATCTTCTATTTCTTTAAGTATTCTATCTAGTTTGCTCATTGGAATGGTTCCATCTTTTTGAAATGCCATTCCGTCGACAAATCCTCTTGCATATAATGCTCCACCGTCAAAACATGAACTTAATGCTGCTTCATATCCTTTTGCTACTATTTCAAATAATTCTTCTTGTGTCATAATATCTTCTGTTTTGCCTAATCATATAATCAATTTGTCCCATCAACCAAGTTTCCGATTCTGGGCATCTTTGTTTCATTAATTTTAATATTTCATCAGGTAAGTATAATCCCATTTGGTATCTTCCTTCACCTAATAGAAAATCTACGACGTGATCAATATCAAAATCAACCTTGTCTTCTGGTATACCTCCAAAATGTTCATCACTTACATTAACGAATGCATCATCTTCACTTCTCCATTCGATTAATGTTTTTGGGTCCCCTCTCCAAGGTAAAATTGCTATTCCATACTTTCTGTACATAATTATACATTTTTTTCTTCTAATCGTCTTATTGCAATAGAATTACCACATTTAGGGCAATCCAAATATATTACTCTATATCTATGGTTCCAGTTCCAGGATTCATAGGTATCACTATTGTCATATGCCAAATCCCTACCACATTCGTCACACTGTATGTAATTATTTATTACTGTGATCATAATTAAAAAAAGGATTTTATACTTGGTCTAATTTCACTGATTATTTCTTCGCCTAACGTAAGTTTAAAACCTATGTAATTTTGACCGCACGATCTATATTTAAAATATCCCAATTTCAAATTGTCTTTAAGATATTGTTTAATTTCTTCTTGTGTCATAATTTTTAAATTATTTTCTTTTTGCAAAATCACCTCTCCAAAATTGATTACAATGTTCTATATTTGGATTTTTAATTTCTCTATTATGCTCAGTACACCAATTCTTACCATTTTTATAATATGGACCAAAAAGACATTGAGAACATGTACCTTTTGAGTGATATTTTTTCATAATTAATCAAATTTATACATATCTTTAGGTGCTTCAAGTGCAATACCTTTATCTATGAGTCCTCTGTAGTCAAAGTGGCGAGAGTTGAGAAAATTGATTAATTCGATTATTCTGTCTGTCATAATGCCCCAAGGAGTATGAATAAGAGTTATATTATTATATTCTTCTATTTCATCTTCTGTCATCGAAGACATTGAACGGAGATATGGTTTAACAAACTGAAATTGAAAACCGTTTATTCCAGTATCTTCAACTGCAAATAACTTAATATTTTTCTTTATACCTTCAACATATAACATTACGCCATAAGGTAACCTTGCACAAAGATCTTTCAATAATAATTCTTTATCTTCCTGTGTCATATCTATCTATTATTTACTTAATTGGACAAAAACTCCAAATATAACTATATTGATGTCTAGGTAGTTTATTAATATTTTCTATGTATTTCATTGGATATCCACCTTCCATATAATGTATTATATTAGTATAGTATTTACGGTGTTTCTTGTTGTCATTGCCAATATACGTATCATACCATTTATCTATAATAGCATAGTAACATGTCTTTATCATATCAATAAAAGTTATTTATACATATCTGCAGGTGCTTCAAGTGCAAGCCCTTTTTCAATTAAACCTCGATAATCAAAGTGATGACTGTTGAGCCAATCGACTTGATTATAGTTAGCGATACTCAACGGAATCGGAGTCTTGATGTACTTCCAATTATCCGTAAAATTGCTTCTAATGAAATGCAATTCATAACATTCCTTTTCAGTCATACTTGACATAGGACGGAGATAAGGTTTAATGTTTTCTAAATAACCTGTATAATGTATATCATCGGTAACTCTTCTATAATCTTCACCACCAACACTTTTATATGTTTCTAACATCAGAAATTCATCATCAGAAACTCTACCGAACAGTGTATGTATTTGTGATTCTGAAAAACTTGTATTTTCTACTTTAACACCATAAGGTAGTCTTGCACAAATGTCTGTCAATAATAGTTCTTTATCTTCTTGTGTCATAGTTATTTTGTTTTATACATATCTTCAGGTGCTTCAAGAGCAAGTTCTCTATGAATTAAACCACGGTAATCAAAATGGTTTTTATTTAAATATTCTATACCACCTAATATTCCATCTTCAAATTCACCACTATCAGTAAATTGACCAATAGGATATATTTCACCATCATCATTAACATAAAACCAGCCATGAGATTCATCTTCAAAATCATTACGTTCTTCCTCAGTCATACTTGACATTGGGCGAAGATAGGGTTTAATTTCCTCAATCTTACTTAGAAAACATTTCATTGGATAACTTTCAAACGCTGTTGAACTTTCTTCCAGATAAAGGTTATATCCCAAAGTATATATTTCTCCATGATATTGTACCTTTAATCCACACATTGCACGACTAAAAATATCTTTTGCTAATAATTCTTTTTCTTCTTGTGTCATAATTATTCGAATTTATACATATCTTTAGGGGCCTTAAATGCTAAACCTAATTCAATTAAACCACGGTAATCAAAGTGATGTGCATTTAACCAATCAGCACTTTCTATAGTTTGAATAGTACCAATCTCATTGGAAAAGAAACAAGTTTTTTCAAACTCTTCTTTTTCTTTTTTTGTCATACTTGACATGGGACGAAGATAGCACATTTGGTAATTATCAAAATTTTCATCGTACCAGTCATCAATAATAATATCCCACAATTTATATGGCGAGGTTAATACATCTCCATCCATATGTACATCGGAAACCATTACTCCGTATGCTATACGAGCAGACATATCTTTAACGATAAGATCTAATCCATTGCGTGTAATCTGAGTCTTAAAATATTGTTTTTCTTTTTCCATAATTAATACATATCTTTAGGTGCCTCCAATGCTAAGCCTTTTTCAATTAATCCATTGTAGTCAAAATGATGTTTATTAAGCCAATTAATCATATTTACTGCTGCAATTGGATAAAGAAACCCATCAACATAAAAGTCAGTTTGAAGAAGAGCAAATTCTTTATCTTCTTCATCAGTCATACTAGATAATGGACGGAGATACGGCACTATCTGTCTGATTGGAATATAATCTTCATGGTCTTCGTCAAGGATTTGCTCATCAGCCATATCTATCATTACGATAGTATTATCAAATTCTGGGTCTTCACCATCAGCAAATTCTGAGAAATAGTGAAATTTAACGCCATAATACAACCTTCCACAAAGGTCTTTCAATAATAGTTCTTTATCTTGATTTGTCATATGTCTAATATTTTATATTTTTCTGTTTCTGTTTTATCTAAGTCGTCTACAGCCATTTCAAATCTGAGAGTTACACCTAAATAAGGATATGCATAAAACTCTACCAACTTACCTCCAAGACCATTATCATAATGAGAGAATGTGTCAATAGTCATTGTTTTATCTTCACTAACAACTTCCGTTATGTAATGATGGTCGTCTATTGTAACATTGCAAGGTACATGTTTTGTTATGTTTTTAACTAAAATCTTATCACCTCGTTCTAATTGTCTAAATGTCTTTGTCATATGATTTCGTTTTTTAATAGCCATTTTATTGTTTCTACACAGTTATCTCGTAAACTGCCGCCAGTAAAATCGGGACCATGTTGCATTCCAGTCCAGTCAAAGTAATTAACTACCTTATTATTTATCATAAGGTCCGTTGAATGATCGGGCGGATATGGCCCATACATTGTATCAGGCATAAGATTGATCAATTTACCAACACTCCAGGCTGGTATATCTTTACAATTAGGATCATCCCATACTGATACTTCAAGTATTTTTGGTACACTGTTTTCACAGGTATGTTCGTTATAATCGTAACGATAATACATATCTGCAGATTCAATGTCCAGGCCTGCGTCAAGCAATGCCTTACTCTGTTCTATTGTTGTACAAACAAACTGTTCCATAATTATTCTGGTATTACTGTTGGACTATCATAAAATTGTTTACCACACTGTGGACAAATAACATCGGCAACTGTTTCATTATATCCTACAGTTGTCCATTTAAATTCATTACCTTCTGCAATGAACTCACAACAGCCCAAATGTGTGAATCTGTACTTGTTGTGTACTCTTAAATCTTTAACGATTATCATAGTTATACATTTAAATCTATATTATATCTATATGAATCACAATAGTTTGATTTTTTAGTTTTGAACACCGCATCATTGTATCTATCAGTTTTCAAATATTTATCAATATATTCGGAATACACCGTGTCAAAATCAATCGATTTATATTCCTTAATTATATCTTGATAGTGTTTTATATCTTTCTTAATTTCGTTGATTTCTTCTCTGCAGTTTTCAATACGTTTTTCATAGGCAGGAATACTTTTTTCGAAATCATCTTTTAATTTAGACTTCTGTAATTCAAAATACTCTTGGGCGGTGATAATTTTAATTTTATCCATCTTATCCAGTGGTGCCACTACCATATCAATAACACCAGACATATTCAGAGAAATGGATGTCCCATGAAAGATTGGATAAATATGGTGTCTAATTGGTATTTTTATCTTACCCGCCTCAATTATCGGCATACCAACAATTAGAAAATAAGTTGGTTCTAAACCACGCCCATATTCATTAACAATAAAACTACCAGGCTGAAAACGAGCAATCCTATCAAAGTCAGTCTGAAGTTCCTTAATAAGTTCTTCCTTTGCTTTGATAAGTTTGTCCTGTTCCTCTATTGCTTTCAATAGTCGGTCCTTTGCCTCTTGTTTGTATTGTTCAAAATCTTTATCCATATTATACCCAAAAAGTTTGTGTTTTAACTTTCTTAATTAAATAACCTTTACCCTGGCACTTAGGACATTTATAAAAACGTGTATATGTCTCAGGTGCTCCTGTGTGGTAATTGGTATCTTCATACTCTTCCCATAATTCACCCTTTCCGTGACATTCAGGGCATTCTTTTGCGTCTCCATGTAGGAACTTCTCGTGGAGTTCGCAATCTGACTTCTTATCAAATTCTTTACCGTCTTCTGCGACGTACACTGTATAATCTACAGTCTTTGTTCTAGTTTGTGTTTCCATATTACAAATCTTTTACTCCAATAACTTCTATTTTTAATGTATCCATATCTATTCCTAAATGGCCACAAATAATATGCCCACCTTCAAGATAACCAATCGGACAATGGTCACCAATTACAATATCTCCAGATTCTTTATCTTTCCAACAATATCTTGCAAAATAGTGTATGGTTGATGTTGGCCATTGTGTTAATGATAATGCGACCATATTTGGTTTAAGATATACGTTTACAATCTTACAATTGTATGAATATTTCTTTTCACGTTTAGTGAATGATATCCTCAAAATATCACCAATACTATATTTTTTATTGGAATCTATATATTCATAAACCACATCGTCAAATTCTTTTTTCAAAGAGTCTACTTTAGTATTAAATTCTTCAGGTGTCATATTACTCAAGTTTTTTACATTCCTCTTCACTATACATTGAATGAAGTTTATCTATCCACCACTTTGTTTTTACCTTTACAGACGGTCTACGCTGACCCTTAAGCAATGTTGTTCTTTTAAATACAACACCTTCGTGAACGTGTGGATTCCAACAATCAGGTTGTGTCCAGTCGTTGTTCTGAACTTTTTCAATAATTTCGCTATTTAGCGGCCCTGAATAAATTAGATCGGGAAGTTCAATACCACAATATCTGAAACACATTTCATAATTCTTTGGTTCAATATAACCTCTCTTTTTGAGGAATACATCAATAAGAGCCAGGTTCATCGTATCACCTTCTTTATGCTTCCCAGCAAATGAATTCCATCCATACCATTCAAATATGAATGTGATTTCATCAACACCGTTAAACACGTCACCCTTTCCAGAAAACTCCTTCACAATTCTTTCCAGAATCTCCTTGTAATCAGAGTTGTTAAAGAACTTTACAGTTTCTCCAAACTGTTCAGAGTTTTCATCTACAGTCACTGTCCTGGAACCGTAAGGACCCCAGGTTTTCTTTCTACAATTATATGCTACACAAAAGTTTTGGCCATCCAGTTTGTTATAACCTACAACCATTTCACCTTTCAAAGTGCCATCATCTTGTATTCTCGGTATACTATCGTAATGTTTCATATTTTTCTTTTAAACGGTTTAATTCGGCAAGTTCTTTTGCCTTAATTTTTTCTTTTTCTTTTTCCTCGTCTTTTTTTATCTTTTCTTGTTTTTCCTTTATTTGATCTTCTAAAGGCTTAGACAAATCAATAGTAAGAACATAATAATCGTCATCGTCATCACTATAATTCTTCACAAAATAAACCTTATTTTTTTCAAATTCTACATGACACCAATCAAAGAATTCGTCAGGAAATCGTTCATAGTGGTCTTTACACTCGTCAATCATTACCTCCCAATTATCCAGTTTACGCAATTCATTTAGTAATTCCCTTGCTTTAACTGTAATGGCTTCTTCTTTTTCGTCAATTAATTTATACAATTTGCTATGTTCTTTTATCAAAGAACTGGTTTCGTTTTGAAGTTCACTTGTTTTCATAATTCATTTATTCATCAAATTCTATTGGATAACCATCGTAATCTAAATCAAAAAGGTCACTGGAATCAAGTTTGTTATGACCCCAATAGTGACATTCTTTTATTTGTCCTGCAGCAATAGCAATCTTTGCCGCTTCTTCTCTGTCTACATATCTACCATAAGAAGTATAGAATCCATCTGTATGATGATCAACTTCTTTACCAAATATATGAAGTATCTCTGCGTGGTGCCGACCAATTCTGCACTGATAGATATCATCCACCTCAGTTCTATTAGTACCAACCTTGGCTATGCCATGTTTTTTATGGCATACAAATTCAGGTTTTACCTTATATGCTGCTGCTATTACTCGTTCCATATTACTTCTTGTTTTCTTTTAACCACTCGTAGAAATCGTCACAGATTTTATCTTCCAAATCATTGAGTTCAAGATAACGACCATCAAATTCAGACGGTACTCTACCAAGGAATCCATTATCCATTTCAATGCCAAGGGCTTGCCACATATAGTGTTGGAAATTATCACCGAAATCTTCGCCTATGATATTAATATCATCTGTGTGATCTTCACTGGAGATATAGTCGTATATCTTTTGAAAATCAACGTCTATCTCCACTTCTTTTATTTCAAATGTTGTATATTTCATGCTACTACTCCTTCCCAAACAACTTTAGGTTGGTTACTATTTTCTGCAAACCATTTGCATTCTTCAATAGCCTCCTGTATCGTACTAAACTGATTTTGAATAGAAGCACCATCGTGCCTATGTGTTTCACACCATTTTGATTTATCCTCATTGTAATACTGAGAATAAAATAATGGACCTCTTGTAATTACTCTTACTTTCATATTATTTACTTTTAAAAATTATTTCCCAATTAGGATCTCCGTCTCTCCACTTGAAATCGTAATCATACCACAAACGTGTGTTAATGAGAAATAAATCTCCACTAGCACATTCATGTTTTTCGATTATTAGGTATTCAATTTTATCGTTTCCTTCATAATCTTTTTCTTTACATTTGCATACCATACACTCGTCATAACCAGGGTGGTTATCTTGGAGAAATTTGTATAGTCTATCTATTGGTTTTTCCATTATAAATATGATTCATTTACTTTTATTCCAGTCGGAACATAAACTCCGTTTTTTATATCTTCTGTAAAATCAGAATAAGCCTCTTCGAAATAAACCTCTTCGTTCGGGTTTCTTAAACAGTAATATTCACCCTCGTGTTCAATTACACAAGGTCTACACCAACCCTTTTCGGGTTTTAAACCCCACATCTTAGGACTGGCAAGATTTAAAAATATCTCACAAGATAATTCAAGAGCCTTTTTAATATCCAGTTTCTCGTTCATATCTTTATTTATTACTGTGTTTATTTATTACACCCTGGCATATTTCAAGGACCTCTTCAACCTTGTCAAGATCGAACCAATCATCTGTACGTACGCCAGATTCCATATCAATCCAGAAATCATGAACGTCGTCATTGGTAAGAAGATATTCCAACTTATCAGCAACGTTATATGCATTCATACCGCCAGCATATCCAACTTTATCTATATTAGGATATACTTCAACAGGTGTATCAATACCAAGACCACCAGACGCATCAAGCAGCATAGTAATCCTGTCAAATGCTACGGCACCAATAAGACAGGTGATTCCATCTTTCCTTGCTTCGTCGATTCTGTGTAGTTTACTTTTAACATATAATTCACAGTCACGTACTGATTTTTGCTGAAGAATTACTTCATTGAAATAATTTGATATATCACCTTCATACTTGAAAATTGCAGGGTTTTCTTTTGAAGTTGAAATGTTCAATTGACAACGATTAAACATATGACAATATCCTCTACTCCAATCAAAGAATGGGTTAAGATCACCTTGTACTGCAGCGCGGGCAATACTACCACACATATGTGCAGATAGTTTTAATCCAGTGCCGTCTAATGCACTAAGATAACTTGGATTGAAATAACGATTACCGTTCTCTCTCCAATTCTTGGCAACGAGAACGCCCCACTCTACAAGTGGATACTTTTCCTGAATTTCATACATTCTACCAAGGTCGGTTTTACCGTCGACACCAGTAAACGTAATATGTTGTAATTTTTCTACCATATTTTAATGTTTTTTCTTAAATTTAATAATTGGTTTGTCACTATATATAGCCATATACAATGAAAACGCAACAATCCAAGAAAATAATGACAAAAACGACATCCACACTAATTCTGACAAGGTTATGTAATCAGCATTATTTCTTATATATGCTGCTAATATCCAAAAAGAAATTGCAAACCCAAAAAGGTATACAAATAAAATAATTATTCCAGTTATACTCATAATTCATTAAATTGTTTTTTCAATTCTTCAAGCCGTTTTTCTAATATTACAGTGAATTCTTTTGTTAATTTATCATCAACAAATACGATGGAACGCTCATAATCAAATGAAACTGGATTTTCCCAAAGCAACCCAAATTGATAATCATGTATTCCATGTTCACGATTACTACCGTTCAATGCGAGTTTTTTAAGCGCACGTTCGTATTCTTCAATACGTTTTTTTAAACTATTTAGTATTTCAAGTTTATCTTTTGTCATAATATAAAATTTTTGGTAACGATATACATGTTGGCTATATCTTTAATTAATTGTTATCTTTAGAAAGTCAGTGGCGAGAGCATCGCTTGGTAAAATATTCACATACTCCACCAAGCTAAGTTGGATAAAATATATTAGAGTATGCTCTCCCACTGACTATACGATTATAAATCACCTGACGAAGTACTCAGACTATTTATATAATCGTCATCTAATCCTAATCCAATGTAAGGACATAAAGTACCGCTTTTTTTGTACTCACAATATTCTGTTTTATTGCATATTTTACAATTCATAATCTATATTTTGTTTCCGTATAATCTCAAATTAAATTAGTTTATCTTATATTTTAGGTAATTATTTACTCTTAGAGAATTTCGGTTTTTTCATCCAATACTCTGGCTCTATACATTCAAGAAGTTTTTGGTCGAATGAAAGATTGTCTTTTACTTCAAATCTACTGATAGTGACATAACACTCTTGATAATTCCACCAATACGATGATATAAAATCATCATTATCATCAACAACTCCTTCTGAACGAAATCCTACACGAATACCATCAGGGGTAGAATCTTCTCTGACCCATAAGTGATGATATGCTAATACTTCTTCGCCATATGGAGGTTTCTGCTTCTTGTAGTCAATCCATTCTGGTTTTGGTCGTGCAGTCATACCTTTATTAGCAATTTCTACAGCATATACAGCCTTATCATATGGCACTGATTGAACATCATAACTTTCACGTACCATCATATCATCAATACCCCAACCGTGAGGTACATAATGAGATTTCTGTGTTGTCTCTTTAACTCTTTCGAGATATTCCAATGCATCTTTCTTCATTGCTCTATAATTTTATATTTTGTCATAATATAAAAATTTTCTATCATTTTTTTCTTCTGTATCTATTAAATTCACTTAAAACATCCTCATAATAAGGGTGTTTATATTTGTGATATTTCCTGAGTTCTTTCAAAATACAATCGATCAATTCGATATCTTTCCAATCCAACGCAAGACGTTCTTCGGTTTCTTCAACCGCCCTTCTCTTAGCGGCATTTAAATCCCAAATATCGTATTCAAGTTTTCGTTTTTTCATAAATTCACTAATGTTTTTGCTATTTTTTGTGCTAAATCTTGAACGGAAATAAGTTCTCCATTTCGTTCTTTAGTAAACAAATCTTGTTCATGTAACAGGTATTGATAATCACGATGAACAGATTCTGCGGTAGAGTCTGGCATAATTCTTACAGTTGCACCATTCCAGCGAAGAAATACGTCTTCGTTTTTCAACTTTGCTGTTTGAATTAATCCTGGAATTACTTCATTAATCGAACCGTCTAACAGTTCACCTTCAAATAATGTGTACTTTCTCATAACTTTTTATTATTCTGTTGGCCAAACTAAAATTTGTACTTTATCTCCCATTTTGTATTTACCTGGGTTTGCATAGAATATCTGGTTCTCACCAGTTTCATCCTTGTAATTGACCGCTACGAAATCCTCGTTTACACGAGTTACTTTACCTTCGTATGAATCAACTTCAATTGGTTTAAATGCCCCAGGCGCATTACTTCTAACATTATAATAATTAGGAGGAAATGCAACGGAACTAAAGCAATTTGGATTTTGTTCATATGCTATATCCAAGGCCTCAAGGTCCACAATTTGTTCTGCTCTGCGTGCTGCTGCTTTTATATCGCCATTGAATGATTCGATCAATTCTTCGGTTCCATCGTCCTTTACTTTATACAAGTGATAGTAAGGACCTACTACTTCCCCATTTACTGGGTCACATAATTCTTTTTTAATTCTCGCTATCATATTCTTCTTCTATTTTAATAGGCTCATCGGCCCATGTTATTTTCTTTCCTGTTATTTTTTCAATACTACCCTTAGGTAGATAGTTCCAATCTGGATGATAACCTTCACGTGGTGCCTCAATATCAATTTCATCATGAAGTTCGACCCAATGGTCATATTTCATTCGTGTATCATACCAAGAAATTACTTTCTTCTTTTCAGCACGCTGTTTCCTATGGAATTCTTCTAAATCAGCAACAGTACCATTGTATATTCCATAATACAAAGATGGTGAAAACCTTTGCCAACCATCACGGTTTGATGTTATTTTCTCATCACCGTTACTATCTACACAAAACCAAAATACTCTTACCATAAATCGTCAAGTTCTTCGTAAATTATTATAAATAAACTAAATACAAAAACTGCTCCAAGTAACCAGCCTAAAATAACTGGATGATATTTTGCTAACCATAATAGCAAACAAATTAAACCGATTATTAATACTGTAAGGACTAAAGCGGTAATTATTCTTCCCCAGTCTATATCATCCATATTCTTATTCTTCTTTTAATAGTTTCTGTAAATCAGATAATTCAAAATACCATTCACCTTTGTGTAACCTGTTGGTTACTTCAACAGTGTCATAATCAGGATAATCTCCGCCATCCTGTCTAAATAATATTGCATACTCCAATATGTCAGTGTCAATATCTCTATCAGCCTTGTGCCATTTTGGCAATTTACCAAGCATATACTTCTTGGTCTCGTCAATGGTCTTGTCTATGTCAGCCATATGTTCCAGTAACAATATCTCGTAAGCCTCCATAAAAGCCTTTCTAGGTAATTCATTAACATCATGCGTTGTATAAAAATCACCTACATTACTTTTGACAGTTACATTCTGTACTGGATATTTCTTCTCGGCAAGTTCTTTAAATTCTTCTCTTGTCATAATTATACTAATTTTTTTCCATTAACAGGCTTATATCTGCGTGGATATTACCAATTCGTTTCCATTTGTGATCCATAGTAAGCAAATGCTGGTTCCATTTACCCTCGTGATATGTGAATACCTCACCATAATCGTCATCACGACTACTATTATTTGCTATGTTAGGCTGCTTACTGGTATTAACATAACCTCTACCAATAGTGTAAAGCAATCTGCGATATGCACCGTGCATACATACATATACACCGTTCTCTTTCGGTCTATTCCAATAGTCATCAGCACCATGATTGGAAAGAACAAAAATGTCTCCATCATATACACGCATTCTACCATTCCTGGTATCAACGTCATTTTCACAATCTTGTAAATTTGAAATACTATCAACACTAGGTACAATACATAAAACCTCAACGTCTTCCCTTTCGGCTAAATCGTGAATCATAGCAAGGTTCTTTACCGAATCAATCTTTAATTCAAGCATTTGTGGCTGCTCTTTATCGGTATATTTAACCCATACAGCAATGTGGTTTTTATATCCGTATTCGTCACTATCAAGGTATGATTTAATACCATCCCACTTTTTGGAAGGAGTTAGTTTAAATGAATGCTCAAGTACTGCTTTACCCTTTGTGGCAACTTCAATACCTTCATCTTCATTTTCTTCCCAATCCCACCAACCAGCAAGGATCCTCTTATACTTCGTAAAAAGCATTTGGGCTTCTTTTACACTCATACCGTATAGTTCCTGAGCAACTATACTAAATGAATCAGGAGAATGTTCATCACATTCTTTCCTATATTCTGATAATTTCTTAAAAAATTCAACGTGTTCGTTTTCCATAATTAACTTGTAAATACACTAAGTTCTCTTAGTTTAGTTTTTAAATAAGATCTTATTTGATTTTCAGTGACTTCAAAATCACAGTTATCATTACGCCACTTACTAACCTCTCTTCGAATTTCTGCCTCAACTTGTTTTCTTAAGTCTGGGTTCATCTGACACGCTTTTTGGTACCAGGCCTCAAAGTTTCTTTCTTGAATAGCCTGGTGCCTAGCGAGTTCTGCAACCGCTTGATTCAATTTTTCAAGCGTCAGCGGTTGATAATATGTTGGTTGTTCACTGTTCATGATTCGAAAATAAGATTGATAAACTTGTCTTTATTTCCTTCCTTCGTCAATTCAAACGCTGGTACAGCCTCGAATTTGTTTCTGAAATAAGTGATTTCCTTACCGTCAGGAAGAGTAGTAGTAAGTTCCTTTTCTACCTTGTAAACAAATCTACCATATTTGTATTGGTTGGCAAAATCATTCCAATCAATATCGGTTTTTTCTCTACAAATTGCAATTTGTTGATCAGTATCTTTTTTAACCAGTTCTTTGTGTGGAACATAGGTTTGAGCAGTCTGCTGCTTTGAGTTACGGATACAGTCAATCTGACGATATAGGAACCAAGCAAATGCATCGTTAAAATTAGGTACAGTCCAAGCCTTGCAGTCAAACTGAGCCATCTTCATTTTATCAAGTTGATCAGAAAGGCCTGCGAAACCAACACCAGACCAATTTTCTCTCTTCTCAAACAAGTGATACTTAATGAATTGGCGATTGAACTCTGACGTAGCCAGGGAAGCAAGAATAGATTCAATCTTGCAAAGTCTACCACCAAACAGCAAGTCGGTCTCTGGTGTGTCATAATCGGTAATGAGCAATGAGATCTCATCAGACTGAACATATGCAAACTTACATCCCTGTACGTTTTCACACAGGAACTTAGCCGTGTTGTTCATCATTCTGATAAAATCATCATCAAACGGTTTCTTAAAGTTATTCTTGATGAGACGACTAAAGTTTTTACCGTCAAGCATGACAAGAATATTACTGTTAGGCAGAAGTTTATAATCAGTTAAACCTCTGTAATACAAACACTTTTCTTCTAGACTTTTAAATTTCATTTTATTTTATTTTTAATTTTGTTTAACAAACGTCTTTCCATCCATGTAGCCGCAAATTCAGCAATTGAAAGTGGCTTTTGAAAACCAGTTGAATCAAATGCCCACGGCGCATACATTCGTGTTTCCTCGCTCGAAAACGAGTAAAGAAAATTAGATACAGCCTTTTGTAATTCTACTCTATCTTCCTTAGTCATAATTAGATCAAATTTTCAAGGCAATATTTAATTGCTGCTTCACATGCTTGTTCATAGTTGGGAAATTCTTTTTCAACCGCATAAATGGCAACATCATTCTTTATATCTTGAATATCTGCTGTCCAGCAGGACACCTCTCGAATGACATCAATATGAATAAACCAACCCATTTTTCTCAACCATTGCATTGCCATCTGTTGGGTAGGAGCAGATATAGTATCTCCACTAATATCGTGTTTTATATCATTTATGCCTAAAAAATAACCGCTATCCCAATCGAATTTAACAACTCTTTCCCGATAATCATCATACCAAGATTCTGTTACCTTTTCAATAGCATATCTTGTTGGAGTATCAACATCAAAACCCTTCTCTTTCAGAAGTTTTGCCACTTCAAAACTAACGTATGCTTCTTCTATCATAATCAAATCAAATTTTCAAGACAATATTTAATTGCTGCTTCACACGCATATTCAGGTTTTTCATCCTCTTCCTCAGGTGCAAGCCAATAATCTTCTGGTGTGTTTAAACCGTTATCAATTCTTTCAATTTTAACACAACAAAATTTTGCAACAGACCATTTATAATAAATGAAATCCTCTTTTCGTGGATCACCTTTTATTTCAATAGTAATGAAAAGATTGTGAACTTCTTCTAACCATTTCTTAGCCATTTGAAGAGTTGGACAAAGTATACAATTGTGCATTTCACATCCACTTGCTTCAATCGGATATTTTTCATAACAGAAAGAACCAGCACTTCCGTATCTTGCTCGGCAAGACCAATCAAATCCATTATCTTTCAATAGTTTTGCTGTTTCAAAACTAACATAATTTTCATTTTCAATTATCATACGTATCTTTAATTTTTTCAAATATATCAAGACTTTTGTATTCTTCTTCAGTTAAAACCCTGTAACGGTATGATCTAAAATCAGAGTCTTTATCAAAAAGGAGTGCTACTTTTGTCCAATCACTATCTTTTTCGCTGTAATCATAAATTACCCAAATAACTAGAGGATTATAACCCATATAAGCGGCTTCTCTTACACCAAAACCACCACGTTCATTAATTCTTTCCGCAGATTGACTATCATGATAATACTTATATATCTCTAGATGTTCAACCCATGGAATCTTTATATATTTATATTTAACACCACCTATTTCTCCAGTGATGTTAAAATCCGATTGCATTACTGCTGTCTTTGTCATAATTAATCATCTATTAAGTCCAAAAATGCACAGCAACTTCCCTCACAACTGAATGTAAGTGGATCCAAATCGTGTTCCTGTCTATAGATTGACAGTTCCTCCAGGACCTCGTGTGCCAGGTCTGCTGCTTGCTGAATTACATCGTCAATATCCAAACCATCTAAGGTTACTACTGCAGATGCGGTTGTTGTTACTTTAATTTGTTTCATATTATTCACTAACTTTGTCTTCGTCCCATACATCAAATAGATTTTCAATGTCTACTACAGCACTTACCTCAGCGAGTTTGTAGCATACACTACCACATATATAGTAAGGACCACTGGCTACAATACCAAGTTTAGGTTCGCTATCTGGATTACCGTCGCCATCAATGAAAGGATAGTATCTAACCGCTTTACCTGGAAAAAGTTCTTTTTCTGTCAAATGTTTCATTATTTTAAATTTTTAAGTTACTACAACAAATATACAAAAACTGTGCCAAACTTATCTATGTGGTAATCCACCATGAATTATATGTTTAAGAACTGGATTAGTACTTGGCTTTCCATCAAACCAAATATCTTGACCACAAACTGGACAAATTACATAATATTCATTATCATAGTTTGAGTGTATATCCTCTTTACCAGGTTTTAGTACGGAGTCACATGTGCGACACCGTACCTTACCATAGTTATTTTCTAATAGTTCCATATTAATTAATTGTTTCGTCACCGATTCTATCGGCCATCATCTTAATATAAATCTTAAGATCATCAACATATTGAAGATCACCGCCATATTTCTTAATGGCACCATAAATGAAACCAAGTGCTGTGTCTTTGATTTCACCTCCTACGATGTTATATTTATCAGTATAGCGTGGTTCAACGGTACCCATCTTCTTGTATGGACGAGTGAAATTACGCTCTGTTACTTTTCCAGGTGCGTATTCACCCTCACCTTCAACACCTTGATCGGCTTCTTTTTTATTTTCACTATCAGCAACATATACAGGGCCATTCTTGAGTGTTCTGTTATGATCACTTTTAATTATAACTTTAACATCTGGAAGTCTGTCTGCGTCTTGTGCTGCTTCCATTAGTTCTTCAAAGCCTAATTCAACAATATGACTTCTTAGGAAATTTCTTTTTTGTTCACCGAGTAGGTTGTCGTAAGCCTCATCGATGTCAATACTAACATTTACTTGCATTTCTTACTTTTTTATATTAATTATTTTAAAACGTATAAGTACAAACGTTTAATTACTTTCGCATCATACAATGCATTATGTTTGTCCCCACTAATTTCCAATTCATAATCAGCCAAGATACCTTCACGAGACTTATCAAACGCCTCTCTTTCAGAACAACCGTAATGTTCAGCAATGTCCTGGTTAATATCGTGACAGGACGGACAAACGTTCTTTGGTAAATCAAATGCACTACCAAACAAGTCAATTAACAATACCATATCGTAATGGCATACGTCAGAAACTAATTGAACTTCGTCATATACTGACAACCATTCTGCAAGGGCCTCTTTTACGTGTTCCTTGTCATCGTAAATTTCAGTTACTTCATCAGAATTAAGTTGACCTACAATACTATCACCACGGTCAAACTTGAGGTTTTTCAATACGTGTTTCTTAATCCAGTCATCGCATTGGTTCCTGTCATAATCGGCAAACTCAGCATAAAAAGATCTACCGTCTTCGTCTACACAACCAAGGCTAATAAGCGTTGTATTTTTGTGTAAACCAGTAAATTCTGTATCAAAAAATACTTTCATATTTAATCTACGTGTTTTTCCAATCCGTACTTGTCACAGTACTGATTAATTATTTTCATTAGTTCTGGTTCAAACTCATGATAATGACGTTGTTCAGCGTGTTTTAAATCCACAGGGTGATTCTTGTGAAGTTCCCATAACCAACCAGCGAGTTCACTAATTCCTTCAGAAAGTGTAATAAACTCTTCTACGTTGAAATTATCGTCTTTCAATTTATCCTGAAGGAAACGTGTAATACCTTCTACACAAGGAAGAGATTTAATCTTTGAATACCAGCAATATTCAGTCTTGCACGAATCTTCCTTGTGGACCCACCATTCAATATCGAATAATGCGTATCCTTTATATTCTAATGCTATTACCATAATTATTATCCTCTTGGATCTAAATTATTTTCCTTTGGAAGAGTTCTTTTATCATTGAAAGTAAGATTTACTGGAGGTGTGTATTTAGCATCAGCCTTGATAACTTTGTCTTTATTGTTATCAATATACATCACTTTAAGTTTGTGGTTTTCTTCATCAATGCCAGTGAGTAATACCGTAAACAGTGGTTCTTCCCAACTTTCGGTAAATAAGAACAATACGTCGTACAGACGTAGTTCCTCAGGATTTTCACAGTATGATTCTACAAGATAACTACCAACTTTCCAGCACCTGTAAGTCCTGTTTTTAATTGCGTCTTCTGTAAGGTCCTTAACGGCACTATATTCTTTCATGTCGTCATCGTAGCCAAGTGGTACTGCAGGCTTCCAATTACCGTCTTCGTCTTCGCAGCAGCATCCACAGCAACATTCTACTTCGTCGTCACTATCGTCTTTACCTGAACATTCACAGCAACAATCTTCGTCGCGAGTAGGTGGGACTTGAGCAAATGTATCGTCCCAGAATTTTTTGTTTTCTTCGTTAATCTTTAACATCTTATTGGTTTATTATTATCAAATGAATTATTTTTGTTTATTTCTTGAATTAGTTTTTTATTCATTTCTGTCCACCATTCCACCCAGGCTTTATACTGTGGTGTTTCTTCCATTAATTTATTTTGTTCCATATTAAATGTATTTTATGTAATCTGGGTGTCTATATTGTAAACGTTCAAAAATCATTTTCAATGTGTTTTCAACCATTTGGAATGTTATTGAACTATATTGTTCGAATAAATACATTTTTTCAACATCTGATATGTCGTCGAAAAACTTTTGTAAATTCAATACAGCAACAGAACCTTCTGGAAATCTTTCAAGCCCCTCTTTTTTCTTACGCATTTCTTCGACTGCTTTTCTACGACCCTCTTCCATTTCGATAAATGCAGCAACTTCTTTTGGAAGATGAATAATGATTCGATTGTTTTCTACGTCAGATTCAAGTATTTCGGTTGAAAGTCTTTCATTGGTTTCAATTATCCAACGCGCATCGTCAATTATTCTTCTTTTTTCCTCCTCTGTTAAATTGAACCATTCTTTTTGATCAATTTCCATTTTGTTCTTCGTTTACAAATTCAATTATTTTCTTACCTTCCACGTATTCACCGCCTGGCTTATCAATTAAACCAAGCGCTAACAATGTATCGTCAATACCTTTCCAATAAGCATCAACAATTTCTTTAACACCGAAGATAGTTTTCTTGTACAGTTTACCATATGTATACGTGTTGGCACTATACGTTAGTTTTTCTATTAACTCATCTTTTGTCATATTATCAATATTTTTAGTAATTATACAAAAAAAAAATTGGTTCCCAAACGAGAACCAATAATTTTAATCCCACCAATTTTCTATACCACTACCGTCGTATAGCCTGTTGTATAATTCTTGCCGATATTTTTCAACAGACCATTTATCTGCTTTTTCTGGAAAAACGGTATGTTCAACGAAATTCTCAATACGTTGATTTATTTCATCTTTATCCTGCCCCTTGATAAGTTTGAATATCTTATCATAGTGTTTTTCACGCGCCTCTTTAATTTCGTCAAAGTATCTCTTATACCGCTCACGGATTGCTTTACTGTATTCGTTTTCAACTTCTTCGAAACCAATACTACCATCTTCGTATTCTGTTACATGAGTTGTAGCCTTTTCTTCAAGGTCCTTTGTTTCCTTACGTAATTGTTCACGTACATCAGCCTCATAGTCACGCTCAATTTCTTTGGCAAGTTCATTGATCGCCTTAATTTTTTTAATTCTGGTATCATAAATCTCGTGACCATTATTAAAAAGATAATCAGACATCTGTCTTAAACAGAAGGAAAACATTTCCACTTGATAATGGTAATCCCAACTTCTCCATTTCTTCAATTCCTGGTGGAAAAGAATATGGTTTTTAATACAATTGATTAGATCATTCCACCATACCAGGATTGGTGTTTTAATATGAGCAGCAAACCAGATACCGAAACTATCCTTTTCGTCTGCCATTCCACACAATACATCTATTTGTTTACTGCGTGGAACATCGTATTCCTTTACTATCTTAACATCTTTTTCCATAATTAAAATTCTGGTTCATGTCCTGTTTCTTCAATTAGTTCTCTTAAATTTTCCTCAAGTTCATGAATGCCTTTACGCATTTCACGTGCCTTGTTCATACGTTCCTCGGTCCATTCGTCTGGAGCACCTTTACAATAACTGGAATAATTCATCCAGTGTTTTACACCAAGTTCGTGGAGTTCTAGATTTTTCCAGTACCACTTTTCGAACTTATCTTCTCTCACTTTGTTATCGATGTCGTAACGAATATCTTCCATATCAATGTACATGTCAGCAACCATAACAACTGTACCTGGGTTGTCTGCAACCCACATTGTATCGTCATATCTGAATTTATGCTTTTCACAAAAAAAGTACAAATAGTCATTACAGATATCACGCCATAAGTCAGCAATAACACCCATTTTTATTTCTTTTGGTTCACTCATACTTTTTGAATTAAATGTTTTTCTTTATAATCGTAAATAGGACGCAAGTATTGTTGTCCGTCTTTTTCTACCAGGTAATATACGTCTCGATTTGTTAACATCAAACCAAGTAGGTTGTAAACAATACCACCTTCATCAAATAACTGATGAGGTTCCTTGAGATATTTTCTAAAATCGTGAATAAATTCAGCACGTACCATTGGATCAACCATTAATTCAACGGACCTGACAATGCCAATATCTTCCAATTGTTCTGGTTTCGTGATTGCAATGCCAATCCAATCTTCCTTCTCCCAATAAGAAACACATCTTCCAGTGCTGAAATAATCAACACGTTTCACACAATGTCTCTTAAAGTACTTACGTACGATTTTATGAAACTCTCTAAATGAATCAATTATTCTCATAATTATTTAAAATAACAAATATAACAAGGTTTATCGTATTGTTTACACAACTCAATGTCGTGTTTGGTGCCGTGAGATTCACCATCCCAGAATGCAAAGCAAATGTCACAGGCTTTGATAATATCTACGTTTCTTCTAAATCCAGCACTCTTACCGTATTTTTCCCAATCAGGTTTGAAGATCGTAGTTTTCAGTCCGTATTTTTTTGCGTACAATTCTCCAAGTGAATCAGCACCCCTGGCACCACCAGATATAACTTCGGTAACTTCGTAGTCGTTGTCCTGACAAGTGTTCGTTATGAACGATTCCAACTTGTCATAATCGTTAAATATCCTGCTACCTACAATTGCGATTTTCATATTATTTACCTGTGCTACCAAATCCGCCAGTACCACGACTTGTTTCGGATAATTCATTAGTCTCAATAATTTCGACTTCTGGGACCTTAACTATTACGAATTGACCAATTCGTTCACCGACGGCATAAGGTGCCTTAGAAAGCGCGTAACGGTCAATTCTGGCCTTTATAAAGTCAAACTTATCATACAACTTTTTGGTTAACCAACAAACGTTGAGTTTATCACGGTTTTTATATCGGAATTGTATCTCTCCACGATAGGTTGCTGGATCCACAAGACCAGGTGAGTTAGGAATATAACCCTCAGTCTTGGTGTTACGACTCTGTGGGAGGCAGAACATAGCAAAGCCAGGTGCCATTTCACACGCAAGTCCAGTGCGATAAATATACATATCGTGTTCCAAATCATAAGTGAGGTCAATACCTACAACATCCATCCCGATATCCCCTGGATGTGCATAGAACGGTATTACCGCACGTTCATCTACTTTTTTAAATTTAAGTGTTTCCATTTATATCATTACAAAAGTTGGTTCATAACGAACCTTATATTCTTCATCTTTAATTGATACGTTATAATACAAAGTATCCTTGTAGAACGGATATAATGTTTCTTTTGTATCATCTACGTATATACCACCGTGAATTCCACTATGAATATGCCCACAGAACACATACTTGATATGTCTGTCAGCAATTGCATTTGCAAGTGATTTACTTGCATAGTTAACTTCATATTGTGTATTAGGATTTGAACACCCTAATTTACCTACCCTTGGTGGCTGATGTACTAACAAGATGTCACAATCCATTGGAATTTCTTCATATGGTTTTCCTGAACTATCAATGAAAGCAAATCCTTTAGGACTAATACACCAAGGTGTACCATAAACTTTCATACCGTTTTCAAGTGTATAACTTTCATCTTGAAGGTACACAAGTTTATCCTTCATTTTCTCGTTTTCACGAATAATTCTTTTAATTCGGCTTAATTCAGTATAGTGTTGTTCATTTTCACCGAAGTATGACAATTCGCTTTCCAAATAAAAATCGTGATTACCAGCAATAAGAAAAACTTGTTTGCAAGGTAACTCATTGATCCAATCGGCAAATGGACCGTTGAACCACTCGTGGCATTCTTTTGTCATCGTATCAATCCTGGTCGGAAAGATATCACCGCAAATGAAAACCACGTCGCACTCCCCAATACTGGGGAGCGTTCCGTGTAAATCAGATATAGCGCAAATCTTCATACTTTTAGTCTTTTAGAAGTTGCTTTGCGGGTTCTTCGTTAACAATGTTCTTCTTCTTCAAAAGATATCCTGCAACAACGCCTACGGCGAACATTACAAGGGCACCAATCTCGAAGAAGGCAAATGATACCTCAGGTTGTACCAAGTGAAGTACAACTGCTGCGATAATGACTGCAGCGATGATACCAAGTGCAGTCCACTGTTGCCATGTCCAATTCTTCATAATTAATTAGAGTTTTTGAATTTTGTTATTTTCAATAGTCAATCTCTTGGCCATCTTCTTATAGACCTTGTGATTGAATGACATCTTCTGACGTGAAGGAGCAATTTCTGCTGGTTCATCAGTAGGTGCGCTAAAATATCCAGCGAACAAATCTGAGTTCCATACACCACCTGTGTATGCCTGTGCTAAGAAAACGTAATCAGAGCCAGGATTCAACTCACTAAGTTCCACATAGATAGGTCCGTGCATTGTGAAGTATTCAATGTATTCGCCGTAGTAAGTTACCAAATACTCAAAATATTCAGTAGCGGTAACACCATATGCCTGTAGTGTATCTGCATCAATAAATGTGGCGAAATATTCAACCTCATCAAGATTTGGTACAAACCAAATTGCTGTATCAGTTACTTCGGTATTAAATGTAAGATCGACCTGTTCAACTGGATGTGTTGTGAAAGCCTCGTGATAAACAGTACCTACAACTGCACTTGTTGCTGTGTCAACTCTAAATGCAACAACTACATATGAAGTCTCAGGACTTAGGGTACTGAATTCATAGTGATCTTGGCCTTGAGACAACCAGTCTACAAGTTCTACGTCATAACCATACTCTTGATATTCCTCAACACCATCAAGAATGTATTGTAGAAGGTCCTCAGCAGCCTGTGTAGGTGTCTCGAACTCATCATATACTTCCTGTGAGAAAAGGTCGAAGTAATAAAGTGCGTTTGTGTCAGAAGGAGTAACTGTAACAAGTGCGCTAGTAGCAGTAATGTCACTAACACCAATTGCAAATGTTACCTCTGCTGGCTTTGGTTCTGGATTGCAACTTGCAAGCATTAGCGAACCAACTAATGCAAATAAATAAAATAATTTCTTCATACTTTTTAATTTTTAATTATTATTGTTGTTTGTTATTTTCACTAAACGGGCAAAAATCTCCAGGTACATCAAGCCCAGTTCTTTTTGAAGTCTTGGCTGCGCATTCAGTCCAATGTAAATCTTCGTGAACTACTTTGTCCAATATCATGCAATAAACCTTATAATCTTCCTCTTCAAAATCAGGGTTCCAGTACGGGCCATCTGTAAATCCATGAGGACATAAACTGCAGAAGTTTACCTCTTTCTTAAATTCTATTAACATTCTCTAATCAAATTTAAACTTTGTTGCTGATCATAAATTTTTTCCTTAACCGTTTCAAATGAGATTGGAAAATAATTGTTATTGTCAACACCTACATCATATTGTGTAGGATAACAATGAATCAATCTTTGTGAATCCAATCCAAATGAACCTTTCTTTGAGTGGCAGTGGCCAAACAATTGCCAAGTTGCTTTTTCACCACTGTATGCACCGTCGAAACATAAGAATGGGAAGTGACATAAATATATATGAAATTCTTCAATTTTAATATATGCCAATGGTAGGATGTCGTCAAATAACGCTCTAACCTCTTCTTTATGAATGAATTCCCTATCATGATTACCAGGTAATAGAATTTTATGCCCGTTTAATCGTGACACCAATTCTACTGTCTTAGTAACACTTCCAAATCCAATGTCTCCGAGTATAAATACCGTGTCGTCTTTTTTAACAACCGAATTCCAGTTGGCAATTAACGCCTCATTCATTTCGTCTACTGTTTCCCAGGGACGTTGGCAGTACTTAATTATGTTTTTATGATTAAAATGAATATCAGATGTAAACCAAATATTCTTACCACTTGTAAATTTATAATTATATTCCATATTTACCATTTAATTTTTTTATTTTCAACATCACCAAAATATACTTGTTTCCAACCGTTAGTTTCAGCACCAATGTCGAGACAAGCGGTTTCCCGACGTAAACAATCAACGAGTATAATATCTACATGTAATGGTTTATTATCAATTCGTTGACAAATATTTGTACCGTCATTAAAATATAAATCATTTTCGATTTCTTCTTTGTCTGCTGGTATTTTTACGGTGCCAATTGTTGCTATACGATTATCATCATTAGGTGCCAAACCAGGGAAATCTGATTCATATGGTGTATGTCCAACAATTTGAATTATACCACTGTCAAAGCCAAATAAATTTGCATACCATAATGTTTCAGGTCGTATCCATAATGGTCCTTGAGATTCCGATACACCGTAAGAATCTGAGAATTTACCACAAAAATAAAATGCAGACTTGTTGTTTTCCCACAGTTCATTTATGTTTTTAACTATTTCTTCAAGCGTTGTGTCTTTTTTAAATTCGCCAAAGTATGTTTCATACCACTCTTTAGTAACACCAGCGTGCGTGATAAGATATTTGTTGTTAATTTGATACGCAACACCATCTGTATATTTCAAATTCTCGTCAAAAAAGTTGAACAATTTGTTCCTTTTACTGATGCTTATTTCATAACGACTTGTTTCTCCATATTTTATAATATATTGAAGATCGTGGTTACCAAGCAGAATAATTACATTATCAGGATGTTCCTGTTTCATTTTGAAGATAGATTCCATTTCAGAAAACATTTGATCAAATGTAACATCTTCCAGATGATAGTATGGGTCCACATAATCCCCGACGAAGATGTACATTGTTTCTTCGTCAAATGGTTCTACTAACTTATGCCAATTAGTTCTACCATGAATATCCCCTATTATTCTATACTTCTTGATCATTTTCTTCTTCGTATTTCTCTTTAAATTCGTCAAGTTCTTCAATTATTTCATGTATAGTAACTTCTTCCATTGTGTCAATGAAATCGTCAATTCTTTTTATCACTTCACGATACTTTTCGTAGAATTTATCGTTATTTTCAAAATAGTCTGGTGTTTCAACCACAGCGGTTAAAATTGTTAATTCCTGTGTTGTAAATTCAATAACCTCATCAATGTCGACACTGGAAGGACGGGAAAATTCCCAACCGCAATACCATATTTCTTTTTCTTCGTTTTCTTTCCATCTTTTATAAGCAAATGCGCGTTCGTCGGTTCTAACACTTTCTTTCAAAAATCTAAGATAGAAATTAATGTTATCATATATTTTTATTGTCGGTTCATCCGACTTTCTCATACAATATGCAATCAACTCAATTCGTTGTTTCTTGGTTGATGATTGGTATGAATCACCCCAGGGCTTTAATTTAGCCATCGCCTCTTCTGTAGGTTTAAATGAAATTTCGTATCCCATAGTTAATTATCTTTTATTGTTTAAATATACAAAAAAAATTAAAAAGGCAAGCCTTTCAGCCTGCCTTTCGAATGTTAAAGGTATCCTTCCATTGCTTCCTGGTCAATGACACCCTTGTCGTAATCCTCACGTTCCTTCTCAGAGTATTTAACACTCTTCAACTTGAAGGCTTCGTTAACCATATCGTCGTCAACACGGAGTACTACACCTTCACGCCATACCTTATCCTTACACATTGGCTCATATACCTCAAGACCAAGTGTCTTCTTGTCGTTCTTCATAGCCTCAAGAACATTCTCGTGCCAATGATTCTCAACGTCAAGTTGTGGATAAAGGTCAGCAAGCGTACCGTGGTAAACGATAACGATTGGTTGTACGTACTTAGCAAGGTCCTCATGTTCCTTCATGAAATTGATAGTCCAATCGTAAACCTCACAAACGTTCCATTCGTGATTTGTACCATCCTCGTTCTTTGTAACAATTCGATAAGGCATAAACCTGTTGGTACCCACTGGGCAACCATAGTCATAATCCTTACCACCACGAGTTTGGATAGCCTTGTTAGTCTGATTGTAATAACCAACAATCTCACCGTAGATAGTCATATCCTTAGGAACATAGTCCCTGATAAGATCGGCAACTACAGTAATGGCCTTCTGTACAGAACCACCATCCCATCCTTCACCCTTGTTAGGATTAATATCCTTATTGATAATCACCTTACGTGAAGAATAAACAATATCATAATCCTCGCGAGTGAATTGTAGGAACTTAGGAAGATATGGGAATATCTTCTTGTAGAAACCATCCCACTTAGGGAACTTAACAAGGATATTACCAACAATAAATGAAGTACCGTCCATCTTAACAGAAATGGTTACCACGTCGGTAGGCTTGATGTAAGAAATGTACCTTGCGAGTTGCTTTGTCTCATAGTGGAAAGCAAACTGGCCTGGAAGCATACGATCAAACTTAGCGAGTTTACGCTGCATTTTTGCTTCCTTTGAACCACGAGGTGTTGCTTCCTTTACAGGTGGCATATATACCTTTACAAATTCCTCACCGCATACGGTATCGAAGTCGGTGTCTACCAGTTCCTCAAGGTTAACATTAAGAACCTCAGGATATACCTTTGCAAGTTCGTTAACAGTGAAGAGGTATCCGAATGAAGGTACACCACCAAGTCTAATCAATTTCACTCGGCCATACTTATTGAAGAAACCAACGTGTTCCTTTGCCTCATCGTTCTTACCGTCGAATAGTAATTGACCCACCTCTGGGGCATTACTGTTCTTTTCGTAACAGTCGATAGCATACAGGTTATTAGCAGCAAGGAACTTCTCGGACAACTGTGTTTCGTTCATCGCGTAAATCATAAGGTCACCCTCTTTTACCTGGTCCTTACGAATTACCATAGACAAACCGTTTACCAGTGTCTGTACAATTCGATCCCTGCCCTCGATTGGCTTGATCTCGCCGATGCGCACGATAGTACAACAGTACTCGTGCTTGATGTTTTCACTTTGTGTAAAAATCTCATTCATAATTCTCAAAAAATTTTAAACCATTATAATTATATCTCTCCACCATATTATTTTCATTCATTAAACTCTTCAAAGTAGGCACCCACTCGTTAAGTGGTGTACCATCCCTAAGAAGTGCATTAAGTCTTCTGCAGAATATCAATTCCGAGTCTCCAATCTGATCTTGTGTAAGGTCTGTACCATTACCAAGGTGCTCTTGTGCTTCATTAACGTTCGATATGAACATTGAACTAAAAAAACCGTTTACGTGATATCTCTCAGCAAAGTCAGCAGCATGGCACCATACACATATCAAATTTCTTGCGTGTATGTCACGATAATTGTTCTCGTGAATAATATACTGTCCAGTATGGAAATTGGGGTGTAGAAGGCCCCAGGACGTTCCGTGGCCGCAAAGAATAAGAGTATCATCCTCATTGGCTATTGCCTCTGCTACTCTATCTTCGAAGTGAAACGTTCTAAGACCGATTTCAACAACATTTACATTGTCTAATCTCTCCCATATGCTAGGTAGCATAAGGGTGTCCATATCTCCACGATTTCCGTATATTACTGTCATAATTATTTTTTGAATAAAGTGTCATACGCATCTTTTAGAAGATAGAATAATCCACCTGCCACCAGTAATACGTATATAATCTCAATTACTTTTTCTGTATTCATTTATTGTACCAACAAACATAATCAAAGTCTGGACGGATCATACCGTGCTTGAATGCGTACGTACTAGCAATAAGCCAAGAAACTGAATCCTCTGTTGCATAATAACCAACGCCATCCCAGGACGTTAAAAATCCTTCTTTGCAGCATTCGGTAAAGTCCTTAATGTCCATTAGACATTCTTTATCAAGTTCTGAAAATGGCCTTAGTTCGATTTCTTCGCGGGGTGTCTTCAATGTCTTTGCTGCCTCCAAATCGCTGTTATCATCCCAATAAGGTTGACACAATTCACGATACTCTTCCCATGAACCAGTCTCCATTTCCCAGTACTTCTTGAGAACTTTGTCGTTTTCTGCTATTTTTTTATCAATCTCTTCGATTGACAGGTGCATATAATCCGTCATACTTCTTTAATTCCTAAACGTTCAACTGCTTGTCTAACTTGTTTTGCCATATAGATACAGTTCATCTTGTTATGCATAAAGTTTCCACTTGTCATACGTTCCAAGTTTTCAACAATATCATCCAGGCCAGAATAGATGATTCTAACATCCAATTCTTCATCTGTTAATTCTTTCAACGGTTTCTTTTCCATATTAACTAAGTTCTTGAAATTCAAAACTTCTACCAGATATTGAGTCACGAATTGTTCCAGAAATACCAATTGATGTTGGGGTAAATTCGTAAGTATACCTTCCACCAATTGATCCCAATTTTGAAATAGGAACTTCTGGTAGTGAATCTTTCCACTCGTCAATTTTCTTTTTCTCTTCTTCAGAAATTGGAAATCCTCTGTAATAATCTGCTTTGAGCCTTTCGTTTTCTTCTTTCAGTCTTGAAAGTTCCTCGTCTTTGTATTGCTCAGATTTCAATCTCTTATTTTCTTTTTCCAAGTATTCATTTGTATCTCCAACAGCCCTAAAATTATCATAAACCTCTTGCAGAACATATTTAATGTCCTTTAGAATCATAGGGATTCTTTTTTCATTTACAATAAATTCTTTTTCTTCCATATCTTAACTATTTTTGAATTTGTTTAATATGTATTTTATAGAAAAACACATTTTATTGATATACCATGCAATACAGTAAATGATCAAATACAAAAGGTAAAATGGCCAGAATGACCAAACTAACATTTGTTTTGCACTTGTTTCATCATCGTTATCTTTACTAAATGGTATGTCGTAATCTTTAACCAGTGAATACATGCTCAAAATCAAAACACCCATAAGCAGGTACAATACCACAAGTATTAATATTCCAAATATTTTCATAATTCTGTTCTTATTACTCCAATTCCATTTTTAAGTGGCACACATTGTCTTCCGCGTTTCATCGCTTTTTTTGCACATTTCGGACAATAGAAAACAATCCATTCGGTACCAACATATTCTGCTTTTCTACCACAGTAAAAGCACATTGTCATACTAAGATGTTCGTAACTCTCAATTAGCATAGCGGTGTATTTGTTACCACCTTCGTCATACCAACGTAAACCGCCAAATTTCTCTTTTACCTGACGTACTTTGTAATCAGTTAAACCATCGCGTTCAATGATATGTTTCAGGTTTATACATAACTGAATACCAAAACTGCGTCTCCAGGCTTTAGGCATTCCGTCAAGCCAGGTTTCCTCATAACGGTATTTATACCCTGGTTTATGGTATTCCATATCAACACCCCATCCACACTGTGGTTTCAAAAAAGGAAATTTCTTGACAAGCACATAATTACGTAGTCTGACATACGGCATAGTAACATAGTAAACCACTTTGTCTCGTAGTTCACGCATTTTCCATTTAAATCTATTCCAACGTAATTTATCCATATTTAAGTAATTTTTTCCTATAATTTCTCTTTTTTGTTGTGATAATAATTTATCATATTGTCAAGATTTGTGTGATGAACTCCTCTGTCTGACAACCAAAATCCATATGTTAAAGCAAATGATATATCATCTTCAACTTCTGTTGGAACAAATTTAGTGATAAGTTGTAATTGACTCATATTAAATCTTTTACCAAGATTATTATCACTTCTTACCTCATATTCTCCATTTCCATGATATTCAAACCAGTATGTTTCACCTATTTTCAACCAGGGAAGAAATCGGCCAACACATCTGAAGAATTTTCCATGTAGATAATCTGATATTTTTTTATCAGTACTAAAAAATATGTTTGACATTTTATTCCAATTTAAGTAATTTTTTCTTATAAGTTTCCTTTTTTTCGTCGGTTAATACAACGCGGGTGTGGCCGATATGGAATTTACCACAGGACACACATTTGTATGCCACTACTTGATGAATGGAAAAAGGGTTACAGTTTAACCGATAACACAGTTTCACTGCATCGTTTTCGGATAAACCCTTCTTCGGCCTACCGTCCATTGTCAAGTGAGATCGTATTCCGCGTTCTATTATATCCATTAATGCAATTGTTTTTGTACAACACTTGCTACCAACTTACCGTCTGCGTTAGGCAAGATAGTCTTGATGTTCTTTACAAAGGCACCCATATTCTTCTTTACTGGCTCAATGTCCAGATCAGTAAGAACCTCGTTGAAAGCCTTAAGAACGTCTTCCTCTGTTGCTTCAGCAGGAAGAAATTCTTTGATAACGTTAATCTGTGCGGCCTCTGCTTCAGCCAAATCGGTTCTGCCAGCAGCATTGTACATTTCAATTGACTCCTGGCGCTGTTTAACGAGTTTCCTAAGCATCTGCAACTCTGAAGCCTCGTCAGGTTCCTTGCCAACGTTTTCTTTTTCCGTTTTCCAGTTAAGGAAAGCGGTCTTGATTGCACGGAGTGATTCCGTACGTATATCGTTGCGGGCTTTCATTGATTCCATGATCAGCCCATTGATTTTTTCATGTATCATAATTATACAAATTTTTTATTAAAAGTCAAACAAAAAGCGTGCCAAAGTGGCCCTTAGCACGCATTTTTGTTGTTTCATTGTTATTTACTTGCTAAGTTTCTCAACAAGGTCGGTAGCAAACTTGAGACTCATGATGTCCATAGTTGCGTTTCCACCCTGTCCATTTCCGCCCATAACAACCTTCGGAAGTGTAACCTTAGCAACGGCCTCTGCAACACCAACTCTGGTCTTGTAATCCCATTCGGCACGTTCCTGCGGGGTCAAACCTGCGGCAACCTTTGCACGGTTAGCAGCAGCCTCTGCCTCACCTTCGGCAATGATACGTTTCTTATCGAACTCAGCCTTTTCTGCTGCAAGTCGAGAAACCTCACGCTCCTGCTCAGCCTTTGTAACCTCGATAGCCTTAATCTTCTCCTGCTCCCACTTAGCCTTTGCTGCAGATGCCTTACCTTCTTGCTCTGCACGAATGGCTTCCTGTTGTGCTGCAGCAGCCTTGGACTTAGAGGTCTGGATCAACATGTTTGCCTCCTGTTGCTGTGCGATTTGCTGTTTAACTTTGTCCTCATAGTCAATCTCAGAAACGGATACCTGGCCAATCTCAATTCCGTAGAACTCAAACGGAGAACTCTCGGAACGGCGGAATCCACCTGCTGACAAACTGTCGGGGATAAGTGCGGCTACTTTCTGTGTCTTGGTCTCGCCTGTAATCGGGTCAACAACATCAACTGTGCGAACTGTGGTAGTGTAAACACCGTTGTTCAACTGGTCCGTAATGTATTCGATCAAGTTGTTTTTCTTCTCTGCATAAGATTCGAATGCACTCATAAGCGGGCCTGAAGCGTATACAACCTTGGTAACAGTAGGACGGATAAGGTCATTCATAAGTCGGTCCGTACCGTTGTAATCGGTTTGAATACGAAGCATATGCTCTCGGTCTGTCGGCAACTTTACTCGAAGTGAGCCATAAATCAAACCATTAGAAGCGTCGTTAAAAATTACCTTGATAGGTTCACCATTTTCCTGGGCACCGAACCAAAGTTGCTCGGTCTTGTGATAGGTCGTGGTGTGGCCGAACTTCTGGACATACATACCAGGCTGGCTCCATACTTCCATCGTACCTGTAATAGGTACCTGGTTAACGACGATAGTTTCATTCTTTACGTCCTCAACAAGACTGCCAATGCAGCAGAGAACAATGATTACAAACACAGCGATGACGCTGGTAATAACAATTTTTTTACTTTCCATTTTGTACTTTTTTTAATTAATATTGTTTAACATTTTTTTTGATTAGTCTAGATCTTGGAACCATTTCGTCCATCCGTAGAACGGAATAAGGGTTCTGCTAAATTTGATGTCTTTACCGAACATCCCAGTAAACAGGTGGATAATCACCGTTACATAATACAACAGTACCAGGAACAGTACTGCAAAAAGAATCAATAAAAAGAATCTCATAATTTCTTACTTTGTTTTTTTAATATTGTTTTTTACTTGTTTAATTTCATCAATAGTCATTCTAACTACAAGAGTATCTACTTTGGCGGATTCCTGGATAAATTCAACCTTTTCTTCAAGTTGTTTCTGTTTTCTTGCAAGTTCCTCGGTTCTATCCATAGCGATACCTTTAAGGTCGCTGGTCACCAAGACGAAAACCCAAAGCAGTACAGTTGCGACAGTGTTAAATATACACAAAAATTTTAAAAGTTTCATATCACCTTCCATAATGATTAAATCTTTAAATTAAACACATTCTATTTTGATCAATGTAGCAACGTCTTCGTCGTCGTACTGAACAAATATACAATTATAATTTAAGAAATTGATCAAATGCTCTACATCTACACCTTGAGCAACCTTTACTGTGGTCTGATACCAACCGTGTTCTATTACAGACGGAATCTGTCCTCCAGTATAAGGAAGATCAAATTGTCTTAGTTCATGTGATCTCTGACGTGGTTGCGTCTTTGGACCAGTAAGTTCCCAATCGATTACTGGTTCTGAATAAAACAATAATCCTTGTGGTTCAGACATTGGCATTGGCATTGGATCCACAACATCTAGTGCCTGCATTCGTTTTACGAAATCCTTTGCCATATTCCGATGTGAAGAATAATAATCTTTACCCTTATCATCGTATTTCCAAGGTTGTCCAGTGAATTTCTTCTTCTTGATATCATATTCCATATCAACAAAGATATGTTTATCCTCTGGACTTTCATCTAACCATTTCACAAAGTAATGAATACCATCGTGGTGATATTCCTCTATAATGTCGTAATTAGATGCTTCTGGATGACCAACACATATACAAGCATTGAAGTAAATAGATTTCTTTCGTTCTTCTTCTACCTCAGTTTTGATCTTTTCAAACAATGGAAATAATCTATCTTCTTTTATCTCCATTTGTCTTGACTCAAACTTTACTGGTATTTTACCCAGGGCCTTGTCGATTGCTTTTTGACATTCGGCACAATACTCCATACTGCACCCTTCTTCGGTACCATATTCTTGACCGTTACCGTAGGTACAATACGTATATTCCTTTTGACAATGTTTACATCTAAGTCTAAAATGTATCATAATTAATCGTCGTCATAACTGTGTAACCAACTGTAAAACGCCAACTCTCCAGTTTCGTATTTCCAGGTTACTCCATCTAATATATTTTTATTTTCCATAATTAAAAATCGTCTTTCTCAGTAAAGATTGATTTATCCTTGAATCTCATCACGGGTTTGTCCTCGTGCGTAAAGATATAAAGTGTAATTGCACTAATCCATGACGCAAGTGACATAAACGACATCCAAGCAAATTCTGAGAGTGTCAGATACTCCTTATTATTTCTGCAGTATTTGATTGTCAGAAAGAAACTAAGAAAATACCCGATAACATAAACTATTAATACTATAATTCCTGTTGTATCCATATTATTTAATTATTAATTTTTCTTCAATTTCAGCGAATGTATATGCGTGCTGAAGTATGTGAACGCCAATTGCATCAGCACAAGTTGGACGAGCGCCAAGTTTATATGTAAATCCGTCCATTTTATTCCAAACATTAGATATCTTAGTTTGGATAGAAACACCCCAAGGTTGATTAATCCAAAAGTCGTAACCGTAAACATTATCTTCCACAACGTGCAGACAAACAGTTACATGTTTTTTGCCGTACATCCTTGAATACCAGTTTTTTAATGTACCATCTTGTGTAAAACCGTTAGATAATAATACACTTTGATTCATTTTAACTGGTTCAAGATCGTCAACTTCAATTGATTTGCCTTCTGTTGTTATGATTGAATGTTTAAGTATCCCATCGACAATATATGGTTCGTTTGTTATATTCTTTTTGGAATATACGTAATCTCCTATGTTTAATTCAGTTATTAACATATTACAAATATATTAAAAAAATATTACACACGCGAAAAAGCCAATAAGTAAACCGATTAAAACAGAAATAACTGTAGTGAACCAATCATTAGCAGCGTCGTTATAACCACGTACATACGCCATATTGGAACAGGTCGATTGAATAGTGAGACGGAAATTCTCAAGTAACTCGCTGTCATTAACAACTACACTCGGATCCTCGTCTGTCCTGGTTTTAAGAGGCACAATTGGATATAATTTATCCGCCCTTGCTTGAATGTCTTTTTTACTTAACAGTATCATACTTATGTTCTTTTAATATTTTTTCGAGTATTTTCTTGTCAATGTCTTTGGTTAGACCCTCAACCATTGCATTAATTCCATCGTCATATTTTTGTTTATATGCAGCATATTCTTCTGGTGTGAGTTCTCTCTTAGACCATATCTGTTCACCACCAAAATCATAAATGTGCCATCCAGCCTCTTTAAACTTCTGTGTGACATCATCCAGATTGACGTGGAACATACCGTCTTCCGTTTTATTGGCGACGGAAAGTAGTGCTTTATAAAACTCCTTCATCTTCGTTTTCTTTTAATACAAATTCAATTGGGCTATTCTCCCAGGTTAAATCTGGGAATAATCCATAGAAGGGGTCAAAACGTTCTGATGGTTCTTCTTCTATTTCACGGCAATTATCTTCATGTTTATCACATACGAATATACCGTATTCCTTGTTTCGAATGGGTTTGGCATCGAACACAAATAAATCACCTTCCTTGTCTCTGGTAATCCAAATTTTTTTTGTTTTCATATCATTCATTGTTTATTGATCAATTATTTCCATTGTCCGTGTAGATAACTACTCAACAAGATTGAGGTTTTCATTCTTGCCATTTCCATGTCGTGCATCCACATTTGGACATCGGCATAGTCGTTCCATTCATCCCAAAGTAGTTTCTTTGCCTGTTGAATCATTTCTTCAGCCAAGCGTAGTTTAGTTTCGGTATCTAACGAACTACCGCTTTTTACTCTTTCTAGCCCTTCTCTTGGGTTTATAATTACATCCTGGTCCATACATTAAATCTTTTAACTCATTTACAAAATCAATCGCTGAATTGTAGTGCCTTGGATGTTGTTTTAATTCATCCAAGGTCCATTCCAATAATTCTTCTTCTGTGGTCATACTTCTTCCGTAGTTGTCATATAAGCGTCATCAATACTAACTTCCAAATCACAATATTGTGTATCCGCTAGTTCATATTTTTCAATATGTTCGGTAACAGCCTTTTTTATTTCCTTTTTGGTACACGTAAATCTTCCAGAGCCGAAGTCGTCGATTTCCCAAACTTCTTCATCTTTGTCATACCATTTATACTTCCAGGAGTATTGAACCCACCAAGAATAATCTCGTCCTACTTTCATTTGCTTAAAAATTTTTTTAATGAAATTTCGATGATTCGAGCCAGTCAGCATCATCTTCAAACCCTTTATATCTTAGAAATCCAACAATACGTTCAAAACGTTCTTTATTTTCATTTTTTACAACTGGTGGTTCCTGTTTGACCACTTTTAACTCAAGTTTTGTGGAATCCCATTCATAACCAGCGTCCCTCATTTTGTCAAACAAATGATTACGATCGTCTGAATCTGCTGGATATACCTCTTCTGGATCTGTCCAAACTCTACCTTTTTCGCAAAGAATAAAATAACCATCACTGTTAATGCCGCAATAAGCCATAGCCATAGTTTCGTCAAAATCAGCGTCTAATTCTCTAAAGATGAAGGTACAACCATCTTTGTCAGTAAGGATATCACCAGGCTTTGCGTCTTGGATAGTCCAAAGACGAAAATAGTCTGATGCCTTACCATCATGTCTATCAATAAAAAGACAATTATCTTCACAAGTTATAGTATTATCTTGTTGTTTTGATTGATATGTTTGTCCCTTAATTGCAATAATTTTACCTTTTAATACAAAAGTATTAGTACAAACGTACCATTCACCTTTTTTTACCTTAAACTTTGGGGTGTCCTCTTCTTCTTGATCAATTTTGACCAACTTTAACTTTTCGGAATCCCACTCATAACCTGCTTCTTCCATTTTCTGAAATAACAAGTTAATCTGTTCATTTGTTGCAGGATGTACATTAGGATGCCACGTCCATTCTCCCGATTCTCCCTCAGACTCTATCATAAACTCATCAAACGGATTTAAACCGCAATAAGCATAACAGTGGCCAGAAGTATCAACTTTTTCAAAAATAAACGGATGATTATCTACAAGTACATCACCTGGTTTTGCATCCTCAATGGTCCAAAGTCTATATATATTGTCAAAATACTTATATTCGTTATAACCACAATATCCGTGTATCGACTCTATTTTATAATTTCCGTTACCAACCTCAATAATTTTACAGATACGATAATCCTCATGTGCCTTGTCAGATATAATCCAATCACCAACCTTAAACATTGGTTCAACCTTGGAAGCAGGCTTCTGAATATAAGTTGCTTTTGAAGCAACATTATGTCCGTCTGGAGTTTTTACAATCCATGCACCGACAGGAACTTCGTAGTGAGAACCATCTTCATTAAACATCTTAAAGATATTGTTGTGAGAATGAACATAAGTTTCATATTCTTCCCAATTCTTAAACCACTCGCTGAATTTAGGAGAATAACCAGTAAACTCAGTTACGTCTTTGAGATTATCTCCAGTCCATTGAATCATAATAGGCTTCTGCTCTATTTTCTTTTCAAGCCAATTATATTCATCTTCACATTGTATAAGTGAATACCCATGCTTATAATACCACTCGTTTGCTTCAGATTCCTTTTTAACTTTCAGACGAATTGTAGTCTTATTGAGTGATTTAGCGACTTGCTCGGCAACTTTGAGTATTTCGGTACCTTTACCTTCGTTTCGACTAGATTCTTCAACAAAAACATTTGACAAATACAATACATTAGGTTCGTCTTTGTATGTGTAAAACGCAAATCTAGTATCTACACTTTCATCCTCTTCACTCCACTCTGGTCTCGGTTTCGGTTTGAGGTGTTTGAGCCAATCTGCTTTCGCAGCATATAAAGCCTTAACCGTGTCGCTTGATGCAGATTCGTACAAGCCTTCAAGTGTGTTTATTATTCCTTGACATATTTCTTCATCCTCTTTACTCCACTCGGCAGGCTTACTATCGATATGGTCGTCCTCTAAATGCTCTAGAAATTCAAAGTTGGCATTGGTATAAGCCATATCCATCTTCTGGCCAAAAGCATTTATGTAGTAATCCTTACCTACCTCTCTAATAACATTTCTGTTGTAACTATCTCTTTTGTCGTATATGCGGTCTCCGACCTTAAATTTAGAGATAGGTTTCTGTTCACCTTGCTTTTCAAGCCAAGAAATCCATCTGTCAAGAATCTCTACGCCTTGATAGTACTTATCTTCTTCTTGTTGCTTTCTTCTATTTTGAAAAAAGTAAATCAGTTCTTTCCTTATTTTCTCATCCTCACTCTCTGTGAATTCATTGAACATATCCTTTAGTTCTTTCAATGCAAGTTCAGAATTAATTGCTTCGATGCCTTCCCATCTAGCAATAAATGACTTCGCTTTTGTTTCTAATTCTTTATATGCTTTCTCGTAATCCATAATTATTTAATTAAATTGGTTTTATCTTGTAAGTGTTTTTTTCTCGTTCTTCAAAATCTAATTTTGCGTATTTATCGATTTTTTTTGCCGCTGCAAGGTGGTGTAAATATAATTTTTTACAAACAAATGGATTCCCATTACATCCTTTTGGACCTTTTTTAGCCCAAGGTAACATGCATTCTGGATAACCTCCATCCCACCATTCACATTCCGTACCACGAGTGGCTAACATATCATTAACACGCCTATATGTTGCTGTTCTTGATTTACCTTTACTCATAACTAATCTTTTTTAATAAGTTGATTTAACACATACCTTAATTCCATTCTACAGTCACTGTATGCTTTTCGTTTGTAATCCATAGCCATATTTTCCAACAGGAAATTGTGTTCATGACACCACGCCATTTGGGTCATACAACCAGTCTCCCAATTTTCAAATTTCTTGATTACACTTTCTATTTCTTTCTTTTCTTTTGTATTCATAATTGTATTTTCTTTTTAATCATCTTTTAAAACAATTACTTTTACTTTGTCTCCAACTTCGGCACCAATCTTTAACAAAGCATTGTCCAATTGTTCCTGGGTATAATCCAGCATAAATCCATCATACCATGACACTTTACAATCGATAGTGCCATCTATAAACGAATTCCAAGACTCCTTGGTTTCTTTAGCCAGGGCCTCGTCAAGTTGTTTCTTTAACAGTTCGTAATCAACACCTTTCTTTTCCTTAGACTTGATATATCTAAGGATTGCTTTATCTTCTGTAGCAATTCCTGCGCTACCTATATCTTTATAACGCAATGCTTTCTTTTCGTACTTTTGGATTCGTTTCTCCAAATATTCTTTTAATTCTTTAGTTTCCATAATTCTAAGTCCAAAGGCTATAAATTAGATAGCCGATAAGAATAAACATTTCAACGAATAATGCTATACCAGCACCACCGTATACCATTTTTTTATCAGACATTGCACCAATAAGTCCAATAAGACTAGTTGCAATCATAACCAACAAAAATGTTAGTAACATTTTAAGATCGTGAGTCATTTCTTCCATAGTTTATTCCTCCATTGCTTTTTTTAAATCTTTAATAAATATGTTAACTGAAAAACCGCAAGTATCATTGGCATCATCGTGCCAAGCATATTTTCTTGCATTCTTTTTGGCCCACTTGATTACTTTTTCAAGCATTGATTGATCAGCCCATTCAGCACCTTGGATAAAACCACTCTGCTGGATAGAAGAATACGAAAGTTTATCCTTCGCTTTAGCAATTATTTCGTCTTTTCTACTCATCTTCTTCCGTTATAAAAATCTTCATAATAACTATACAGTTCCTCTCCTGTCTCCGCGTCCAGGATTCGATGATCAGCAGTTCTGGTGTCATCCTCGTAGTAATACTTACCGTCTTTACTTTGACCGACGATTACTCTATTACCACACGGAATTGGTTCAACATTGTCCCATTCAATTTGGGATGCTTCTTCGTACGTTAATCTTTTCTTACTCATTTTTGATCAATTATAATATTACTTCTCCTTGTGAATATGGTTTATCACATTCTCCCCTACGTAATTTCGTATGGAAAATTTTCTTAATTCTCTTTTTTACTTTTAACCACCGCTTGCTACTCGAATATCTCGAATCCTTCGGGTAATCCTTAAACATTATCATACTTAAATAACCTCTCTTTTTTGTAGATACTCTACTAATTTTAAATGAGAAGCGATAGAAGGACCGCTATCATCGTCTTCATCATAACAGTAAGTTGCGTCACACAAATCATTCCATGCAACGTCTCCTTTGATATAATCATTCATCTTCTCAGTAATATCATTATAGAAATAGTTCTTTTCTTCTCTATCTTCGAAATCATCTAGCGATAGATCAAGATTAAACAAGAATATTTCTCTGTAAATATGACAGGCTTCCCTTGTTGTTAATCCTCTTTTCATTACCAATCCACGCATATATGGATTGTTTTTTGATTGACGGATACATTTAATTGGTTTTAATTTGATCGTTTTGATTATTTCTTTTTCCATATCTTTTTATTTATTTTCTTCCTCTTTTTTCTCTTTCTTTGTCATTGCTTCCTGTATCTTTTTGGCTTCTACATACAACTGACATGAAGCATATATAGCCCAGGCTAAGAACAGATACAACGGAAGTTCAAAGAACAGGAACCATTTCCAGTTAAAACCACACGTACCATAGTGCCCAATCACAGCAAAGATTATTGCTAGTGCAGCAAGGGCAAAGATGAACTCCATATAGTTCTCAACGATGTACGCAACCTTTTTACCAAGTCTTTCAAACATAACTTTAAATTCTTATTTTTTGTCTTGCAATTAAATAACCAAGTGCATTCAGATAACCTATTTTCACACCATATAAATGTGATCTGTAAGTTAGGTCATCTTCTGTACATTCTTCCATTCTTTTATCAATGTCATCTACTTTTTCTAACAGAAACTTTTCCATTTCCTCATATTCTACATATCTCATACGCTAAAATAATTTACTCTTGGGGATGTATAGTTGTTGGTTCCCCACGATAATTATATATTTTTTCTGGGAAATGCTCGCGTCTAAGTATGCTTGCCATAATAATACCGTCAGCGTGATTGGTAACTGTTCGCTTGGTTGCCTTTATGACACGTTCAATATTCTTACCGTCCCACTCAAGCAATCCAAAGCCTTCTGGTAGTTCCTCTGGCTTTAACAGGCCCTTAGGTGTTAAATAGTACCTATAGTTACCTGGATCTCCACATTCATTACCAACTTGTCTAAACCACTTCTTCTTGTCATTTAGAAAGTCAGCATGAGAAGTCTTAACCTCAACAACTATAGTACTCCAGCCGTTGAAAGCCCATATGTCTGGGTTCTCACAACCATATACGACGATCTCCACCGCGATATACTTCCACGGTGTTTCATAATACTCATGGTTATTTTTTCTCTTAAGCCACTTGGCACCTTCCAGACATAAATTGTAATGTAATGAATTTGTTGCGCTCATTTCTTTTCAATTAAACTTTGATTATTTCTCCATTTACTGCAAACAGTGTAGCCAAATGTATTTCTAACTCTGAACCGATCCTCACAGCCCATTTCACTAAATTTGCAATTAAAACATCTTTTCTTTAATTTCTCGTGTTTCTTTTCCATTTAATTATATTTTTCTAACCATTTGAATTTCACTGGTGGTCTCCAGGGTCCAGAACAAAATAAACCAAGTGATTCTTTATAATAGAACCTAGCCTTACCAATGCATTTCATTTTGACTGGTCTTTTCACCCAATATTCGTCGGTGAAATAAGTATCCCATACAAGTTCCTCGCCTGGTTTATATACATTGCCGTTCTTAAACAAAGAAACGGCGTTCTCAGGCACGTGAACATAGCAATCTTCCCCATGTATATCTTCGAATGTGATCGCCCTGTACGCGCCAGAAATCGTGGAAGAAAAGCACACTCGCGGTATGGTATAGTCTTCGTTGTTTCCGAAATCCTCAGGAACTCGTGGTTTGAAAACCTCACCATCGTGATTTTTAAGAGAAATATGATATAAATGAACAGGACGTTTAATCCTTTTCAAATATTTCTTTTTCTCCCGCTCACTCATATATGTGCCGTACTCTACTATCATTCTTTCTCCATTGCTTTACGGAACTCAGGAATGAACTCTTCCATCATACCCGATTCACCTTCAAATTCGTTATACCAGGTATAATAACCAGCGTTTTCCGATAACCACTTAATTGCTTTTTCAAGCATTTCCTTTTTTCCAAAAGCAAGAGCCTCGTTTATTGTTGCTAATTTTTCCATTTATCTTTGTCTTTTATCGTGAGTAAAATAATCCCATATAACCATTATCAGTACAATAACGCACGAGATAACGATACAAGATAATACTTCAATTACGGGATCCATAATTAATCTTCTTTAACGAAAATAACTTTCAGTTTATCATTGTCTTTGAAAACTTGGACAGCATCACAAGTCACGTCAAGGTGCAGCACATTTGTCTTGGTGTACCTGTTTCTGTGAATATATGCATCTGTACTATTTTTCATCATCTGTTCTTTTTGCCACTCAGCAAAGTGACGAGCAAACGCTACAAACTCTTTGTGATTCATTGTCATTAAAGAGTTCTCATCCCAACCAAGAGCAAAAACATAATCCCAACATTCTTTCACTTCTTTCTCCAAGTCCTCGTTTACAGGCTCTTTTTTGTCTTTACCAAAATCAGCAGCCTTCTGCAGGATATCCTTAATGGCCTCTCGACTATGAGGACTAGTACCAATCGTTTCTTCCAGTTCGATCACGAGATAGTCTAAATAATCTTTTTCTAGTTTCATAATTCCATAAATTTTACTTTTGTTCTGTATTTGTTCTACTCATGGGCATATTCTCCCAATCATACTTTTTAAGACCTTCCAAGCCCTTAACTGTAGCATATCTACCGTTAGCGACCATAAGAGACATAACCTCATCGGTCATTTCAACAACGATCACTTTTTTACCAATACCGAAAGCATAACCAGCCTCCCAATTGGCACCCGCAGTGGAGTTTCTTCCATAAGAAAGAAGAACCATATAGTCACAAGCAAGTATTGCGGACATATCGTTTTGGAACACCATCAGACCCCACTCTTGATTGGGATAATCCCAGGCGTGGTCAATGCAATGTTCCACTGGATAGTAAACTTCAAAGCCAGCGGCTTCAAGAGCCTTTTTAGCGAAGTAGTATTCATCCCTACGATCGCTGTTCATACTAGATGCTAGATAAATCTTCTTTTTCATCATTACCTGTTTTAATGTCCGTCATCAACGGACCACTTTTAATATACTTCTGAATGTCATCGAAAGCAGCGTCTCTAGTCCATTCGTTTCTGAAATTAATAACATCTTGATCTAATTCATAACGAATGATAATCATATCGTTAAATCCCTTATCAATCGCTTTGACTAAATCAAGATTGATCAATTTGTTATCATCAATTTTTAACCACATATTACTTGTCTTTATACAATTTGTTTTCGACAATAGCCTTGATAACCACGTACTTGGCTTTATTACTGTCAATACGATCGACGACCTTTTTCCAGATAGCATCGATATTCATATTGTCAATAGCCTCGTGATTTACCGTAAGGAAATTTTCATCCTTAACAATCTTACGCAGTTTATCCAGACGTTCCTCTTCTCCGTCATCAGGGATCAGTATCTCCCAGGTTCCGTGAAGTACAACCTTAGCGGTAAAGTTGCGACTCATAAGGTCAGTACCGTATTCGTAGATGTTACCATCACCTTTCAGGCGCACGGCCAATCTGTCATACAAATGTCCTTCAACCGCCTGTGCTTTAAGCATATTGTTAGCGGTTTCAATGTCAACTCCGTCTTTAACGACTTTCCAATACTTAATTCTTTTCATTTTATTTTATTTGTTTTAGTTAATATTCTACTTTTACTTTACAGACCTAATAAATACGGTCGTACTTTTTTCAGTACAAATACCGTGCCAAACTGATAAGGGCACATCGTAATTACACAATTTTATTTTTTACCACTTGCAATATCTGCCATTTCGGATAGCGTTATTTCGTGCCCAATGGTGATTTTCCTTGCAACTACCTTTGAATCATCACCACTCTCATCAGATACATCTTCAAGGTAAACCTCGTGGTATACAACGTCTTTGCATATTTCACCACCATAGAAATTCAAACAATCTAGTGGGTTTGTGCACGCATGAAAGCCTCGTTCGCATAATTTAATCTCACCATCCATTTCATAAGTTTCACCCTCCTCATATTGAAAACCACGACATGACATGTCGGCATTAAATCCCTTATAGGCAATTAAACGACCTTGTTCATCATATCTTTTTGGGGTTTTGAATGAACAATGGTTGAAAACCCAATATCCCATGTATGTTACACTGTTGGGAATAGTGACAGATGTAAGGCTGGAGCAACCATCGAAAGCGCCGCTTTCCATACGTGTTACACTATCTGGAATGGTAATTGAAGTAAGACTTTTGCATCTATGGAAAGCATATTCTCCAATTTCTTTTGTACTATCTGGAATATTAATTGATTTAAGATTTGAACAACCCCTAAAAGCACTCGCACCAATGGTTATGACGCTGTTTGGAACAATAACAGATGTAAGACTGTCGCAACCAGCGAAAGCCGAATTGCCAATATATGTTACGCTATTTGGAATAGTAATTGAAGTAATATTGTAACAATTACCGAAAGCAGCATATCCAATTTCCGTATACCCATCAAGCATGTCGGCTGTTATAACCTCTAGTTCGTCCCAGCCGTTTTGTTGTACAATTTCTCTAGTTAAAAATTTCTCTTCCATAACAATAAATTTAATTCTATATTAAAGATTATTTATAAATTGTTGTTTCTTCTGTATATGTGTCAACTTTAACTATTTCATCGACAATACCATAACCAGCACTTTCTAGTTCTTCTTTTGAATAGTTACCCTCGTTGTAATACAAAGAACTATGAGCACTACCCTCATACAATACGCAACCCAAAACGGTATGTGGATTAATTCTAGAAATATCTGGCGAAAAAATAACGTATTTATCGCCATTAACAATTGCAACATACTCTGTTTTTACTTTTTTCATATTACTAAAATTTTAATCTGTTTTTTCAATTTCGTACCGCAAAGGTAACACATTTTTTTTTAATTTCAAAACTGCGAGAGTGAGTTGTTCACTATGCGCCTCAATTTTTATCTTACAAATACCGTGCCAAACTGATCCGAACAGAAAGAAAGTGTAGTAATTATACAAAAAAAAGAGGAATTAATCCTCTCTTTTTAAGTACCCCTGCTGCGAATCAAACGCAGATCTTAGGTTTAGGAAACCCACGTTCTATTCATTGAACTACAGGGACGTAGGTCTTAACAATTCGTTCCTCAATTAGACCCATTTCAACAAATATTGGTGCCCAGTTATAATCTGGCTGTGTAAATGGTTCTCTGTCTCGGTAGTTATAATACCAATCATATGCAACGTCAGCAATATCCTCAAAGGATCTTACTTCGTTTACTGTATTATATCTGGTAACTAAGATTGTATTACCGTCCTCATCAGTGGTAAGTTTTCCAGTACCACTCTTTGAGAAACCGCCAATCTCATACTCCAGGTTTCTACCATTATAGTCAACACCGTTTACTGGTATGTCGTGTTTAATACACTCAATTACCAATTCTTCTACTGTTGGATACTTAACTTCCTGTACCAACTCTTCTGTTACTTCTTCTTTTTTCTTTCTCATACTTTATTCAATTTCTTTATCTGGACATTTTTCTCCTGGATAGAGTATACTTAAATCATCTTCTCTGCCATAATAATTTTCAGATTCACTATTACCACAAGAATTATAATAACCATATTCTTCACAAGATAATGAATCTTCTCTTAAATATATACAGTCTTCACAATAACTCCAAAATGGCCATTTGTTATATTTTGGATCATTTTTCATACTTTTTTCTTTCTTTTTTCTTTAATTTCAGGTATTACCCAAAGAGCAATATATTCATAAAGAATGTATGGCCATATAAGCGAGAACAACATTGAACGTGGTACATAATTCCATAAAGTACGATTTTTTGGTCTAGCATCATTACATATTACTAGAAATCCAATCGTAAACGCAATCCAGCCTATTGCATATATTATAATGAAACACAATAAATACTTATTCATAATATTACATCAGACTTGCTATACTGTCAATTATTTCAAATTTGTCCTGCAGGCACCCAAAGAACAGATTTCTCTTATCCCTAGTAATAATTGCATATCTATCTACCTCAGGATATGTCTTCCCTTTGTATTCATAGAATGACTCACACACCAATGATTCTGGATCTGGTAATTCATCCACCCTCAATATAAAAATGTGAATAAGTTTCTCTTTAGTATGTGGGTGTATACCACCATCAACAAGTCGAGCCAACTCATTAGGCGTTAATAGAATACTGGTTTCTTCCTGTAGTTCCCGTACTGCGGCATCCTCATCCTTCTCAGCAAATCCAGCACAACCCTTAGGGAAGTCATAGACCTCAGATCTGCTGGTCGGGTGACATCCCAGGATTGAACCTTCCTTATCAATCATAACAACGGCACACGTGACGTTTTTGCCGTTCACTGTTTTCAGTAATTCTTCTTTTTCCATTTAATACACAATTAAAATTGATAATAATATGGACCAGAAAATCAGTAATATCAATTCTGGCCACAACTGTTTTTCGTAATTATGTTTATATTTTGCGGAGAGATATAAATTATAAACAATTGAAGCAATATCAACCACAAAAATAACCGTTACAATGATGAACAATGACAATGTAATAATCTTACCCATAATTAATAATCTGAATCTTGAACCTGTAATGTTAACAATCCCTCATTGCGCCACATATCAACGCAATAATTTGCGTCATCAAACACACAGATTACATTATACTTACCCTTAACGTACTTTTCGTATAGTTCCTTCTTAACAGCATTACCCTTACCAAACTCTCTGTCTGGACGCATAATCAACTGATGTTTCCAACCGAAATTGGCTGTAAGCCATTCCTCTGTCTTCTCTCTTACAGATTCCTGTCTACCAGTCAAGAATATAATCTCAGCACCAGTAGCAGCCAGGGCACGCAAAATATCCTTCATACGCCAATCAATTTGGTCTTCGAATAATCTGTCCCACTCGAATGGTGTTCGGCCCGTATGCATAGCAATAGTACCGTCTAAATCGCATATAACACAATTAGGTAATTTATCGTCATACTTATTCATATTGAATACACGATAATCAGTCATTTCCTTCTCGAATTCTTCCTTGAAGTATTTCTTATAGAAACGCTGCATTACATCTTTTGATATGTAAAGACCACCTTCTTCCTTACGCTTCTTAGAACGTTCCATTGCCTCGCCATAAGGTATGTACAATTTCTCATATCTTACCTCATAGCCTTTTTCTTCAGCAAGGTCTAACCAAGGCTTAAGATACTTAGGATTAAGGTTAGTGTCGTCAATAACAACAGTTCTACCAGCACCCATTGCACCCTTTACCTGGGCCATTTCAATCTCAGTGACCTCATCTTCTCTGTCCATTGTATACTTACCTTCGCCAAGCGTATAACGAATAGTATCACGATTGGCAACCAATGTATCAGGATACTTTTCCTGATATTCCTTTGCCCATGTGGACTTTCCAGAACAAGGAGGACCTTGTAATATGATCAATATTTTTCCTTCACACTTCATATTAATTTCCTTTAATACTCATTTTATGTAATTCATTTATTCTGTTCATTAAAGAATTAAAACCAGCACCCCAGTATAAATCTTTCGAATAACTTAGTTCGTCACAAACTTTATCTACTGTCTCATAAATAATATGATCAATTTGTGACAAATCTACTTCGCTTGAATATTCATCTGACATTTTATTTTACTTTTTTCAATGCTTTATTTTTATCTCTGGCGGTATAGAAGTTATCAAGAAACTCTTCAAACAACTTAATACCTCTTTCAAAATTTTCCATTGCTTTTTTCTTCCCATCAATTTCTTCTTGTCTACGTTTTAGAATATAATTCTTTATGGTATCAACGGACGTAGCCATAATAGACAATCCAAACTCGGTACTGAAATTACAAGCAACGTAAATATTCCCATTTTCCTCGTGGTAATATAACGGATATGTTGTCTTGTTCGTGGTGATACAAAATGTACCCTTTTTAGAATTGTCAAGGTTGTACATTTCCTTTTTTCCAACCTCAACTACTGTTTCGATACCGATATCGTCTTTGTCAAACGTATATATCTTATCGCCCTTTTGTAGATCCTTAAATGCTTTCATCTGCTACCTCCCATTCGTAATAAAGTAATGTTGGATTGTTCTTATGAACATCAATGTCTGGATACTTAGCACTGAACGTACCAAGATCAAACGGATAAGTGATAAGGTGCCAACCACTCTTTGTTGGAACCTTCATAAATACCTTGTCACTGTTCTCACCACCGTGTCCACGAAGTTTGAAGATGAACTCTTCAATCTCCTTGAATTTCTCATCCTTATCTGTAATGTCATCCAGGTCCACAATGAACTTCTTATCACCAGTGATATAACTTTGTCCACAAGCGGTAGAATACGTGCTTTTAAGACCCTTCCATTGCTTTGATACAAAGGTCTTAGCAGTGAGTTGCAAAACAATGTTTGCTACTTCCTGGAAACTACGCTTAGTTGGGTGAATGTAAGCACGTGCGTTATTTACTCGGCACAATGCCAAAACCTCATCCTTAATTCTAAAAAATTGATCTTTGTTAGTAATGGTATAGTAACGTACCAGGCGGTTCTTGTTATTACCGCTTACAGCGTTACCGTCTTTACCACGCACAAGGACCTGGAGGAAGTAAAATTCATCCTCATTCAATTCTTTCTCGAAAAGTTTTTGACCAAATAGATCAAAATTGTCTACTACTTTTTTCATTTTGTTTATTATTATTCGTTTAAACCGTCATCCCATTCAAAATAAAGGGTAATCGGCCATGTTTTACTAATGTCAAATTTAAATCTTTCTCTGAATTCGTGTTCATCTATAACATTTTTAGTCACAAGATGTGTTCCAGTTTTACTTGGAAGTGCAAGAAATACATTATCTTCACCTATAAATGAAAGTATTTCGTTATATTTTTCGTCACCAATTTTAATATTGTCGAGATCTAAAAGATACTTTGTTGCTGTATCTGGAACAAAAAAATCACAAGCATGATAAAATAATTCGTCATGTTCTGATAATTTCAAATGGAAAGTTTTTGCTGATTTGTGAACATGCCCGTTATTTTTATGTTTATTTTCAATATAAGTTACAAAATTATTTACTTGCGCAAAACTTCGTTTATTTACATCAAAATATACTCGTGCATTATTTTCTCTACTCAATCTAATCAATTCGTCTTTCAAATCAATAAATTGCTGTTTACTTGTAATTGGGTAATAAGCAATAAGTTTATGTAATGTTTTTTTACCTTTGAAATTACCGTCTTTTATTCGTTGTATTATGTCAATAAAATAAAATTCATCTTCTGTTAAAGGTTCATCAAAGAACTTCTCAAGAACTAAGTCAAAGTTGTCTATAATTTGTTTCATATTCAATTAGTTTTTATTTTCATTATTATAAAGATACAAAAAATATCTCATATATAAATACAAAAAATGGAAGGTGTTTTCTCACTTTCCATTTTAAAACAGTATTTATTCTAGAATATGTTTCTAGAAGTAATAAATAATACCGCTGACGATTACGATGTACGTTTCGTTATTGCAATCTTAATCCTCTACACTCTTTGGTTTATCCATTTGTTGAGGAAGTAATTGTCATATATATAACAATCTCATCAATAGGCTTCAAAAACATACAACTTACAGTAGGAACCCCATCGATTATACCAAGATATTTAAAATCATACATCGCCTTTTCCTAATTTTGGTTTTTTCACTTTATTTTTCTTAGGCTTCTCCCCATAAAACGGTGTGTACGGTGTGTATTCCTTATCTTGTTTATTGAAATTTGGAATACCATACTTTACCTTACGCCTTGCTTCATCATCCAGGGCACCACTAAGTGATTGTGCTGTCTGTACATCCGCTTGGTTGTATGCCTCAGTTATTGCACTGGAATCCTCACTGTTAAGAACACCAGTTACGCTGTTATTATCATAAGTATAAGGCTCTATTGACACACCATACATTACAGTGATATTATCACGCCATGGATTCACAGGTGTTTGAATTGGATCCACTGGAATTGTTGGAAAAGTAATCCTGTCATTGTTGTTATCGTCAATCATTTCCTCAATCAAAGTAATTACATCATCTTCGGTTATAATACCGTCATTGAATGCGCGTTCGATGATATCAGACGCAGCAATACCGTATTGGCCAGTATTACCAAGCAAGCATTTCATTAATATTTGTACGTCACTAATTTTTACATGCTGCTTACCAGCCAACAACTTTTTAATTATGTCTCTAACTTCTTTCTTCACGTTTTACATCATTTTCATTCATTATTTTAAGTTTCTTATATGATCGCCAAATTACCACTTGGCCTGGTTCATATAAATATATATTCTTAGGTACAATCCTGGCTTGTGTTTTACATAAACCATCTATTCTACCAATACCCATATATGTTGGTGTCTCTTGCCAACAAACAATATCGCCAACTTTGAAATCTTCTTTCTTTCCCATTTTAACGTTTTAGCGATTGGTAAATAAGATATACCACGAAACAAAACAATAGCACGCCCATAAGACCGAGTGCAAGCATTGTTGATGTTCTACTGAAGTAGAAAATGGCTATTACTACACCAATCAAAATGAAAATGAACAGTGCGATGCCAATCGCAAGAATTAAATTCACTAATTTTTCCATAATAATTACATTTTAATGTTTTCAATCTTCAAATTTTCTTTGTCAATCTGCAGAGTCTCAACGAATTTATCCAACGTCAAGTCGCAGTATTCGTCAATCCAGTCTGTAATATAATATAGTTTATTTGACCCACGAATCAAGCCAAATAGAATAGGATCCCTACGTTTTTGTGTTTCTTTGATAGTCTCAGCGTAACTCTTTGCTTCTGGATCATAATGCAGAATTGCGTAATTATCAAAGATTTCAAGTTCGTTAGCCTTGTTCATCTTCTCTACCACCTCAGGCGGAATTACACGAAGATAATTCTTAACATAAGTAAGACGAACACCTTTCTGGGTTTTCTTTACGAAGTTAACAATTTGATCTTCTGTAACTACATAATAAATACCGTTAGCATAAAGAACTGACTCGTACTTGTTAACAACCATATCACGAAGAAGTTTCTCCTTCAATGCTACCTGGCCAGAAACGTCACAGTTCTTCAGAGCAACAATGTAACCAGTAAGACGGTTAACATACAGGTCCTTATTCTCCTTGGTGAGACCCTTTACATTGGAGAAGAAATCAAGTACGTCCAAGGTATAAATTTCCTCGGCTTCCTTTGACTTAAAGTTAAACAGGTCAGCAAGGCGTTTGAAGAAACCAGGTTTCTCATTCTGGTCCGCAACATTACGAGCGTTGTTAACGTTACCAATACCGTTCCAGGTAACGTTGTTAGTTACAACAAACTCATTGAAAGATGAGAATAAATTATTAGCAATGTGTTTGCTAACAAACAGGTTTACACCGTGTACATCACTGTCTTTGATAATCTCATAGTTCTTAGCCAGATTCTTAATTTCCTCTTTCTCCTTGAAAGCGTCACTAACTCCGTCTGGCGTTACGAATGAATTGTTAATAGTGAACTCAGACGCATTACCACCAGAATGTTCTTTTCTAAACTCATCAATTTCTTTTTTGATCGATGAGTATTTCAACAGAGATTTATCGACTTCAATACCGTCACCATTTTCCATAATGGAAAGGTGTTTGTTGTCGTTTGTTAATATATCGCTTTTTACTGCCATAACTTTAAATTTTTGCAATTATTATTTTACCCGACTCTGGGTTTTTACTCTTGAGTTCCTTCTCCAGGGCTTTGTACGAAATAGGTGCATAGTGCCAGCCATAAGCCAGTAACCCACCGCTTTTATCATATACCTCATACTTCTTTCCTGTCATTGATTTACACCATAATGCCCGTAAAATCTTTCACATGCAGTTGTGAAATCGTCGGTAGAATAGAACATTACATTGCCGTATAGTCCACGGCAAATGTCGTTTTGAATTTTCGCTTGCTCGTGCAAGAAATTGACTGCTTCATCAATTGTTGCATCCTTTTTAAATTGACACGTTATCATACTTAAAAAATTCCGTATATTTTTTCTTTTTTATTGTTTTTTAATTCTTCGTTGTATTTTTCGATCGCTTCTTCTATTACCGATTTCGGATAAACCCTACCGTTTGAATCGGGTTTATTTGTTGTGCTACATAGTTTTACTGTATATCTAAAATTATTCATATTACAAATATATAAAAAAAATTAGAAAACACTTCGTGAAATGTATTCCTGGATACAATTAGGCATAACCTTCTTGTATTTTTCATTGTTGAATAATGATGAAGTAAGGATCATATCGGCAGTGGTTCTGTTTGTTGCAAATGCAATATTATAAAGCGACGCAAGTCTTGTTAATGCAGATACATCATTTTGGTGCCCTTGTTGAATAAGGTTATCACAGAAGAAAATAAGTACATCTAGTTTTCCTTCTGCAATCATTGCACCAATTTCCTGATCGCCACCAAGCGGTCCAGATTTCAAACAGGTAACTTTATCCTCTAGTGGATATTCGCAATATCTACTCCATATTGAACCATCACCATTTCCTCCTGTTGGTTCCCATCTAATTTTACCTTCAATTTCTTTGAGTAATCTACCAGTTGTACCTGTTGCGAAGAGTTCGTGTTTCTTCAACTCTTCCATATTATAGGTAACCCATTCAACGAGTTCCTTTTTTCTACTATCGTGTGCTACTAATGCTATTCTCATATATAATATCTTCTTTTTAAAACTTTTAATAAGTCGTTTAAATCATCTAATGATAATTTGTTTACTATTTTATCTATTTTCGATATATAGTCAGTTCGCATTTTATCGGCTACGTCTTCTTCTATTTCTTCGATGTATATCAAAACATCTTCCCCTGGGTCTGCAGGGTCTGCTGGATTAGTATAATACCAATGACATTCATATTTTTTATTATCCTCAGGAACCCACTTCTTGTCTTTGAGTTCCCGTGGAATATTATCTACCGTAAAAGAACCATATCCGATTTGCCGACTATAAAATTTGTTTTTTACATCTTGGCCAGTAAAATAACTAACAGTTAAACGACTCAAGTCGTTAGGTTTTTTCATTATTTTTTTCATACTTCTTAATCTTTAAAATGTCCCATTGGTTCATACCAATCTTCGTTATTATCTTCAACCCAATGTTTGAATTGATTACTTTCATAGTCCGCGAGTAAGTCAGTGCCATCATCATGTGACAGCATTGACTTATCGTATTGTCTCATTTCTTCATTATGTTCTTCAATCCATTCTGTTTTTTTCATAATGATCAAATAAATATTGCGTTACCTTCTTCGTGGTAAACAAAGTCATCTTCGAGCATTTTCTTCCACTGTTCCTTTGTTGCTCTGAAATGAGCAAACGTGGTTGCGTTTGTTTCACACCACTCACAAAGTTCATCCAGGGTAGCAAATACTGGACTCTTAGGGCTACCTTCAGATGTGGTTTCCCACAACTGATAACCGTCACCTGCAGGTGGATCCACTGGCTCCCACTCATCGTGTAGTTTCTTTATCTCGTCGTTGATGTATACGACACCATCATCACAATGCGGACATTGATAATCATAACCGTTACGTCTGCAGTATTCCTTTGTAAGTGCCCATTGAATCTCACAAGGTACCCCAACTGGGTATTCATGGGTCAAGAAATACTCTCTCAAATCCTCAAACGCTGGTACCTCTTGATCACCAAATAAACTTTTTGACAATTCTGGGTTAGATACAATGAAATCATATTCCCAACGGTCCCACTTATACGGTTTAGCATACGGACAGTAATCACGCCCTGGAATGTAAGGATGTGGAATGTATCGATATCCCATTGCAAAACCATAGAAAGTATCTACGTACTTGCGGGCCTCTACAGTTTCACCGTTACTGCAACCATCGTGCTCACAATACGGGCATTTTACTCCGTGATAAGGATTGATATAACCCTTCCAAATGTGTCCTTGCGGCCAATCAAAATCCATTGGCACTCGTCTTAATTCTCTTCCCATAAATTATTGTTTTATAAATTTTTCAACAGCATAAATAAAGAAATCGGCATGTCTTTCATTCCAATTGATGTATAAATCATTATACGCTTTTTTAACAAGACTGTCTTTATAAAGAATATCACGTTGTTTGGATCTTACTTTATAGTCTAGCCATTCTTTATAAACTTCGTCAACTCGTTTTTTCAAACTTTCCATTTTTTGTAATTTTATTTCTTAATACTTCAACTTTGTTTTGAAGTGCAGCGCCAAAATTTTCAGCAGCAACATCAATGGTTGAACCAAATGCGCTAACAAATACACCGTTCATATCCATATATTTAAACTCCCAAACATCGGCAGTCAAATGATAAACTGGTTTAACACCCAGGGCTGCAATAGCGGTCCAATATTCAGTTCTTGTCATTTTCTTCTTCTTTTAAATATCCATTTTTAATTACCCAAAGTAACATTTTATAAACCGCATTAAGCGGCTCCTTTTCTTCCACACTGTGTGCTACATCGTAATCATCCGTTCCATATACCGCACACCAAGTTTTATCCCAAGTTGGTAACAATGAAAAAGTATATACTTGGCCATCATCTATTGATTTAGGCATTAGTTTCAATAGTGCATCCAGGGACCAGGCTGAAAGGGCTAAGCCAGCAAGTGAACGAACACATCTTGGTTCCTCATAATGCGGTGAAAATGCATCTTTCGGATAACACATATCTGAAGTTTTGCGGTCTACACCTAACTCGATCAATTTTTTACTTTGTTCAATACTCGTCACCATAATTAAATTTTTTTTAAAGCGATTTTTATTGTTTCTTCAATGGCTTCTTCTTCAGTATCATAAAGTTTTGCATCAAGACCCCAAGAACACCAATCATCGTTTTCTAAATCAAATACCGAACAATAATATTGGCAATATTTACTAATTTGGGGAGCAATGAACAAATTATGTTCTTTCTTTAACCACTTTCTAGCCATTTGAAGAGTGATTGCCGATAAACATCCTTTTAATCCAACAGGTGATGGATAATTTGGATCATCAGAATTTGGATTATACCATGCTTGAGCATCATTATTATCAAAACCTTTTTCTTTCAGCACTTTTGCTGTTTCAAGGCTAACATAATCTTCAGTTACCATAATCGTTTAAATTAACTTTGTTGTTTCTACGGATATTTCTAGAAGCGCGTTTGGCTTCTGCTTTACACCATGAATCCTTTTTACCACGGGCGTTTCTTGATTTAACAAAATATTCCCATTCTTCGGAGTTTTCTCCGCAGTTTTTCATTATTAAAGTTTTACCCTTCATAATTATATAAAAATTAATCTATTTCTTCAAGTAAATCTTTTTCCTTATCGTACGTTGTTACCCCTTCTACGTATTGGAAAATTTCTCGTTCTGACGTGTCAATAAGCCAACGTTTCCATTTGAGACATTCCGTCGCTGCATCTGCACTTCCAATATGCTGATTGAGTGGTAATCTCGTATCAACAAAATACCACGAATGTGCACCAGCACTTCGATAATATCCCCTGGCATCGTGGGTTTTCCAATTTGCATCCAATGGTATATCAAACCCAAAACCTTTGTTAAGACGTTTAATTATTTTCTCTTTTACCGTCATCTTTTCTAATTACTTATACATAGAACCACACTTATCACATTTGCACACATCTTTCATATCCAAGAATGAGTACCAGGATGATGTAACATTGGCACCACATTCTGGACAAATGCCAAACCAATTAAGTTTTATTTTATTAATCAGACCGAGTTTACTTTTTGTTTTCATATGGATCATCTTTAATAATTACAAGTCTCCGTATTTTTCTTTTAGTTTCAAATATAATTCATACTCCTCTTCATTGTCCATCTTACCAATGATATATTCATCATAGATAAAACAATGAACGGATTCTGAATAATCTCTATAATAAACGAACCTACCATATTGGTCTTTCTCAATACGGTCTATTCGGAATATACCAAAAGAGTTACCATCGTCATATGCACGTTGATATTTAACGACATCCCCTACTTTATATTTTGGTTCTTTTGTTTTCATACTTTTACGTCTTCTTTTTTAATGGTTACTCGTTCTCTTTTAACGATTTTTTGTGCCTCGTACTCAGCCTCTTTTTTATTCAATCGTTCCATTATCGCGATTGCGTCACTAAGGTTTCCAATTTCCTTACAAACCACGGTATAATAGCCCATATCTTCTTCTTCTGTGAACCAGAAGGGCCATACTCTGTATTTGATTGTGTACGAAACACTACCGTTTTTATGGTAATTTTTTACTATTTTTCTTTTCTTAATCATAATCACATATATTTACGAAAATCTTTAAAAAAATCGTGCATAAGTGTTGAATAGTTTACTCTTTCACTATCAACCCAGGCATAACCTTTAAGCCACGCATAAATTTCTTCGGTGACTTCTTTTCTAATAATTTCTTCTTGTGTCATAATTATATTTCTTTTTCGTGATGTTTAACTCTTATTGTTTTTATTTATTATTCTATTGCGGAGGATGAAATTATTCAACATAACTCTCTTCTAAAATTACATGAGGTGTTGTAAAGTCTGTGGATAAATGTTCATACTCATGCCATTCTTTAAAAGGATAGAAATAACATATAGGAATTACATCAGGATGTGTATCTTGGTCAATCCAAATGCCATCTTCAGAATAGCAGTCAAACATCCATTTAATTTTTTTATTCTTTGATGCTGTAATATATGCTTCCTTTACATCATTGGCCGCAACAAGAATTACACCTCCTCTGTAGCCTCCATGCATTCTACAACCAAATACTTTCATAATCCAATTTTTTAATTTTTATACATTCCTTCTGGTGCAGGAAGAGCAAGTCCCATAGGTATCAAACCACGATAATCTATATGGTGTGTATTGAAAAAATCTACCAATAAAAATTCTGTATTTGGGTCACCTTTTCCTGTAAGAACACAGCCATTGCATTCCCCTTGTTTAATATGAATATACTCTTCTTTCTCTTCCTCAGTCATACTTGACATTGGACGAAGATATGGCTTAATGTCCTCTAACTCATAGTCACTTGGCATATATTCCCCATTATCAAACTCCAATGGGAATTTTTTAGTTGGATAAACCCCTAATAGTTTCTTTGGCTTTTCTAATCTATCACATATTACACCATATGGCAACCTTGCACAAAGGTCTTTTAACAATAAATCTTTTTCTTCCTGTGTCATCTCAAACTAATATTTATATAATACAAGCAATCATCAGCAGTTATCATGCCATAATTAAATAACTTCTTTCCTAGTTTTTTAATTAATGGTTTCAAAAAAACATTGAATGAAAAATAATCTAAAATCAATGCCTCATTAGCCATAATAAAATCCAAAACCTTCTTGGTCACATTCTTGTCATCTCCATCAAAAATATTATTATTCTTTTTCAGATAAAAATTTTCATTTTCATAATATGTTATGAATTCTTTCAACTGCTTTTTTTCTTCTTGTGTCATAACTATACAAAAATTTTACATATTGAACATTCGACAATTGAGTTATCCTCAACAAATGTGTATGCCTTTACAGGAATACCATTAACTTTCTTATAAGGGTGTTCAACCACGTCTTTAATCGTGTTTACCTTATATGTAGAAAGAAATGGCTTTCCTGATTTTTTACATACTTTTGTCCCAATCTGGTAAATTGTATTATTCTTCATAACCCAATTTTTTAAGATCTTCGTGCAGTGACTTCAACTCCTTTATTTCATAAAAAGGAGTATTATCCAAGTGACTAACTGCCGTTTGTATTGCATACATTTGATCTATAGTTGGTTTCCAATGAGTTTGATGTTTTACTTTCTCCTCAATACCATTAAGCCAATTAACACATCTAGTTACAGTTTCTTTAGTATAATGATGTGCAGCACACTCTTTCATCATAATAAGTGTGTTGGTTAAACAAATTTCATCCTCTTTAGTCCACTTCAAAGGATCACCTTCAATCTTGTTTACTGGACGGAAATACACTGCAGCCTTTTCGCTGGTAAGACCCATCATACTTAGTCCATTCAACGCCTGAACAACATCACCCTTAGAGGCACGTTTATGGCCACCAGAGAAGTAATCTTTGATACAGTAATAGAATTTACCGTGCTCAATAGTAAACGGCTCACCACACCCCAACATAATGGTATTATTCAACCAATTTGCCCATTCTGTAAGATTGTTATCAACCAAGTATTCTATGATAGCACCCTTTATGTGTGAATCCTCTTCTGTCCAGCCATTATGCTTTCGCTCATACAAAGCCTTAACAGCAGAGATCGCACATTCATGCTCCAGTATACCATCGTCAGACTGATATCCTTCAACTTCACCCAAAGTCCTTGTAAGAATATCAATAGCCGCATACATACCGTCAATACCATAGTCTTCACCATTGGGCAATTCTGCGGTATTTTCAGTGCCTTTCTTTTCAAGCCAAGAAAGTAATTTTTCTTCAGTTATTTCTTTTTCTTGATACTTTATGCCATATTTATCACAAGCACCTTTTACTATGTGCATTAATGTTTTCCTTATTCTTTCATCCTCACTTTCAAATTTGAAATCAGAACAAATTCCTTTTGCAACATTTTCGGTAATCTTACCCTCGTTTACCATAACTTGAAGATTTTCAAGTGTTTCTTTATGTAATTTTTCGTAATCCATAATTATAGATTTTTAAGTTTCTTTATTTCTTCTTCGGTTTCTTTTACTTTTCTTTTGTAGTATGAAAGGTTTCTTTTGTAGTATGAAAGGTTTTCTTCTTTTTCTTTTATAGAACACCACATACCACCAGGACATTCAGTATCATTAAATGGACAATCTGTACATTTGTCTTTATATTTTTTATTCATAATTCTAAATTTTATTGTTCAACATTCAATTCAACCCATTGGTCTGGGCCACAATTTGATTCATCAAAATTGTAATCAGATTCCTGATTTATATATGCCGACGTTATTTCTGGATAAAAACATGATTTACCATCATTTATAACAACTGGCAAATTGTCATTCAACCCATTTTTAGACAACTTCTCAAGTCTGTTAATCGTTTCTCTAAGTGTCATAATTTTTAACTCTTTTTATCACTAAAATATTTACAAGAATAACCATCTTTAGATAGCCCTTTTCTACCACTGACAGCGGGCTTAAAATAATCACCAATAGATACCGTGTAATGGCATTTATGATAATTAAATGCGTGCGCCCAATAACATTTTTTACATATATCGTCGTTTTTATATGCCCTCATAATTTTACCAATATTTTTCAATATACCATTTAGCAGCGTCTTCCGCTTCTTTCCTGGTATTCCATTTCTGGTTACCCTTTTCGTCAACAATGTCAAGTTTACCGATTTTGGCATAATAATGAGTTCCACCATCCCAAACAAGGATCTTAACATCATCTATTGTTGGTTTATCTTCATCTGGAAAAGTAAGCACGTCGCGTTCTACAGTATCTACAATGTCAACAAATCGACTGTCAGCCATAACCACTTGAATACTGTGATTAAGGTAAATGTTTCTACCCTCACGGAACGCTCTAAGGCGATTACTCATTGTTTCGTTTTCCACTTTAAGCATTGAAGAAATAAGATTGTCGCCCATCGATGTTTGGTAAACCTCAACGGCACTTTCAAAGTCATTTCTAAAATGTCCTTGGTAACCCTTTACCAATTTATTGGCAAGGATTCTGGCACCTTCTTTGATAGTGGAAGCAGCGTACTTTTTCCAGTGCTCCATTATTTGTTCCTCAGTCTTAGGCTTGAATAGCCAGTATGCCTTAGGCTTTTCCCCATTAGGCTGTACTTTGGGTTGTATTTTTGTAAATGTATAAGTCATAATTCTAATTTTATTTTAGTTATGTCACGATGATATGCATCCTCGTTATTGTTAAACTGTTCGCAATATTTTTCGGCTGCAGTTTGATAAATAAAAACTTTTTCAACATAATCACTATGTTCTTCACAACGAGTAACGACATAAACATATTGTTCATCATGCAAATGTTCGTTTATCTCTTGTATGATTTGTTTTACTTTACTCTTGATAGACGGAAGTTGATGTGCTATATTACCTGATGTAACAAAATCTAACCCACTAACAACATCATCAAGCCTGCCAAGTATATCAATTAATAATGTTTTTAAACGCATAATTATTTAAATTTTAAATATAACCTCCGTGCATATCGTCCAGTATTTCACTGTACCATTCCTCGTGTTCCTTATATTCTTTATAGGAATTGAAACCGAGTTTCTTCCAAAATTTATATTCTCCTTTACGCTTTTTCATTATTTAACTCCAATAATATCTAAAACTTCAATCACATATGCTTTAGTTTTCTCGTTTTCATAGCATTTAGTAAGCCACCTTGCAAACTCTTTTCTGCTATGCTGCAAAGAAAAACACAGAAGTGAATCTGGAAACTTTTTCTTGGCTGCTTTAACAACCTCAATAATCGATGGGAAGCGATATGTGCCATCTTCTACCATTTCCATAATAGAGTCTTCTTTATGTTTGATAACAAACTCATTTTTATCCCACTTATTATCCTTCTCCCAAAGTTGTGTTGCCTCCTCCTTTGTTGGATAAAACAATAGGTGTTCCTCATCTTGAAACCACACACCTTCATTTACCTCGCAAATTGAGTTAACGAGATAATATTCTTGTGTGTGCTGTGGTTTACCAACCTTAGCGTAATAATGTTCTGCATTAGAGGAAATGCCTCTATAAGATGTAATGTCAATAAATTGAATATCCATAATTTTTTAATTTTATACCACAAAGGTAATACTTTTTTATTAATTCCAAAACTGCGAGAGTGAAATGTTTGATCGACCCTCGCAATTTATCCTACAAATACCGTGCCAAACTTATTTCAGTATAACATATTTGTCATATGCCTCAACTTCTTCAGCAGCGTAACTGGCTACAGCACCCTCTTCAAACCCAGTCTCATCGGGTACTTCCATAAGTACTTTACACGAACCGTACCCACTAAGGATTAATTCCTCAAGTTTGTTATATAATTCTTCTGCAGTCATAATTATCCAAATTCAATGTATACTTCGTTATCGTATTTCTCCCAAAAATCACGAATGGCTTTTTCCATTTCACCACATATACCGTCAATGAAACCGTAATTGTCATCGTACAGTCTGGAAATAGTTTTACCTTTGGATTCCTTCTTTTTAATCCAGTTGATAAACTCTTCAGCGTCAGTGAACTGTTCTACAGGATATCCGTAGATACGAACAGGTTCATCATTACCACATTCCACGTACAAAGATTCGCCTCGGAAAATATATTTAATGCCGTCATAATATCTGTTCATTCCAACTTCCATATCTTTCTTAACGAAATCTTTCAGGCTTTCACACGCCTCCAGGTCCTTAACGAACTGACGACGGCCAAGGTACTGTCCAAGAATTTCCTCAGTAAATTCTTCCTTGGTAAATATATCCTCAGGCTTGTAAACCTCCATAAGTTTGGCGTATTTTTCGTCAACGTGTTTAAATGGATCAACACCCTCAGGAATATAATCCCAGCACTTCGTTACACGTTCTAATACGTCTTTTTTAAATTCAGGAAAATCCTGATTTTTGACTTTTCTATAAGCCCAAGTATGACAACTCATAATTTTCTAAATTTTATTGTTCGTAAATACACCAATCGTCAGCCATTATATCGTCGGTGGTATAATGGATATCAATACTAAGAAGTTTAATGCCAAAATCTTGTTTTGAATACAGACGACTTAAATTTGAGTTCTTATTGAACTCCATCCACAGATTCTTATCCCAACATTCTCTGCGAATCTTTTCGCCGTTCTTAAATCTTTCTAAAATTTCAAAAAATGTCATAATCAATATTGCTACTAATAAATTTAACCGATTCCTGGCACTTCAATCCACATCAAAATTTCGTCAGTATTATAGTGGCTATAGTCACTAACACAATCTATATGAGTGTTTATCTCACCATTATAGGTTTCGTCGTTCATTCCACTAAAAACCTGAATGGTGTTATCTTTCATGAGACAAACAAACCTATGATAGTCCCAATCTTGTACTGCATCGTAGATACTATGTTCAGCCTCTACTTGCCAAGTCATTTTCTTTATTTCTTCCTGTGTCATATTTCCTAATTTTTAAAGAAGTTAACCAACTCTACAGCAGGCATTGTAATTTTGTAATTGTTAATAAAATCTTCCATTGTAGCCTTATTCTCAAGGAACCAGCAAGCACACTTTACAGGCTCTTCATATGTCCACGTTTTCTTACACCAGGTGCAACTCTTTGACGGACACCCAACCTTACAGATATGATCCTCAGGAATAAACTCATCATTTGGGTAAAATTTATCCCAAGCCTTCTTAGACTCCTTTAACGCTTCTTCTTCATTTTCTTCATAACCACAAGTAAAAGAAGACAACTCAAAAATCAAGCCTACTCTATTTTCACGTTCGCGACGAAGTTGGTCAAGACGAGCAGCGGTTTCCTCTTCAGGAAGATCTTTACCATCGGCAGTTTTAAACCATCCGTTTCGTTTATACGCATTCGGTTGATAAGAATTGTACCAAGACAAACAACGGTTGTCGTGCGGGGCACCCTCGGTGAACGCATACTCAATGTAATAACCCTTTTCATCCTTTTTCAGGATAACGTACTTCTTGAGCAAACCCTTTGCCTCAAGATCCTTTTTAATCAATTCTAAAACTGTCATATTTTTCTATTTTTTAATTCTTTATATTCTATTTTTAAACTTCACCAATAATTTCATCAACAGTCATTGTTACATCTCTTTTATCGTCAGGATCCTTGTATTCAACACAAATGTATTGCAACTTAGGATTCTTTAAATCATTAGAAAAACCAAAACGTACACCGATCATTTTATCAGTATAGTCTTCCTTCTTTTCCTCAACAATACCAACAGCATACTGTCCAATATAACTGTCATAAACCTTTACAATAGAACCAACTTTGATGTCATTAAATTTAATAGTCTTCATAATTTCTTATTTTTTAATTTTCTGCTACAAAGGTAACACTTTTTAATTAATTTCAAAAGTGCGAGAGTGAAATGTCTATTTTCCCCCGCACTTTTATCCTACAAATACCGTGCCAAACTGATCCAGAAATCAATTTTTTTCAAATTTTTCTTTCAAACGAATGTATTGTTGATACTCTCGCTCTTCTTCTTTCTTCTTGTCTTCCTCAATAATCTTAAGGACCTCATCATCCTCCATTTCCCAAAGGCCAAGGTCTTTCAAAATGGTAATCCATTCATCAAAATGTACCTTACCTTCACTGTCAACCCAACAATGATTTTCGTAATTACCACTATTGCAACATTTAGGATCCATCACATAATAATTTTCCAATTGAGGTTCGGTATTATGTGCATCCAGGTCCTTATAATGGGTACCAACAGCAATATACGTCTTGTCGGTAAACATAATGATGAACAGGTTCTCATCAGAGTATCCTCTATCTGTAAAAGCAACCTTATCAACCACTTTACCTTTCAAGGCATCGTAATCCATAAATTGCTCATACATACCGTCTGGTCTCTTCTTGGTACCAACAAAACTATTAACGTTTAATTGTTTATATTCTTTGTTTAATTTCATTATAATCTTGTCCTAATTTTGCATTAGTTATTTTGTTAAATGCGATTAACATCAACTCATCCAGGATCTCCCTGTAATGAATGTTCTTTTCCATTCCTTTAAGAAATTCGTCCTGGTCAATGGTTTTATTGTAACAAAAATCATGCCCAAGTTGGGAACCAATTTCATTTAATTTATTGAAAATTTCTTTCCAAACGTGGTCAACAGCATCATCGTGAAACTCTTTTGACAATTTATAGTCATTGATTATCTCATTAACAATTTTTTCGCCGTATTCCTTTTTATCCATACTTATTTCTTTTTATAATAATTCCTTATTTTTTCCTCAGTTTTATTCTCCTGGATAACATTTCTCAACGAATATAATGCTTCTACTATACCACAACCAATCAATGCTGATAAAGCAACTGGTATAACAAAAAACCAAAATACTGATATCCAAAAAATATAACCTAATGGGCTTAAACTATCGTCCCAAGGATCAACTTCGCACCTTCTTTCTGACAGGAAACTAAATACTTCTGATTTTGCCAATGTCTCAGGGGTACAAATCATCCAGACAAGTACCAAAACTACTGCAGTGGTTATAAAGCCCGCAACATAACTCCATAAAACTACCATAACTTATTTTTTTCTTTTTTCTTGTATGTATTCTCTTAAATTGTAAAAACCTTTATTACCGTAATAAAACAGCAAATATAATGGTATTAAAGAAAGAATGACTATAACAAAACCCCAGAACATAAACCAACATATTGATAGAACAAATATCAAAAATACCAGTGTTGGGTCACTCTTATCTACTAAACAATCAAGGTCTAGCCATTCTAACGTATCAGGCTTTGCAAAAATGAAAAAGCCAATTAAAATCAATGCGGTAATAATCAAACCGCTAACATAAATTGTTCCTGTCATTTCTTTATACTTGCATTTAAATAAATGTTATCAGTGCGCATATTAATGTCCGTATATTTCAAAAAGTCCCTATCATCAACGTTTAGACGAATACGAGACATAGCACATTTAATTCTCATATTTGTTCTTTCTATTCTATCATTGATAGTATCATTGATCTCGAAACATATCCGATTTCTGTTCTTCTCAAACTCAGCAATGGTATACTTATGGAGTATTGCCGTGTACCCGTAAGTAATACACGCATATACGTATGACGAGTCAATCCCCTTGTAATAGTCCTTTGAAAAAAAGACTATGTGATCAACCTTAGTGTCTTTATACGGTTCGTGCTCGTAGCAATAACAAATATCGCTTACGGTAATGCCAACGAAGTCACTGGTATGCGCACGAAACTCTGGAAAATTAATAGTGGTCAGCGTATCATTTTCAACGCAAGAGATTGCACAAATGGCAATCAAAAAAAGATAAACAAATTTTTTCATAATTTTATTTTTCTAATTTAAATCGATAACAATTACTTGATTGACAATGATTAGTGCAAAAATCAGATAGTTTGAATCTGTTTGCACATCTTCCACAACACGGGCCATTATAACGTTCGTGTTTTGTGTTTAAAAATGGATCACAATCTAATGCATCAAAACAATCTAATGCATCAAGATTTGGCATCTTCGGACGTTCTTCTGGTAAAGAAATCAAAGTTACGTCTTTAGGACATTCTGTTTCTCTCAATTTATAACCAGCATTCTCAAATCTCAAAATAGATTTGTCTACATCTTCAGGTTTAATCATAATAATGATGTCTTTTTTCATTTCATTATTAGGATCAATCACTTTAAAATATTTGTTTGTTTCTTCCATTATTATAAGTTTTTTCAATTTTCTGTTGCAAAGATAATACAAATTTTTTAAAACAAAAACTGCGAGAGTAAAACATTCAATCCACCCTCGCAATTATCTCTACAAATACCGTGCCAAACTGATCCAAATCATTTAATTAATGCACTGTCATAAGTATTTACATTGCGGAATGACTTTTTAAATTCATTAATTCTATCCATTTCATCACAATGCGTAACTTCCAATTCTACCTTAAACATTTCCTTATTGTCATCAATAATTCTATCCTTCAAACCATTAATATCCAAAAATCCATATCTGAATTTACCCTGGAACCCATTATATCGGTTTGTTCTATCTTCCTTAATACCCTCAGAAATGAAATCTCTACCAACGTCATAAGTTCCATTGATACCACCGTCACCGTGTCTCGTAAGATACGGACGCGTAACATAGTGCGCGGTAACCTCTACGTCTTTCAATTCCTTCAACAGTTCTGCAGCATATAGGCTACCAGTATTGGACGGTGTGGTGTCATATGTATCTCTTCCTGTGTCACATAGCAACAGGCCCTGGCCATTCTCAAATATGTAGTTGTCATAATCAAGACTACCAAGATCATTCATTAACTCGGTATTATGATACATAAACCAACAATCGTTAATGAAATGTATTTGCAAGGTATGAGAACTCCACATCATTTTCCATTCTCTCGGAATTTCACCAAGTATCTTATCGTAATAATTGCGTACATGACACAAATATATTTCAGGATTAGACATATTGAGGAAATCATCAAATGGGAATGTCTGCATTTCCCTGTATCTTTTAATGGTATTCCATATACCCATACCACAAGATGCCTTTCTATCCATTTTTTGCTCCATGATCATATTAGCCATAGAGTCATAAGGTGTACTCCACAGACACCTTCTATCCCTGTAGATATGTTTAGGTTTAACGAGTAATTTATCGTATTCCTGAACAAACTGCATAGGATTCAAAATGAAGAAGCGGGAATAATAATTATCCGCTCCATGGAATGTTCCAGAACCGAAATGTTTAAATGTAATGCTACCGCCTTCTGTTAAAATAGAATGTCCTCTTTGGGCACCACCATTTGTAAGGATGTTTACAACACTACCAACACTGTTCTTTGTGTAATGGGCCACTACTGTACCCTTACCTTCATCACCATAATTGCTTCCAATTACGATTCTCGCTTGCTTCGACATAAATAACAAATTAAAAAATAAAAACTAACTTACCAAATGATCTCACCATTCTCATTAACGGTATTCACCTCAGGCTTAACCTCATCAACAAGGAGTTCAGTACCACAGGTACCAACAGATTCACAAATACAATCCTCGATTGTCTTGGAAAGATTGTTCAACGTTGAAACCTTAAGTCTGGTGCCAAGGAGTTGACCAAATGATTTTTCTATCTCATTTTTGTACATATGATAACAGTCGTGAGGACTGTCCACGGCAATGTGGAAAATGTCAAACTTCTTTGAAGCCTCTTCGTAAAGTTGACGTGTTTCAACGTTAGCCTGTTCATGTGCATCAATTGCATTGTTCAAGTTATGCACTGGCAAATAAGGATTCATAGGCTCATCACCCATTGTAATAATGATACCCTTACGTCCTTGCTTGTCATAGCAGTCCAACTTCGTATGCTTAAGACCCATGTACCAGGCTGCGGTATAACTCTCGAAAGCGTTACCACCACCACCGTGTTCAACAAAGATCTTATCCAATGATTCCGCAATACGGACATCAGATTCAAACTGGCTCATCTGGATAGGTGCGTCGTCATATGCAAGGTCACCAATACCCATAATACAAAACTCAACGTCCTTGAATTTCTTATACAGGTTTGTCATAATAACACCAAGTGCCTCTGCAGTCTCACGACAAGCCTCACCCATAGAACCTGTTACATCCAATGCCAGGATAACAGGAATGGTATTAGGATGCTCATCACTGTTTACGCACTCACGGATCTTGAACTTGCTAGGATCAAGGGATTCGTCCAGTCTCCTGGCCTTATATTCCTGTCCGCTAATTCTACCACTAGAACTATCGTAAGAATAACCCATAGTCTTAGCATAAGATTTGTAACTGTTAGTTGTAAAACTACCACCACCCATAATTAAGCCTCCTCTGTTTCTTCGTCCTTATCTTCGCTTTCCTCTACATCTTCTGTAAGGCCAGCGTCAAAATTGAAATCAAACATACCTTCAAACGGATTGGAGTTGTTGCCACCCATAAACATGGACATAGCAAGCATCTGGCCGATACCGCCGTTGTTAGCGGAACCATTACCACCCATCATCTGAGAGAACATCATCATCTTCATGATGTTACCAAGGCCCTTACCCTTCTTGAAGGAGTTGCCGAACATAGATACGATCTTACCATAGAAGTAAGTGCTACCCATGAACACGTGGCGCTCAGGAACAACCTGACGTACCTCACTGTTCTCATAGTCGATAACAGTAATGACCTTCTTGTTGACCTCAGTTACACACTTAGGCTTTCCACCTACAAGGATAATGTCGCCAACCTCTACCTTATTGGTAGGAATGATGAAGAACATTTCATCGCCTACATTAAAACAGAAATTGGTTACATTTGTCAATGTACCCTTAGATACGTTGTAGGTCTTGTAACCCTTACTACACTTAACAGCAATGTTGCCGTTCATTGTAAGGCGGCACATACCAGGACCAACCTTACCAAACATGCCATCAAAGGCACTCTGAATGTTTTCGAACATAATTAAAAACGTTTTAAATTAATATTATTTTACTTTGTATTTTTTTGCATACATCATTGTGAGTCTGAATGTCTCACTCACAATGTATCCGATTTGTTCATCAAGTTCGCGAGGAAGTGTTTCTCCGTAAACTTCGTGTAAACGATCTCTTACATCGTGAACCTGTTTGTTAATAAATTCTTTATCCTCTTCTTCAAATTGATAAAATGTAGAGTTGTGTTTATTTACTATCATAACTTATTTATTTTTCCATTGCACCAACTGCATATGCGTTGCAAATATCATCCCTGTCAAATGGCGGGTTCAACTTGTTAGCATATTCTTCAGCGCGTGCCATTATATCTTCTGGAATACCACCTAATCTACCACGAGGGCCACATAAGGCTTGACGGTTTCTTTCCCACTCAATGAAATGTTTAGCACATTTAACAATTCGTTCATAATCAAGTTTGGAATCAGTTCCATCTGTTGTTTCCCAAAAATAATCAATTTCATTTACTAAACTATTCATAATCACTCCTCCTCGTCGTTTTCTCCGTACGTGTTCTCTGACGGTAAAGCCCATCCCTTTTCGATAAAACCGCGATAGTCAAACATATGTCGGTTGAGATACCTAAGTATCCTGTTCATAAATTCGTACGGAATGAAGTCACCGTAATGGGACATCGGTGTACGTATACCATCAATGTCATATCGTGCAGTACCTTTTGGAGACAGGAGTTTGTGCATTTCTTCTTTTTCCTTTTCTGTCATTGTAGACATCGGACGAAGATACGGTTTATAATTGGTAATGAACTCGTATTCACCATCGTGGAAAAAGTCAACAAGGGCATCTGTCTCGTGAACAATGTTAGTGAAATTGTACTTATGGAACAATCTTAAATCGTTCAACTTGCCAGATATACCATGTTTTTCACCCTGTACACGTACACCAAATGGTAGGTATCCACATAATGCTTCAATAAATTCTTGTTTTTCTTCCTTAGTCATAGAACCAACTTGGCGATTTCTCGTCTATTTTAAACTCGTTATCTTTTTCCTTTTCTTTTTGTTCCTTGCAGTACTTACAACCTTCCCAGTGAGAAAGAGAACCACGAGAATGATCAGTATATTCACCGTGTAAATAAAGCACGTATTGATGTGTCTCACCCTCAAAAGTTAAATCAATCAAATAACATTCGTCTTGGATTTCATTCTGATATTCTGATTGTTTCTCTTTTTTGTATTCCTCATACTGTTCAGGAGACATACAGGCAGGTAAAATCATAGCAAGTAGCACAAGGTCAAAGACGATGTGCCACATTTGCTTCTTTGTAAAATTGATGTGTATCATATTACGCAACACAACCAAGTTCGATCAAACGATTCTTCAAATCACGAATATGAGCCAACTGAGCCTTTTCCTCTTCGCAAGCGGTCTGGATAGAACGCATGTAATGAGGTGATACAGCACCGTATGGATTGAAAACACAAGCACGGGTCATTTCTGTCTGTAATGTAGCAATAAACTCACGGGTCAACTCAAGGTCAAACTTGCGCTGTGCAAGAACGGCACGCATCTGTGCGATTGCCTTACCCTTTTCTACATCGAACTCATCACTGTCATTACATGAAGCCTTACCAACGAACTTATGTCCGTGTGCGATTACTGTGTAAAGTACGATTTTCTTTTCTTCGTTTACTACGAACTTCCAAGGTTCTAGAACTGTTCTTTTTTCTTTTGCCATAATTGTAAAATTTTATTTAGTTAATACTTATTTTTCTTTTACGTTTAATATAACTTGCGGGATTTTTATTTTAAACACATCTTCCGCTTTAAATGGTATGTTGTGAAGGTCCCGATAATAATGAATATGGTCACACCACATACATACTAATTGAAACCTAAAATCATCTTTCCTTTTAATTTCGTGTGTTTCAAGATAATTCTTAATATCTTTCAATAGTTTCTTGGTTCCAACGTGTTCACGAAATAAAGGCATAAATATTTTACGAAATTCCTTGGCTTCATCATCCATTATTTTCTGGGTATTTTCATTTGGATCTTCCATCCAATGCTGGATATACCAAGGATATTCTTTATTTTTCTCCATATACGTTCCAATAAAATATAGAAAACAGGAACAATAAAACAAGACCTACTCCAATTCCTAATGAAATTTTCGGGTATGTTAAACTAAGCCAGGTTCCGCCAAATATGATCAAAACACAAGCAAATACACTTAAAAGACTATAAATAAATCGTTTCATAAATTTTTAAATACTTCAATGTAAAATACAAAAAATATCGTTATAACAAAAAGTCCTAAGCCAAACCATGCTAAAATCATTGGATTATAGAATGCAGCCCATACAATACCAATTACCAAACCCACTGCTAACAGTGTACATAAAAGACTTAAAATAAATCTTTTCATATTTTTTCATTAATTTTACGTGATGTTTTTTCCATCCATTCAAATTCCCATTCAAAATAATGAGCAATATAAGGTGCTGGTTCACCCAAAAACAAATATGTAAATGGCCACAATGGTAATGTTACTGCCAAAACTATACTACCTACCCCAAACATAAGGAATATACACAACAGGATAAACCCAATGTACAAAAGTCGGTATCCGACCCCTTTAAAATACTTTTTTACTTCTTCATTTGTTATCTTTTTCATTTTTGATCAATTTAGTGATACAACACAATTATATAAAAAAAATTAAAAAACCACCACCGTGTTCTGGTGATGGTTGTCTTATTAGAAGCAGTAAGCAAATCCTTCTTGGTAATCCTTAAATTCAGAAACCCTGGTCGGATCCAACATTACCCTATCGTATTCCTTCTTTCCACATCCTACAATAAATGTACATAGATACCAGAATGAATCATCGGACAAACCATGTACGAAACCACAATCTTTCCAGAAATTAATCCATTTTTTATTGTAATTGGCTGCAACATATCTTTCGATATGATCTAACAACGCCTTTGTAAAATGGTACATTTTTGTGTTTAGGTCTTTTTCATTTGAACCATATCTTTCTATCAAATCTTCCTTCACCTCTTTGTATACCCTATCGTCCTCGTCTTCACAGATAAAACGCCAGTTAATACGGTCAACTTCCTTCCAAAATGTTTCATCATCAACATATGGATATAGACGCTCAAAATGTGGTAATTCTGGTTCATCTGGATTCTCACATTCTTTATCTTGAGTATCTACTGACTCTTCTTCTTTACAGTCTTCAGGATCCGAGAAAGTACCTTGAAGGGCTGGTTCACCAGGAAGTTCTTCTCCCTTCCCTGGAAAATCGACAATAACCACCTTTTTTGATTTTGCTTTTATTTCAATAAGTTCGTCTTGCATTTCAAGATATGACTTGATAAATGGGGCAATAATGTCCATAATAGCGTCAGCAAGACGGTTCTTATTTTCTTCTAATGTACATTCTAATGAGTTGTTAATAAATTCATAAATTGCTGTTTTTTTAATTTTCATAATGTTTTTTAATTTTTCTCTTTTTTATTTAGCCAGGGAATTAATTCAAAATTGTCAGTCATATTCCCTATAACTTCAATTGAACTATCCCAATCGTATCCTCCACCACGGGCACGGTGCCCAAGCCTGGTATCACAGTTCTTCCACACAATACAAAAACCCATTGCCTGGCGTAACCAGACAACATAACCAATGGTTTGATATTCATCAGTGGTCCTGATAATATCACCCTCGTAAATTTTCTGATCATGTGCATCATAAAGTCCAGTCCATTGGCCAACGGAATCTTCATCTACTTCCTCACGGGGCATAGCAACTTCATTGACGTTGCATATTTCGTTTATATCAGACAGATAGCCGTAAATCCATTCTCCGTCTGATTCTCGTTTTCCTCTAAATTCAATGTCTCTCATGATACTGTTATTCCTGTTGTTTCTTTCAAGTCTTCTAATCCAAACTTAAGTAATTGAGTGGCCCTTCGTGTAAACTCTTCTTTTGAAATTTCTTTTAGGTTTCCAAGAACAATAGAAGCGTAATGAACGAAATGGTTAGAAATACTAACATAATTATTACCAATTAACATTGAATCATATTCTATGTCAGTTACAAAAAACTGTTGGCTTCCAGGATTAGCCTTTTGAACATATACAAGTTTATCTCGATGACTAGGAGAACATTCTTCATAATACTTTCCGACATAATCACCCATTTCATTTAAGAATTTCTCGTTTTCTTCTTTACGAAGTTGTTTTCTGAGATTGTCAAGTTTTTCTTCAGCCTCTATAATTTGTTCTTTTAATTCTTCAATTTCCATAATGCTTTATTTCTGGGGTTATTTCAGTTATTTCTTCAAATCCTTCTTCTCCAGGTTCTCTTTCGTCTTCTAGTGCATAAATAAATTCGTCTAGATAGAACCATTTATAAACACTTGTTATGTCTCTTCCGCCGTTAAAAGCAAGATCGTGAAGATACAGGCTCTTATGACTACCCAACATTGTTTCTTCCATTACACCTTGGATAACCTTACCGTCTTTAGTAATACAAACAACATCCCTACCAATTGAAGGGAGTCTGTGTGTCATTGGATGAATTTCTACTTTTCTACCATCAATATTCATTTCCATATCTTAATCTATTTTTTTAAATTCTACAACGTCGAACATTGATACAGAATGACTGTAACGATGGTTTTTACCATTGTTAGTCAATTCAATATTAACATCCCCAGAAATAACGTAGGGATACTTGTCGCATGAGTTAACGTTATCATTATATTCCAACAGGTCTGAATCTATTTCAGCCCCAGTACCAAGAGTAAAAATACCTTTGATCTTACCATTGATACACTTATTGGCAATTGTTTTAAAATTCTTTAACATATTACATTAAATTTATATTTTATACTAACAGATTCAATATCATCAGAAGAATGTAAATAATAGTAATTATCCTGACAATAACCTTTGAACTTGCTGACGGCTTCATCAATGTCTTCGGCAAGGACCAATACTTCGTCATCTAATTCTTCGTGCTTTATTGCATAAATCTTTATTTCTTTTTCGTATGCACTCATAACTTTAATTTTCTTTAATTTGTTTCAAAATTTCTTCTTCGCTTTCTTCCTCTCTATATACGCACGCGTCTTGATCAGAGGAAACTGCTACCAGGTGAATCTTGCCCTTAACAATACTGGCATTCATAGGATTCAAACAGTAGCCAAAAACAGACATAAATCTGCATCCAAAACATTTTTTATCGGTCATAGCCAATCTCCATTATCTTCGTTTCTTGTTTTTTGTTCTTTGTATACTTCCTCCAAAAATCTGGAAGGTTTTAATTCTGTAATTCGTAATTTAACATTACGTTTAAGTTTATGAAATGTAGCATTAGCATCGTCAAATTCTTTATTCACTTCATACTGTGAATAAAAAACATCTGACATTAATACCCATATACCAGGGGCAAGCATTTCCTCTATAACGTAGACTTTATTCATTTTTTTTTTACTTTATTCAATGTTATACATTCCTTCTGGCGCTTCAATTGCAAGACCCTTTGGTATCAATCCACGGATATCAAGATGATGTGAATTATAAAAATCCATTCTCTGAATATCATTACCATTTCCCATTAACTGAAGTAGTTCCTGTTGTTCCTTCTTGGTCATATTAGTCAAAGACCTAAGATAAGGCTTAAACGTTTCATTTGCGGGTGCAATATCTGTTGTCCCGAATGGAATACCTTTCATACCTTTCTCTTGTAATTGTATACCACCAGCCCAAAACAAATTGTTATGACGCTTATCTACTGCAGTTACAATGAAATCTTCGCAAATTGGTTTATCTGGGTCATCATCCTCCCAATCAACTTCAAATTTTGCTTTTACATTGTAAGGTATTCTTGCAGATACATCGATTAATAACAAATCAAGTTCTTCGTCTGTTAACCTTTGTGGTTCTTTAAATTCTTTTAATGTGTCATACCAACTCATTTTACTTCTTCTATTTTGATCAAAGGACCTTGTTCTGGACAGGTAAGTGTTGGACTATTGTACGTACTCCAGGACATATCCTTGCCATTATTAACTGTTAAATAATGAATTATCTCACGATACAACATATAACTCATTGCAATCGCTTTACGCTGAAAATCATTTTTACAAGTGGAACCGCTCCAGCCATATGATTCATTAAGGGCTAACTCAGGAAACATTGCTGGCTTCACCTGGTCGTGAAGTATATCTTTTACCTTACGAGAATCATAAACCAAACTCGTGGCAAATTCCATTTCACATTGCCCAGCCACAAAGCGGCTCCAATCTTCCAATGCGTTAGATACCAGTCTCATCTGGTCCTCTGTTAGCGTTATTTGATATTTCTTTTCTTTTTCTTCCATCACTTTCCTTGTAATTTTTGAACTGCGTAATCAACCAGTTCCATCTGTATACGTTTTGCTTCTTCTGCAGGCAAATGAAGCGCACCACAGCCAGTAAGATGACCCCATCCTCTGACCATAAGAACTGGTAAAAGTGTTGTTGGGCCATTTTCTATTTCACTTACAGAAATGTAATCACCTTTACTTTCAACCATCTTAAATGGTTCTGCTTCTTCACCGTTCAATAGTGCAATAATTCTGGTGTATAAATCATAACCGCCACCAAGATAGTTAAAACAAACATGATTGGAGTTATCCCATACATATATAGATAACTTTGATGGATCACTTTTGAATGGTAGTTTCCACACATCGTTAAAATGCATATCTTTCGGCTCTTTTTTCATGAATATGGATTGTATTTTTTACTATTATAAATGTTTTTTTTACGTCCATTTTCGTAAAAATCAAAATGAATAGAATTGAAATGTCGAAAATGTCTATTACCAAAATCAATTTGTACAGTGGTGTGTGACTGACCCATACTAAGGTAGTCTACTACGTATTCTTTTCCAACTTCTAAATCAGGAATTGGCTTATCCGTGATTGGATCAATGTTATTAATACACTTTGCTATTAACATAAATTTAACTTTTAATTATTCATTTACTACAAATATACAAAATTATTCTTCTGTATAATTCAAATATAAGTTTTTCATGTCGTTATGCAACTTTCTGACAATTTCAGTATTTCTGTAATATGCATCCTTGAGAATATCAAGGTGTTTATTCATAATATCCGCTTTACCGACAACTGGAACAATATGTTGTTTCTTATCCCATTTATCGTGATAAACCATCAAACACCAGTCTGTTGGCATTATTGTAGTGTCAAATATTGTCGTAACTGTGTCTGATAAATGATCTTCGTCTGTTTGATCCCTAAAATAAAAAATATCATCTATGTTTAGTGTCATTTTTCTAGGATCCGAATGGTGCCATTTACCATCTGCACCTGCATACTCATGTGTATCAGAATATGCATACACCTTTACTTCCCACTCTAAAGATACTTTTAAATCTTTATTACATTCAAAATTATCTGAATAATCTTCCATAATTAATAATCTCTAATTAAACCTAATTTTACAATAGTGTTCAACATTTTCTCACAGAACTCCTTATAACAATATGTTGTTATAAATGGATACTTCTCTTTGAAATTGTTGTATTCCGTTAAACGTAAACACTCTTCGTATGCGTTCAAAGGTTGTGCTAACTTAGTGAATCTACTGCACTCCCAATCAATGGCTGCTGCTTCAAAGTCAAACCTATCCAATACATCTTTAATGCCAGATTCACCGTCAGTAAAATAATTGTACTGTGACAACTGTTTGTCAAGCCACTCAGGGTGATGTTTATTATGCCTACGATGAAACCTTTGAACATCTTTATAATCTAAGAATAGTTTCAAGAACGGCTTCTCCATATCATGGAAAAGGTACTTGAACTTCCAGGCTTTGCAATTCAGTGCTGTCATCTGGAATGCACACCAGTGCGCAAACCAATAAGGAAATGTACTTCTATCTTCTTTTGTAAACATAATTAATAACCATATTTTATACTATCAGATTTTGCTTTCCATCCTGCTCTCCAACCAGTTTCAAAACATAATTTTATTACATCTTCAACCGTTGTTCTTCCAGGTTTACCAATACTAAAAGCCTTTTTATTTGATTTATACATTTCAATAAGGGTGTTTTCTTGGGTCAAAATTTCACCCCATTCACCATCAGGGATTTTGTAATCCTCAAACTTTTTATCTTCGACTTCCATAATTAATAAATTTCTCTAATTATTACTTCATTGATTCATTTAGTATCATTCTAAGTTTATCTATATTAGAACTCGTCTCTTTGATTTCAGTACAGAATTTGTGTATTGTATCAAAAACATCATGACTATCTAATCCTTCTATACATTCCGTGAACTCTTTTAATACAGTGACAGCCAAATCTGCATTATTAACACTAATGTTACCAAAAAAGTTACCTTTCTTTTCTCTGTAAGAGAAAAACTCTACTTTATATAAAGGTGTAGAATCATATGATTTTCCGTTGTCAATTTCTAACGACATACTTGCAGAGAACACTTTCTCTTCTAGTTCTTTTTTCTCTATTTTATCACTAAGATATACTTCTGATACTCCTCCGTTTTCCCATTCACGGTAAACGGCGTATTTATTACCGTCAACGTTTTCAATCTCTACTGCGTACTTCTTTTTGTATTTATTGAATAATTCTTTTATTTTTTTGTAAGAGAATAGATAATTTACGCCCATATAATACGGAGTGTCCAATATCTTAGATAGGTATTTGTTTCTAAACTCACCATCTATATTTTCCAAATTCTTAATCTCAATTGTTTCTTTGCTTGTGGTATCTACGTAACCACTGTACTCAATTACATCTTCCATAATCAATCAATTTCTCTAACAATTATTTCAGCAAAATCATTACCAAGATATGAATTATAGTGAACTTCACTGCTTGAAACTTTACATTTACGATTACTGATATAAATAATATCATTAACACTCGGTATATGGTGACTTATGGTAGTTAATATTCTACCACCATTTTCAATATTAATAAATCTAATTTCCATATTTATTCTTCTTTGTTAATTATTTGATATTCAAAACCTATATACTTA
>Ga0265299_10000209_pt1 | contig 77691 bp, 46 predicted proteins | sample AusTroGonzalo_MG_4_FD_193485 | JGI IMG/M metagenome (GOLD analysis project Ga0265299, IMG submission 193485) | Bovine rumen microbial communities from tropical cattle in Woodstock, Queensland, Australia - Gonzalo_02 | ecosystem: Host-associated > Mammals > Digestive system > Stomach > Rumen ... | reverse complement strand
TCAGGCAATACACAGTCTTACTGCAAAACCGACTGCTCCGGTAGAATCCAAGGCGGTACTGAATACTATTGCGGCGACGGTGTAACGCAGTATCACAAAAATGATCAGTGCTATGACGGTGACAAATGCAAAGTCGTAATTGAAGGCAATTATCAGGATGCAACAACCTCTGCTTTCGATGCGTCGCAATCCGAAGAGTGTGACGGCACCACAGATAAAGATACTCTTTGCGACATCTATATGAAAAAGAACCGTAAAAATACTGCCTCCACTTACTACACCAATATTGGCACTATCAGTTGCAGCGGCTGCAAAGTCAGCAAATCGTCCAATGCCTGCGGCTACTGCGGTGACGGCGATGTTCAGACTACCGATAATCTTGAAGAGTGTGAGAACACTTCGGTTGGAATCAAGTATTCAGGCGGAACTTTCGATGGAAAAAGTTTTACTGAAAGTAATAGTTCATACAAACTTTATGAAATACCGATAACCGGTATATACGAAATCACTGCCAAAGGCGCAAGAGGCGGTAACGGCGGCAGTGGCGGTCAGTCGAAAAACCTTATATGTTTAGGTAGTGGTGCTAGTGGAGGTTCTGGTGCTGCTGGTGCTGCTGGCGGAGTTGTTACGGCTCAGTATTACTTTACCAAAGGAACAAAACTTAGATTATATGCCGGCACAATCGGTTCTGGTGGCGGTAATGGTTCTAAAGATTCAAGTACCGGTGGTTCTGGAGGAAGCAAGGGATTGTCCAACTCAGACAATCATGATTCTGGCAAATCCGGTGCTAATGGAAATCAAGGTAATGGTAAAGCTGGCGGTTGCGGTGGTTCCGGCGGCGGCGGTGGCGGCGGTGGCGGTGCTTCCGTTGTTAAAATAGATGCTGACGGCACCACATTGGTATTAGCTTACGGCGGCGGCGGCGGCGGCGGCGGCGAAGGCGGTGGTCCTGCAAGTTCTGGATGTACCGGATCTAGTCCCTCTACTTGCTGGGGAGCTTCAGATACCGGTTCCGGTTGCAATGATTATGGTGGTAGAGGTAAAGAAGGTGGTAATGGCGGTCATTATAGTGATAGCCAATGCAGCTATTACTATCCAACTCCAACTGGCAGCAACTACAAGTATGTCGGAGGTTATAGTAATAGTGGTACAAACTCCGGCAACGGAAGTGTTAGTATTACACTCAAAAAATATATGTCTTGCAAAAATGATTGTCATTTTGAGACAGACATTAGTAAATTCGAAACTGCCGACTATAGAAAAGTGCCGTGTACCGGCTTAGAGGCAAATGCCGAGTGGAACACTGCTTCCGAGCTTACACAGTATTGGAACGGTTCATCATGGAGCAACACTTCAACAACCGGAACCTACAGCACGACTGCAAGCACAACCGCATGCAGATACAAATGCAAGAGCGGCTATGTAAGAGAAAACAACGCCTGCATCAAAACAAGAGTTGTTGCTTGCCCGATGCTCTCGATCCCGAATGACGTACACACGGTCCCGAGTGACAGCAACTGGGAGTGGAACACTGTAAGTGAAATCCCGCAGATCTATAGCAACGGCTCGTGGACTCAGGCAGATACGGTTTCGTACGACACAACCCCGACAACAACGGCATGCCGCTTCAAATGTAAAGAAGGTTACGAATATCAGGAAACCAAATACACTTATTATACACAGAGCGGCGAGGCTATTGAGGTGCCTGGCAATTCCTGCAGAAATGACAGAACTGCCAACTGCACAGGTCTGCCTGCTCATGCTCACTGGACATCTAACAACGGCACGAGCAAAACTATAACTCAGAACTGGACTCAGGCAACCGGCTGGACGCCTTCCTCAAACGGAAGCAATAACGCAAGCACGGATGCCAACAAGTGTTACTTCCAGTGCAACACGAACTACACATACAATGAATCCAGCAAGACATGTGTAGCGAAAACACAGCCGGCAACATGCACCAACCTTCCGGCTGCGAACGCGCTGTGGTGGAGCAACGGTTCGACAACAGCACCGACAATAACTCAGACCTGGAACGAAAATCTCTCAGGCTGCAATCCTGCTTCAAACAACTGCTGGGAACCTACAAGTGTCGGTTCGAACCAGGCTTCAGGCGCAACCAACCAGTGTTACTTCCACTGCAAGACCAACTATACTTACAGTGCATCAGGCAACAAATGCGAGGCAAATACACAATCGGCGAACTGTTCTTCAAAACCTGCCAACACCTCATGGAACGACAGCAATTATAACCACGGCGGTGTAGCCGGCACATTCACGCAGACTTGGAACGGTTCGGCGTGGACACCTGCAAGTTATACCTCCACTTATGGTACAACCGCAGGAATATGCAAATTCAAGTGCAACACAAACTACACTTGGAACAGCGGAACATCAAAATGTGATGCTAATCATCAGGCGGGAACATGCGGAACCAAACCGGATAATACAGTCTGGAACGACAACGGCGGCTACGGCGGAGCCGGTAAGTTCGAACAGATATGGAACGGTTCGGCTTGGAATCCTGCAAGCAAAGCTGCGGTTTACAGCCCGAATAGTACTCAGGCATGCGGATATAAATGCGCTGACGGCTACCACACTGAAAACGGCGGTACAAGTTGTGTTTCCAACAAGAAAACTGTTGATTGTCCTGCTTTGCAGACAGGTGCAGTTGCCAACACTGTGACAAGCATCGAACAGAACTGGGATTTCTCGACATCCGCATGGAAACCTGCAAACACACTGACCTATAACACTGAGGCAAGCACGGAATACTGCCGCTACAAGTGCGGTACTAACTTCAACTGGAATGGCACTCAGTGCGTCGGCAAAACAATCAACGGAACCTGCACCGGCAATCCTGCAAACTCGACCTTGTGGTCTCCTGTCACGATTGATCAGACCTGGACCAATGTAAACGGCACATGGCAGTGGGTACCATCAACAACGGCAACCTACAAATCATCTGCTGTTTCAGGTGAGTGCCACTTCAAATGCAACAGTGGGTACCGTTATCTGAACGGTTCATGCAAGAAAACATCCTGGAGTTTTGAAAACGACAGCGATTATCCTTCTGACCTTGTCACGATAAGCACGTCAGGTTCCTATCCTTGGGCAAGATCGACCAGCATCGGCGGCAATACAGGCAGTTCCGCAATGTGTCCAGGCAACCATAATGTGCATAGTACAACTTCCACGATGAATGTAACGGTAAACGTGCCGCAGGGCGGAGGAACCTTATCTTTCTATGCAAAAGGAAAAGGCGAAGGCAGCAGCACTTACTACGATTGGTTCAAAGTGACTGTTGACGGCACACAGAAAATTTATACGACTGATTTGTCAAGCGCCTGGACAAAGTACTCCTACGATCTCTCTGCCGGAGAACACACTTTGGTATTCGACTATAGAAAAGACAGTTCCGTCAGCAATGAGCCTGATATGTTCTGTGTTGATGATATGAATCTGGATTTCAAGATTGAGTTGGACAAAAACACATGGGGTTTTGAATCAGCAATGCCTACATCCGGCAGCAACTGGATAGTTGAGCAGTCCAACAGCAACTGGGCACTGACCAGTTCTCTGGGCAGCGGTCTGCCTAGTCCGAAAGGAAGCAAGTCGATCTGTTCCACCAACCACACTGACAGCACATACGCCGACTTGACAGTTAAGGTAAACTCTGCTGCGGGCAGCACAGCCGGTACTCTGAGCTTCTACTATACCGGTTCTTCGGAAGCAAGTTACGATTTCCTTCAGGTTTGGCTTGATCCTTCCAGTTCAGATCTTGCTTATGATGATCACGACAGCGACTGTAAAGGAACCGAAATTTTGTGTACCGACGGAAGTAACTACACTTCCTGGACTTATTTCGAGAAGGCAATCCCTGCCGGAGAACACACCATTCTCTTCAGGTATCGTAAAGATTATAGCACAAGCAACAATGCCGATACCTATTGCATTGACGATCTTACTTTGATTTCTGTAGAATAATCAGTTCAGATAGCCATTTAGGGGCGCGTCAGACGGCGCGCCTCTTCCTTTAAAAACCCGGTTGATTTTTTGAAATGAACGAAATCGTTGTAAAAATATTTTAATATACAATCATATTTATTTGATTTTTAGAAAATATTTTTATTATATTCTAGATTTTTATTTTGTATATTTGAAAAATTGTGTTTGAGGAGGTGACAATTGGACGGTGAAATATCGGTTGTTAAAAAAGAAAAACAAGAAACTGACATTGAAAGCAAAATTCTGCTTATTCGAGGACAACATGTGATGATTGACAGGGATTTAGCTGAATTTTACAATGTAGAAACAAAAGTTCTGAATCAGGCTGTAAAACGTAATATTGAGCGATTTCCGAAAGAATTCTGTTTCCAACTGACTAAGGAAGAAGCTGAGGCTATAGCTTCAAAGTCACAATTTGTGACTTTGAACATAAGCGGAAATTTGAGAGGAACCAATATCAAAAAACTTCCTTATGCCTTCACAGAACAAGGGGTTGCAATGCTTTCAGCAGTGTTGAGGAGTGAAATCGCCATAAAAATAAGTATATTGATTATGAATGCGTTCGTTCATATACGCCATTATGTCCAGGAAAATTCAGCAATTATAAATCGTCTTACGACTACAGAAATGAAGTTGCTTGAGCACGACAAAAATTTCGACAGAATTTTTAACGCATTGGAGAATACACCAAAAATTGACAGGCAGGGTGTCTTCTTTCAAGGTCAGATTTTTGATGCTTACGCAAAATTCGAATCATTTATCACCGAGGCTGAAAAAGAGATTGTTCTAATTGACAACTATGTTGATTTAACAGTTCTGGAACGCTTTGCCAAGAAGAAAAACGGCGTAAAAGTCACGATTTACACATATCCCAAAACAAAAATAACACCGCTTGATATTCAAAAATTCAATGAACAATATCCGACACTTGAGCTGAAACATACAGAAAAAATCCATGACAGGTTTTTGATAATTGACAACAAATTTCTTTACCATATCGGAGCATCACTCAAAGATCTCGGCAAACAGTGTTTCGCTTTTGAAATAATGGATTCATCATGGATTACTGAAATCATGCAGAATTTATAAAATCCGGTTGATTTTTTGGAATGAACGAATTGTAGAGACGTCATATCATGGCGTCTCAAAAAAGCGGAAATACCTCATTTCCGCAAATCGCGGTTTATTTCAAAATTCTTGTAATTTATGAATTTTATCAGATTTTCCAGGTGTTCTTTATCGAGAGTGTCTGCCAGATTGTGTTCTTCGAGCGGGTCGTTTTTGAGGTCGAAATAATAATTTTTGCCGGTGACGTGGTTGAAGAAGAATTTGCGGTTTCCGTCCAGAATTCCGCTGTGGAGATTCATCGCTCTCGTGTAGATAAAAACTGGTGATGTTTTGCCTTCAAACATATTGTTTCCTACCCACGATTTTTCGGGTTCGATTCCGGTCAGAGCGGCAAGCGTCGGAGCGACATCCAGAACAGTCGTCGGATTCGTGATCGTTTGCGGTGCTGCATCGGTGATCCCTTTCGCGTAAATCAGGAACGGAACATGGAGATTTTCATCCCAGAGATAGTTCGGATGAATGAAGTTTCCGACTTTTCGTCCGAATCCTTCCCCGTGATCGCTAGTGAACACAACTATTGAATTTTCCAGCACATTTTCTTTTTCAAGTTTATTCAAGAACTCTTTCATTTTCTCATTCATGTATTCCTGAGACTTGTAGTAACGCTCCAGATGACCGAGTTTTGAAGTGTCTTCAAACGGAACTTCGTAAGGGGCGTGAGTCCAATACGGAAAATAGAGAGCGAAAAACGGTTTTCCCTCAGATTTTACACTTTGAATGTAGTTGAAAAAATCGTCCTGAACTATTTCTTCCTCAATCGCCGTCTCAGTGCCGAACTGCCGCTTGAAAGTTCCGTTTCTTATTATTTCCGAAGGTTCGAAAACATGATCGATTCTATTAATCGCTTTCAAATTTTCGAAACTGTCGAAATCAAGGAGAACTGGAGAGAAAAACGAAGTTGAATAGCCGTTTTTCCTGAAAACATCGAAAACGGAAATACAGTCGAATGAAGCGGTAATTCTTGTAACTGACTCATAATCAGTTCCCGGATTATTCGAGCAGAAAAGCGCAAGGATTGATCTTGTCGTAGCCGGAAAAACCGTTCTGTGGGAAACAAAATGGAGTGATTTTTTCGACAGATCCGTCAGAAATGCCAGATTGCTTTTTTTGTCGCCTCCGAGCGGGTTCTTTTCAAAGGCTGTGCTTTCAATAACTACAACAATAATATTTTTCCCTTTTGTTGCGGAAAAATCAAAGTCAACTTTCGGAAATTTCTCATTTTTATCAATGATTCCAGGATATTCAGCAGGCTCAACTTCTTTGTTCACATTCAGATAGTAGCTGCTTAAAATCCTTGTCGAAAAATACTCAAAAACAGGACTTTTTTCGAGATCGACAGTCTCTTCAAACGGCAGGAACTGCAAGATAGAAAATGAAATGATATTCAGCACGAGCAAAATCTGCAAAGCCTTGTCTGAAAAAGGTTTGATGAGGTAAGTCTTCTTTTTTGCGGCACAAAGAAGCATCAATGCAAGCGAAGCGAAATAAGATAAAATGATTCCGACAAAAAATATGTTCATCGAATAAACGACATATCTTGATATTTCTCCGGAACTGTAAGCAAGAAATTTTGTCAGACCGTAATTGTTGAATTTGCGGAAATATTGAAAAAGAGCGACATCGTAAAAAAAGAAAATTACCGATGACAGGAAAAGAAGTGAGTAAACCCAGCTCAACAATTTGGATTTACTAAAGAAATCGCAAATTTTAAAAAATATGAAAAGAAAAATGAAGTCAGCTGATGCCAAAATCAACGAAAGCGGCGGAAAAAACAGTATCGGATGATGGTTCGGTACAAAATATAGATACTGACCGGCTAAAAGCACCTTGTAAATCAGCATGAAAATATAGGAAATCGTCAGGAAATATCGTGAATTTGCCGAAATTTTCATTGTTTTCTCTCCATTCGTAGAATCTTTCCTTTTTTGCCTTGATTATCGCATCTTTAGTTTAAAGATAAGTTTCAATCAAAATATTTTTTATATCTTTTGCTTTAACACCTTTTATGTTAAGATTTTTGAGTTCTGCATCCGACATTTCGAAAGAATCGATGAATACTTTCATGTCATTTTTCACTTCTTCTGGCAAAACACATTTTCCCAGCACTGTGCCGGAAGCAAGACGGACAATATCGTTGCGGTGCTTTTTTATGTCTTTGGAATCGGCGTTTCCGCTTTGTTTCAAATCAAGCCAAGCCTTCGCTTTGAAAGGAATCAGCCAAACAGGAGACAGCACCGATAAACCGTTGATAACATTGCGACCTTCCATAAGAAGGCGATAATATGCGTCATTCAGAAGAATTGCGGATAAACTTGAAACGGAATCGTCAATGTGAATCGGAACAACCGCGCTATTTTCCGCGAGAATCGATTCGGTTCTTGAAAAAATCTCGATCATTTCCGGAAAACTCGGATTATTTGGTTTGTCAAAACGGTAAAATTGCGGTTTCCCGTTGCTTTTCACACGGTTCCTATACTCACCGTCATTGATGAACTGCCAGAATTTTTCACCGAATTCCTTTGTCAGAGCTTCTACAATAAGAACCATGTCGAGATCTTTTGTTGTGCGCCCGAAACTTTCGTTAAGTTGCTCGAATGATACCGTGCAGGCTGTGCCGCCAATCAGAACATACTGGTCTGCATATTTTTCAAAATATTGTCTGAAAATATCAAGTCCTTTTACCATACATACTCCTCCAGCATCTGTTGAACGGCTTTTGAGACACGCGGATCGCGTTTTTCTTCATCGGAAAGAATCAAAACAAGCGAAAGCGGATCCACAACGCCGTCTTTTATTGATGTTATGCAATAACCGAGTTCGTGAATTACGCACTTTGGTGTTTCTCCTGACACCATCATTTTCTTTTTCATTATTCTGTAAGTTGAAAAGAGTGATTTTGTGACTGCACAAGTCGGATAAGGATTGTCTTCCAATATCGAATACTCTGAAAGCGCCGAAAATCCGCTCTTTATCAACGGTTTGTCAATGTTTTCCGCAAGCCTGAATGTGCGGATTACGGGATTTCTGAGAAATGGTTTTATGCTTTTCCACATTGATTTTTTATTTTTGTCCGCAACAATCTTTCTTGCCCGGTTTTTAAGCTGCAGAACAGGAATATCGAGAATTTCAATTTCATCAAAGCAGCGTGTGACCGACATTTTGGAGACATCAAGTATTTTTGCAGCATGAGTGACATTCATTCCACGCCAGTTTTCATATAAAGCGGTAAGCAGCAGTTTCTGTGTCAGAAAAGAGACCTGTTCACACGGTTTCAGCTCCCTGTTTTCACTCTGATTCAGTATAAAACCTAAAAAAGGAAGGTAAATCTGACGGTTTTCCCATATAAAAGAAATTCCTTCCTCAAGCATCCTGTCCCTGGAATACGGATTCAGTTTTTTCAAATATAAAGCACAGTTAAGACCTGTATAAATTTCAATCTGTCTCTGCTGCCGCCTTAAATCCGAAAGATTTGTTTCATCGGCAGGAACCGCAATCAGAAATTCAGTTCCGCCAGTTTTTGCAATATGCAAACTATAACTGCCGCGATATGCGAGTGGCAATTTGTTAAAATCGTTAAACTCCGACAATTCAACTGACTGATGCAGGATATTTTCCAGATATTCTTTCATAAAAAAACCTCGCAAAACTTTTTATTTGTAACTCATTTTAGGTTACAAATCAATTTTTCACGAATTTCGAGAGGAATTTTTGAACGATTCCGCGATTTCTTTTCTGTTTTTAATGAAGAAAACCAGACCGGCCGCAATCAAAACCAATGAAATCCACTGCGACATCGAGAGCGGTCCCCAGAATTCACGAGGATCGATCCTGAAAAATTCGATTGTGAAGCGGCCGATTCCATACAAAAGAGCGTGAGCAAATAAATAAAAATATGGATACGTGGTCTTTCTTTTCACGAAAAGAATCAATAAAAACAGGAAAATGACAAAATCGCCGGTGAAAGATATCAGCTGTGTCGGCAACAAAGGAACCGTTGCATCGCCGATGACTGAACCGGTTTTTTCCAATTCTCGAAAAGCTTGTGTTCCTTTAGGAAATGTCACACCAAAAGTATTACTCGGATAACCGTAGCAACAACCGTCTAAAAAACAACCTATCCGCCAAACTGCAAAAAGAAGTGAATTGGAAATTGCTGAAATATCGAGAAATGTTGATAACGATTTTCGTCTTGTGACAAAATTCAATATCAAATATCCGACTATCAGACCGAAATATCCGCCATAAAGAACCTTTCCCCTGCCGTTCAGCGGATTGAATGCTTCAGCTATCAATGCAAGGGCTGATGTCTCAGACAAATATAATGAAGATATTTCTCCATCGAGAAAAATACAGAACAGAGTTGCAAGACATAATCCGACATAAATCGCAAAAAGCGGGAAAAACCAAGTCTTTGCAGGTTTGATAGAACGCACTCTGAGCAACATAAGAAAAACTACAAAGTATACTACAAGAGAGAGACTCTGCATGGAAAAAAGATAATTCTTATAAAAAGGAATAAAACAGTTAAGCAATAGAAACCCCTAAGACAAGATCTTAACAATCACCTATGCTGGAACCGTAGGTATTACTGTTGTAATCTGTTGATGCTCCGCTCCAGCTGCCCCAACCAGTGCCGGTGCTATTACATTCGCGGTACTTATACTTATCAGAACATCCGCATCCGGAACAACCATCATTGCAGCGCTGTCTTTGTCCTTTATCACAGACTTCACCATCAGTTACTTCACCGTCACCGAAATACCTACAAGCCGTGCCTGTCCAACTATAAGTTCTGTTGGTGGAATAACAATAGAAGGTACAACCACCACCATTTGTTGAGCTGTAAGTTGATGTAGTGATCGGACGCCAATCCCAATTTGAACCGCTTATGTTCGTCCAAGTCTGCGTGATAGTAGCATTACCCCACCTTACTGCATTAGCAGGCACATCTGCGCAGGTTGCATTTTTTGTGTTAGCAACACATGTGCCGTTATTCCAGTAGAAGTGGGCAGATGCTGAGCCTTGTGTACCTTCAGATTCACACTTGTAGTAGCACTTGTCTGCATCTGTAGCAGTATTGTGAGTTCCGGTCAGTGATGGCTGCCAGCCGCCGCTCGAAGTCCATGTCTGCGATATGGTCTTGGTCGAAGAGTTGTTCGATGACCAAACGGTGTTTGCAACTGTGAGACTGTCGCAGCTGATGGTTCTGACATTGACACATTCATTGTTCCAACGAGTGTGAGTAGAGTCGCATTTGTAATGACATTCGTTTGCGTTTGCAGTCTCGTTGTAAGTTGCGGATGTTGCAACCGGATACCAGCAGTTGGTTCCGTCGCAGCCGGCATGATCTTCATCCCAAGTCTGCATGTAGGTATGCGTATCGGAATTGGTTTGAGTCCAGACTGTGCCGGTCGGTTTGCCGCTGCATGTATGAGTCTGCGTCTTTGCGTTGCAAGCCGAACTGGACTGACTGTTGTTCCAAGTGTAATTTGTGTTGCACTTGTAGATACATTCTCCGGCAGTTGCATTGTGGTTCGAGTTTTTGCTTCTCGGGAACCAGCAGTCACCATTACCCCACTGAGTAGCATTGCAGGTCTCACCGTTCAAGCCTGTATCATCCCAAGTCTGCTCGAATTTGCCGTTTTTGCCGCCGTCGTTCCAAGTCGAATGACCAGGTTTGCCGTATCCGCAGTTAACTGTCGTCCGCTTGTCGGCAACACACTTTTTGCTTGAACTATCCCAAGTGTAGTTCTTGTTGCAGTGGAACCAGCACTCCTTAGGCTTATTCGGGTTGCTTGCGCTATATGCGCCCTCTTTGACCGGCCACCACTTCCACTCACCGCTTACCTGCGTCCATGTCTGCGTGATCGTATGATCATCTGCGGTTCCGTGGTGTTCAGTTTTTGCCCACCATGAAGCATGAGCCGGCAGGCCGGTGCAAACCGAAGTCGTGGAACTTCCGATACAAGCATTTTCCGAACTGCTCCATTCGAAGTGACCCGGAACATTGCACTTGTATTTGCACTCGGTTGTGCTCGGTGTTTCACTGTAATTACCGGTATAACTTCTTGGAGGTGTCCAGCATTTTTCAGCTTTTGTGGAGCTTTCCTCACAGTCACTGGCAAGCGAGCCGTTCCAGTACTGCTTGATGCTTGTCGCCGTGTTGGCAACTGCACCGGTCGGAAGATCAAGACATTTTGTCAATGTCGGATCGTCTCTGGTGTCAAGAATACATGTTGCACCGCCGTCTTCAGTGTGATAACCCTGATAATTTGTTCCAGGAGTACACTTGTATCCGCATTCTGCCGAAGTTGACGGGTGGTAAGTCGCAGCTTTGCTTCTCGGGAACCAGCAGTTGTTGTTAGCCCACTGAGTAGCATTACAGGTTTCACCGCCCAAACCGGTGTCATCCCAAGTCTGCTGGAATTTGCCGTTTTTGCCGCCGTCATTCCAGTCAGAGTGGTCAGGTTTGGTGTTGCAGTTAACAGTTGTACGCTTATTTGCAACGCACTGTCCATTGCTCCAAGTGTAATTCTTGTTGCAGTGGAAATGGCACTCGCCCGGAACATTGCTTGCACTATAGGTTCCGGCTGTTGTCGGCAGCCATCCGTTTGCCAGAGTCCATGTCTGTGTTATTGCATGCGGTGTCGCAGTTCCGTGTTTGTTATCTTCTCCCCACCATGTAGCATGAGCAGGCAGACCTGTGCAGTTGGCAGTTCTGTCATTTCTGCAGGAATTACCCGGCACAGTAATAGTCGTGCCGTTCTGCGTATAGGTGTAATCGCTTACCTGATATTCGTAACCTTCTTTGCATTTGAAGCGGCATGCCGTTGTTGTCGGGGTTGTGTTGTACGAAACCGCGTCAGTTGGACCCCACGAGCCGTTGCTATAGTTCTGCGGGATTTCACTTACAGTGTTCCATTCCCAGTTTCCGTCTTCAGGATTTTCAGTAGGTCTTCCGGCAAGCGGGCATGCAACAACTCTTGTTTTGATGCAGGCGTTGTTTTCTCTTACATAGCCGCTCTTGCATTTGAATCTGCACTCTGTCGTGCTTGCAGTCGTGCTGTAGGTTCCGGTTGTTGAAGTGTTGCTCCATGATGAACCGTTCCAATGCTGTGTAAGCTCGGAAGCAGTGTTCCACTCGGCATTTGCCTCTAAGCCGGTACACGGCACTTTTCTATAGTCGGCAGTTTCGAGATCTGAAGATATCGTACCTGTCTCAAATTTGCAGTTGCTCTTACACGGCGCATATTTTTTCAAGGTTATAGAAATACTGCCTGCACCGTCATTATCTCCTTCCGTTGAACTTGGAGTCAAATTGATATGGTATCCGGATTTATAATAGTTGCACTGAGTATCTGAATATCTGCCGCCATGACCGCCTTCGCCGCCTCTGCCGCCATGGCTATTGTTTGAATGACCATCATAACTTGAATGTTCTCCATGAAGACAAGGCAAACCGCTAGGTTGTCCTCCGTCATAACCGTCGGCACCACTATAAAGTCCGCCGCCGCCTTCGCCGCCGCCGCCGCCGCCGCCGCCGTGGGCTAAAACAAGCAGAGTACCGTCTGATTTCTTGACAACGGATGCTCCGCCGCCGCCGCCGCCGCCGCCGCCGGATCCGCCGGATCCTCCTGCCTTGCCGTTACCTGCTGTTCCTGCGCCGCCGCTGTAACCGGAATTATTAGAACTGTCATAAGATTCACCCGCAGAACCTGCTGTACCACCGGTCGAAGAACCATTATTACCTTCGCCGCCGGATCCACCGACTTTTCCGGCATACAGTTTGAGTTCCGTTCCTTTGGTAAAGTAATATTGTACCGTAATGGTGCCGCCTTTTGCATAATTACCGCCGCTACCGCCGGAAGCATTGAACAGATTTGTGTCCTTTCCACCCTTTCCACCGTTACCGCCTCTAGCGCCTTTGGCAGTGATTTCGTATATACCGGTTATCGGTATTTCATAAAGTTTGTATGAACTATAACTTTCAGTAAAACTTTTTCCATCGAAAGTTCCGCCTGAATACTTGATTCCAACCGAAGTGTTCTCACACTCTTCAAGATTATTGGTAGTCTGAACCTCGCCGTCACCGCAGTAGCCGCAGGCATTGGACGATTTGCTGACTTTGCAGCCGCTGCAACTGATAGTGCCAATATTGGTGTAATAAGTGGAAGCAGTATTTTTGCTGTTCTTTTTCATATAGATGTCGCAAAGAGTATCTTTATCTGTGGTGCCGTCACACTCTTCGGATTGCGACGCATCGAAAGCAGAGGTTGTTGCATCCGGATAATTGCCTTCAATTACAGGTTTGCATTTGTCACCGTCATAGCACTGACTACCTTTGTGATACTGCGTTACACCGTCGCCGCAATAGTATTCAGTACCGCCTTGGATTCTACCGGAGCAGTCGGTTTTGCAGTAAGACTGTGTATTGCCTGAGCCGCCTTTGTAGGTTCCGTTATTGTTTCCGTCGTCGCAAAATTCGTTTAAACCAATCGTGATTGTGCATTCCGGAATCTCGCCTGTGTTGCAGCTTTCTCTGTCGACCTGGTCGTTGCCGCACATAGCAGTGCTTTGTATCGGTTTGCATGCGCCGTCAGCGTATGTTTGCGGGGTACCGTCTGAAGTAGGAGCGCACTGGAAATAACAACGGGTCGGAGTATCTTCCGCCAGGTCGGTAAGATCTATGCTTTTCCATCCGTATTGCCATGACGCATCAGTTCCCTGGTGAATATGATTTACCCAAAGAGCGTTCATTTCGTTGCCGTCAGGATAGTAGTGTTCGTTGTCGCTCTGAAGTTTCTGAGTAATTACCATATCACCGTCAACAACTTCGGCTATTCTGCTGTTGCCGCTCTTCGTAACTCTTATCCATTTCGAGCCGGTCGGTTTACCCAAGCATGTATGATGCTTTATTTTGACATTGCATGCGGAACCGCTCCATTCGGAATCTCCGTTACATTTATAGTAACATCCTGCCGGTACGGTTGCACTGTTATTGTAGGTAGAAGCGATATTTTTGTCCCATACGACATCGCCGGCAGAAGTAATGGAGCTCGTTCTTGTGAGAGGCTGTGCCTCATAACCTGCAACACCGCTCGTGCACGGTTTTCCGTTTTTTTCACCGCCGTTCCAGACAGCGTTTTCATCACCGCATATTGTGCAGAAGGTGTTTTGCGTGAAGCCGACACACTTTTTGTCAGTCTTGTTCCATGCAAGATCTTCCATACATTCGAAATAGCACGCCGTTTTCGTGAGGTCGCTTTGCTCAATAACATCGCCGTTTCCGTCGTAAGCAGGATTGAGTGCGGGATTTACATCCGACCAGTCAGCAGGTGTTTTTGTTTCATCCCACGTTCTGAGATAGTATCCGTCAGAAGTGAAATACGAATGATGCTTGTACTGAATATAAGTTGCAGCATCGTTTTCATCGCTTTTCCTGTAGTTTCCGCTCCAGGTTCCGACAATGGACAAGAGACCGTTGCACTCCGATTGATATGTACAGTCATTCTTGTTCCATTTGCACTTCTTGCCGAGATCTATGCCGTCGGCGTTGTTGTAGCATGAGACAGTACCTTGTACAGCATCAGAGATAGAGCTGAACTGGGATTTGCATGTCGGGTTGCTGGCAGGAGAATCACACTCTTCAGCCGCCGTGTGGTCAGGACGCGAACCTGTCGCATTTGCCTGAACAACGCCGTCACCGCACTGTGTCCATGCCGTGCATGTTGAGTTGCAGTCGTCGCCGTCATTTTTGTTTCTGTCGTCGCAAACTTCATTCAGACACTTTTTGTTGTTCTCTAAACCGTAGTCCTCGCATGTTCCTGTTACGTCTGCATCTTTGCATTCCGTATTGGTATCCCATACTTTCGTGGTTACACCGTCAGCGAGAGTGACTTCTACCTCGTTGCAAAGTGTTACAACACCGTCACCGCAGCTTTTCTTCTTTCCGAATTCCTTTTCAGCGATTAAAACATAATCGTTTTTATCAAAATCCCATGCATAAGCTTTGACAGTGTATGTATTCTGGTTAGCCACCCAGCTAAGACCGGTAAGATCGCTTTTCCATCCGTGTGTTTTGCCGCCGCCGCACTCTTTAACGATGTCATTGTCGACAGTTTCGGTTGTTGTTAAAATTTTCTGACCGATTGATACAGCGGTTCCGTTGTTGTCATATTCGAAAGTCAGTTTTATAAAACCGGCTTTCAAGGAATCTGACATCGGATGATCAGGGTCGCACGCCCAGCCGGCTATGCCGAGAGAGTTTGCTTTCGTTATCTTACCGAAAGAATACATTTTGCAGCCTGCCAGACATTCTCTGCCCTGGAAGGTGCACGGGAATGAACCGCCTGCGCAGTCGCATGCTTCGAAACGCGGGTTACGATTACCGTCGCCGCATGATCCTACTCTCTTACAACCGTTGCAGAAGTCGGCAAGTGTGAACAAATCATCAAGATCATCGGTTCTAGGATCTTTATCATCGCAGTCTTCTGGACCGCCGTCCTTTCCGCCGGCGTAAGTATAGAAATCATCAAGATTCTGGCTGTTCGTCGGAGCGTGGATTTCACCGTCGCCGCAGTAGCCGTAAGATTTCGAGCAGTCAGGAGTACAGTAACCGGCATAGACACATGCTTTCTTGCAATCCGAAATATTGTAACCCGTGACATGAGTTTGTGCGTACTCGCATTTACTAATGCAGGTGCTGTAGGTTGAACTTGTAACTATATCACAAACTTCGCCAGATACAGCCTGAACAACGCCGTCTTGACATTTCGCGCCGTTCTTTTTGCAGTCAGCGCCGCAGTAGTAAGCATCTGTGCTGCCGCCGCACTTGCCTTCTTTTCCCATATCGCACTCTTCACCGGCGTACTGGTCAATATATCCGTCACCCGCCTTGGAGTAATCAGAGTCGTTGCCGCTCGGCGCGTGCCATTTTACAGTGCAGCCTTCCTTCCAGCAGTTAGTCTGTCCGGGAGTTGTGCACATCGGAGCATTCGTAGTCTTATTTGCTTCGAGTCCGACCCATTTGCCTGTGCAGTATCTGCCGAGTTTAGCTGTTTCCGTGCTGCCCGGATTCGGGGTTGATATCCATTCACCGGCAAGATTCTGATATTTGCCTGCATTCGCGAAAGTAGCGTCAGCAGAGAATATATCGCAGGTCTCGCCTACCGCTGTATCAACTTTTCCGTCGCCGCAGCGTCCGATTACATCGCTGCATGTAGCGTTGCAATAAGTATTCTTTTCTATCGCAGCGATACATTCTTCAGGATTCTGGGCATCAGCGCACGCTTCTTCTGTCTTGGGTGCGCTTCTGTCGCAGCCTTCCTGCTGACTAGCTGAAAACGCCTTTTCTGCCGGTGTTTTATATACCGGATTTTCTTCTGTTCCGTCATTAAACATACAGTTGTTGTCATCAGCAAGGTTTTGAAGCTTTCTGTTATAGCAGCAGTGGAGATATCTGTCCTCAAACATTGCAACCAGTTTATCGTCGTTGTATATAGGATTACCGTTAGAATCGTACTGAACATCTCCGTTACTGTCTGTTACCTTCGTAGACATATTTACGAATTTGGAGCAGCTGTTCGGCTGACCCTCACTGTCTACACAGTCGATAACGCCTAAGGTTCTCCATGTTTTAACTGCCGGAACATTAGCTATTTCACGAAGCTCTTCGCAGAGATATGAACGATGGCTCGCGAAATAACCGTCGCCGCATTTTGACAGCTTACATCCGACGCAGGAATCGTTATCGTTCAGGTTGCCGTCGTCGCACTCTTCATCCTTGTCGAGCATACCGTCGCCGCATCTTGAAATCTTGCAGTTCGAACGGCATACAATCTTTCTGTCAACCCTCTGGTTAGTATTGTAATATTCAGTCGAGTTGTCCTCTGAATGGCAGAGATAGGTGTTGGTCTGAGGATCCTTCTGATCCGATGTCGATAAGGAAGTTCTTGTCGCTATACCTTCAACACCGCAGTCGCACTCCTCGCCTTCATCCTTGATACCGTCGCCGCATCTTGCCCATGTGCAGTCCGTACGGCATACTCCGTAGTTGTCGAGTTCCGTGAAAACAGCTCCCATACCGTCAGTTGAACTCAACGCATTATCGTAGTTTGCCTCACATTCAGCCGGCTCTCCGAAACACTTATTTCCGTCGCACTGCTCATCCTTCGGAAGGCCGATAGGAATACGGCATCTGCTGTCATTCGGATCGCATGACGTTGCGTGATCGACAACATAGTCGCCGCAGCGCGGTCCAAGTTCGAGACAGCCGGGTTCGCATCCGTTATAGACATTCGGCGCATTCTGAGTGCCTTTGTCGCATACTTCTTCAGCTCCCGAGATTCCGTCTCTACACTCGTAACCGTTGAATTGGCCGCTGGCATCGCACTCATGATCTCCAGGTCTCTGAACTACTCCGTCACCACAGAAGTTGATCCAGTTACAGCTTGAGTTGCAGTCTGTCATATATCTCGTCGAATCTGTCTCGAAATTTCCCTGGCCCGGGTCGCACATTTCGTGTGAAGTATCCGTGCCGGCCTGCGGGAATCCGTAATCTTCACCTTTTTTAAGCTGTTCAACTGCATAGAACTTAAGACCTTTGATAAAGAACTGCGTACCTGCTTTGCCTGTAAAGTTGAAGAATATCTTTACATGGTCGGTATTCGTGACAAACGCTATCGCGCTGCCGGCAGTAGCTTCACCTCTGACCAGTCTGCTTCTGACATGAGTCCATGCATTGTAGCCGCTCTCATCAAGTTCATTTTTCTTATAGAATGCCTTGTTTTCAATGCTGTTCGGAGTCGGGTTAAGCGCCGATTCGTCAGCTTTATACATATTTACAGCCGATTCCAAAACAACAGTGTTTTCACCGGCTTCAAGATTTCTAACCTTGAAATCGTATTCAAGATAGTATCTGAGGTTCGTGTTGACCGGCAAACTTACCTGAAGTTCCGCAGTCGCGGGATCAGCATCGCTTTTTGTAAATCTGACAGCAAGATCCTGAAGTTCGTTTGTGGCAGTAACTCTTGATTTAGTCCATGTTCCCTCTTCTTCCGCCTTAACTCTCCAATCCTGCTTGTCACTTGCGCCGACACCTTCGCCGTTATCAACATTTCCGTCACCGCAGTATCTGCCTATTACGCAGCATTTGTAGTCATGTTCGCCCGTGAACCAGTCAGAGTAAGCACCTTTGCAGATATCCTCGTCTTCGACAACACATGCCGTGCCTTTTGTTTCATTGTAGCCGTTTTCGACAGAAAGGTTGCCGTCACCGTTGTCGCATTCTTCCGAAAGGCCGCTGTTATGATCGATTTCCTCGGTTTTTCCGTTTCCGCAGCGGGTAAATCCTTTACAGTCACTCGCACAATAACTGTATCTGTTGTTTTTAACTCCGTCGTCGCAGAATTCATCCGCACCGAAGACATAAAGTTTTACCTTGGTTTCGCCGTGATCGTCAATAAAGGTTTCACCGATACTGGTATAAGTTATTCCTTCAGAATATTCTTCAACAACGTTGTCGCCACACGAGTATTCATGGCAGTCAAGACCGCAGTTTTTGTAGGATTTGCCGTTGTATTTGTCTTCTTCCGTCAGCGATGTGTCGTACGTTCCGTCAGCTTTTACCGGAAGTCCCTCGTCGCAGTCTTCGCCTTTCATCTTATCAGGTGTTTTGTCACCGCAGTATGAAACCGATGCCGCTTTGCAGTCTGTGCTGCAGCCGGGATGCAGCTTGAGGTATGCCGCGTATCTTTCGACGCAGTCTTTATATTTGTTGCCTTGCGCTCTGTTTACCGGATAGGAAATGCCGTTGAGCGTTATCGCACAGTCGGAGTTGCCGGCATTGATGAAGTCGGAGTATTTTATAATCTGTCCGTTGTGAGCGTCACCTTCGTCGCAGACTTCGTCGCCGTTTACAATTCCGTCACCGCATCTGACCAGATCGTTACAGCTCGTGTTGCACTTGCCGTATTCTCCGTTATGTTCGCCGTCGTCGCAGACTTCGTCGTTCTGGATTCTGCCGTCGCCGCATACCGGAAGTTTACATTCATCGGTACATGCGTTCGAATCGGTCGGGTCATCGCACTCTTCGGCAGCTCCTGCCATAACCTTACATTTATCTCCCAGACCTGTGCAGTCGGCATTCTGGATTGTGCCGTCGCCGCAGTAGTTCTTGTTACCCTGAATCTTGCCGCAGCTTGCACAGATGTAGCAGTCTTCATTGTAAACAGGACACGATGTCGTATCTACAAGGTGAGCACCGTCACATTTGACAACGCCGTTTTCGTAGAGATACATCGAATTGCTTGATCCGTCGCCGCAGTCGCAGTTCTCACTGCTCTCAGGGTTATCGAAATCATAGGATTCACAAGCAAGACCTGCCCCTTCGTGACCTGCGGAAATCGTGCCGCTTACACAATACGAGCTCTGAATTGTTCCGTCACCACATCTCGGGTTGGGGTGTTCTTCCATAACACAGGTGTTTTCCGGGCAAACAAGGCATGCACCCTCGCCGTAAGTACACTCTTTTTCAAAATCCTCTTTCTCGCATGTTTCAAGAGTATCGCCGTCGAAAGTCTTGTAACCGTCACCGCAGACATTCTCGAAAACAAACGGCTGGTGAACCGGAGAAATCTCGAACGCGATTGCATTCGGAGTTGACGGATCAGCCGCGTAAGCCGTTACAAAGAACGGAGGAACAACGCAGTTTGCAGTGTTGTTTGCAGCAATCTGCTCGTCGGTACACTTCGTAAGGTCGCCGATACTCATAATCGTGCTTGCAAGAGCCTCGTGTCCTGAACCGCCGTTCCATGCGATTTCAAATGCGTGAGGCTGGACGCTAGCCGGTTCCTGACCGATGGTAGCGCAGTTGTTGTAAATGCTGAGAGCTTTTCCTGTGGTTCCGGTCGGTTTGATGTCGGTTTTGCCGTAAACAAGAACCTTTCGGCTCGTTCCCGGCAGATTAACGATGGTTTCAGAGTTGGCAGCAAGCATGTTGACAACGTTTTTACCGTCTTTGTTTACGCCCGAACTGTCAACTATATCAAAGTAAACCGTAAGTTTGGTTCCTTCGCTCGATTTATTGCATACCCAGCCTGAGAAAGTCTGGTGTCTCGCCGGATAACCTGCATCGAAAATACCTGCAAAGTAAGAACCTTTTACACAGAGAACTTTGTGAGGTCTCGAGTCAAAAGTTATACCTGCGCAGTTTCCGCTGCCGGTGTCGGTATCGTCATCAGGAATTTCGTCGTCGTCGTCGTTTTCATCATCGACACATCCTTTCGGAGCGCGGTAAGAACGTCCGTCTTCCATGTTGACTGACCATACAAACTGGCTGTTGTCACTCTCGTCGCCGCTTACAACCGTCGTACTTGACCAGTACCAGTTGTTTCTGACGCACTCGCCGTCCATACAGATGTACGTTCCGTCACCTTCAAGTCCGTAGAGGCCGCACTGTTTGTCGCCGAACTTGTCGTTTGTTGTCGGTGTGCAACTCTTGTTAAGCTCGTCTCTGACATAAGTACTGCCGACAAAAGGCATTGCCGTAGCAGGATCGTGAAGGTCGAAATCGATGATTGAATAGAGCTGGTTGATGTTCGGAAGAATCCACGCGCCGAGCGGTTTGCCGCATACACCGGTCGGAAGCTCGACTTCGCAGACACGCTTTCTGGTTCCGCCTTCGATATCAACTGTAACAGCTTCATAATCGGACAAATTGTATGTGTTGCCGTCAAGGTCAATATTTTTGTCCGGGCAGATTCTCAGGTTCTCGTCGACTCTGAAATCTTCACCGCAAAAATCTCTGTAGCACTCCGTAATCGACGAATTCGGTTTGCTCAAATTACATCCTTCATTAAGTTTATCGCACCGCAGAGTACCGTTAGCGCATTTTACATAACCATCAACCTTTCTGCAATAATTCTCTCTGCCGGGATTGGGATCCTGAAGCCAGCCGTTGGCAGTATCGCAGCTTACAGAGGTTGTCGATCCTACATAGTAACATTTTCCATCGTAAGCAGTCTGACCTGCCGGACACTCTTTTGCACAAATATAGCCGTTCAGGTTCTCAGTAGCATCTGTATCCTTTACAGGACTATAGGAGGTGGAGTTGCATTTATAGCAGTGCGCCCTGCCGTCTGTTCCGTCAACAATCGTGTAACCTGACGGGCATGACTGGTAGCACCTGCCCATTGACTCTCCTTGCGCCATTTTATGATAGATATAACCTGACGGACATTCTGGTTTCGGACAATCCGCAACTGCTGTAGTGGTATTAAAAATGTTAATGCTATAGACAGTAAGGTCTATTCCGCATCTGCAAGTAGTCGGATTTTTGTCCTGCTGTGCATTAGTTTTAGACGTATAACATTTAGAAGGATCTGTAACTTTTCCGTTTGAAACATTATCCGACCTAACAAAAGTGCCGCCTATAGAATTATAACAATAATCGTTAGTAGCATCATAATTAGTATAGGGCGATGTGGAACAGTTGGTGTTCTGAGGATTTGTGTTTTCAAAATTCTGGTCGCAGTTTGTATAATCTCCGCTGTGTCCTGACTGGTTACAAATAATCTCATATTCATCAGAAGTAGAACCTGAATACTTATAACAGCCCATCAAATCTGGAAGCTGGGAGTATCCTGATGCACACCCGTTGGTAACACCTATCATAAAGTTACTCGTAGCAGCATCGGAGCCGCATTTACCGTCTTTGGTAACGCACTTTGCATTGGTTTTGTCGCATACCTTATAGTTATCGGCTTCGGTATAATAGAACAGACACTTTCCGTTTTTACCGGGGACTTTACATATTTTATCGGTCAGCTTCGCTTTCCTTGTCGGATCGCATGATGAGGCGCCGTAGTAGCACTTACCTTTGTTGTCTCCCGAGTTTGTATATTCGATTGAATTATTACTGTAAGGAGTACACTTAGGTCTTTCGCAACTCTGACCCTGCAGTCCTTTCGGGCACCATACGTTTGTATCGGGCTCACCCGCCAACTCAGACGGAATAGTTCTTCCTTCTGGACAATAAGCCATAGGACACTCGACGATTCCTGAAGAGGAGCCTCCCAAATTCGGATCGCTGCAGACATCCATAGCCTGCTGCCACGTTTTCGCCCATCTGCCTGAATCGATGAAGGTAAGACCGTTCGGAGAATTATCGACGAATTTACTATAGTCACCGACATTCGAACGGGTGAATCTTGCCGCAGCGTCTGACATTGTAGGATCTGAATAGAAAGAATAGTTGAGCCTTGTCGTTTCTGAATCGGAAACATTACATTCCGCCTTCGTTACAATGACAATAATCTCGTCAGGATAGTGGTTGGGGTCGTTGTCGTTATCCCATTGGTTTTCCGGAATTTCCTTAATGTCCGGATCGGCAAAATATGCAAGTTTTCCGGTTCCCTGAGCCAGAGTTTTGCCGGTACAGCCTTCACTCAGCCTCTTGATTGTGATTACAGCCGACTGGTCAGCAGCATTGAAAATATATTTTGAACCTCTTCTGAGAGAAAATTCTACATATTCACCATATTTAATGCCGCTTACTGTTCCTGAGAAATCATCGCCTTCACCGCGCTGATGCCACTTGCTTGCACAAGTGTTCTCTTGTCCGAACTTATTCATTCCGCATGTGTCTGCGATTGAATCAACGGCTGTAGCGCTGCTGTCACAGCGGCAGTCGTATCTCTGCCAGTCGAGAGGCATCGGGAAAATCTCGGTAGCATGCGATGTTTCGTTTTCACGCGTTTCATAGCAGTGAGCCCAGTGGCTTCCGGTTTCACGCTTTGCGCACTGGTAGCAGTTATACTCGTTGAAAAGAAGGGTGACATCGCCGGTGAAATTTGCGTGCCATTCAAGAACCGTCTGTCTTGTTCCTGCAGGACAGTAGCTGGTCGAATCACCGGTTTTTTTGTAGGAAACCTCAGAATCGTCGCCGTAAGCAAGGAAGTCACCACAGTCGCCGGTTTTACCTCTTCCTTTGAAAAGTGTGAGCTGTGTATCGTATTCCGCAATTTTGGAAACACATGTTGACCATCTGTAGATCTGCCCTTCATCAACATGGAAAATGATGTAGCTGCCGGGCTTGATCCAGTTGTCATAATGGCTGAAAAGCGAAGCTGCTTGAGGTTCAGCCGACTGAATGACTTTCCATGCCGGAGCATACGCGCTGCCGTCGACCGGAAGCTGTAACGGATTATAGGTATAAGTGCCTTCAGTCATTACCTGATTGCCGAATTCGTCTAAAACAGGATTATCTGCGTCATCGACTTCGGGAACCATTGTAACAGTTGCGTTGTAAGCGTATTTGCTGGCTTCGTCGCAATCCTCGCAGTGTTCCGCAACCGCACGCTGCCACTTGACTGTTGTAAGTTTTGAACCGCTTGTCGGCTGACAGTTGACGTAAGTCGTGCTGATAGTTCCGTCGGAATTTTCAATCTCTTTGTATTCATAGTTTGTTACAAGAAGTGTAACAACTCCGTCAACCTCGGCTTTCCACTCGATTTCGGCCTGGTTGTAGTAGCTGCCCTCATGGCTGTATCCGAGAACATTCGAGCTGCTCTCACCGCCGGCACCGCATACACCGCCGCCGAAAAGGGTAAGTTCAGTGTGGAAAGGAAGCAGACAGTGGCCGCCGAGACACGAAAGCCTGTTTCCGCACGGAGCATTTTCCGAGCATGCAGCGCCATAGGAACCCTGGAAAGCGTCTTCGCTGCCTTCCGTGGACCACCTGTAGATAGTTCCTTTTTCAACAATGAACTGAATATACTGACCGCCGCTGACTTTGTATTCATCGGAAGAAACCTTTGTCCATGACGGAGAGAACGCAGGGGAGGAATTCTGCGCACTGCCGCCGGGATTTGTGTAAGGAGAAACACAGTATGTTTGTGTCGTGCCGTCGGAGTTCGTCTTGTTTTCACATCCTACCGCCGCATAAAGGCTGCCGCCTGCAAAAGGAAGAAGGGCAAAAAGCAGTGCCGCAACAACTTTTTTTACACTTATAAATCTTTTATATCCCATGTTTCCCTCCATTATGCATCAGCATCTGCCACACAGCGGACAGCAGCGCGATTGTAACGTGAAGTGTATTCGACAAATCCGTCATAAAAATTTATGATCCATGCCGAAGCAGGCTGCCATTTTTCGGAAGTGCCGATTTTGACATCAGTATCGTAGTAAACGTTCTTGGAAGCCCAGAACTGCTGAGAAAGCGACTCTTTGAAAGCGAAATCCTCTCCGTCGTAGAACTCTGAATCAATCGCAGGACCGACTTTGTTGTAGTTTATTATTGATCTAAGCTCGGCTGTTGTGGGAAGACGCCATGTTTTCGATCCCATTCTCAGCGACTCGCAGTAAAGTTTCGCTTCATACCAGGAAACATCCTCTTTTATCTGTTTCATCCAGAGAAGCCCTGTTACTTCATCGCGGAGAGTCGCCTTGTCAACAGGAACAACCGAACGGGTTCCGTTTTTCGTTACACCGTCCTGATTGCGGAATTTAAAATGAACTTGGTCGCATTCAACTGCCACAGCGTTGTTGTAGCACTTGTCCTGACCTGTTGAAATCTGAGACCAGTTCTGAACATTCGGTCTAGGGAGAAGCGCTTTTTTCTTCAGAGGTCTTAAAACAATCTCTTCCTTCTGAACAGTCTCCTGACGCTGGACAAATTTTCCTTTAACCTGCATCTGATTGCCCGAAGAAGTCTCTTCTCCGCATGATGCCAGGCAAAGTGCCAACGCAGTAACAACAAAGAAAACGATCAAATTTCTCATTTTATCCTCCAGCCTTTAATTTGTCTTGTTCGTGCAAACAGAAGACTTGCTTCCGCTTGCAATTGTGCAGGTGACATCCGCATTAGTCTCGCCGCAGTCATTCCCGCCTTTGGAATAGCATATATAAGCATTGGCTTCATAGGAACTTCCGTTCGACGACACCGTTACAACTATCTTGTAGTTTTTGTTGGGAGTTCCGCCCAGTTCCGCACCGTAATACTTTGAAAGAACTTTGGAACTCTCGGTACTGCCCGGATCTTCCGCAATATATCTACGGTAACTGTTGAAATAATCTTCTTCGAGTGTGGCAACATTCATAAGATGTTCCTCGGCTTCAACCCTTTTAGCACGATTGGTGTAACTGTTGTACAAAGGAATGGCAATAGCGGCCAGAATACCGATAATCGCTACCACTATCATCAACTCTATCATAGTAAAACCTTTGTTTTTCATATCAATTCCTCCAATCAAATCTTAAGAGTATATGTTTTTTCCCAAAAAAATCAACAGCTCCGTTACCATGTACACGAAACCCCCGTATACGGTTTTTCTGAAGGCTTCAGCTCCTTGAAGTTGCTCCTTTCAGTCGTTCCCATGAGCGATGAAACATAAAGCCAGCAGTGTGTTTCCCCTTTTACTCTGCGCAAACCGTTTACCCAATACGACATTCCGACACCGTTTTTAAGAACCACTCCTGTTCTGAAACGCATATCTTCCGTGTTCGGAGGAAATCCGTACTTAGAGAGTTCAGTTGTGGTGGTGGCGTATTTTCCTGTCGAAATAAGATATTTTTCCTGAGCCGTAGCGGCTACCAGCATATTTGACTGAAGCTCGTCAATCTTCGCATCATCGGAAAATTTAGAGAAAATAGGAACTGCAATTGAAGCCAGAATACCGATAATAACGACGACCAGCGCCAGCTCAATCAAAGTAAAGCCTTTTGTCTTCGAACAATCCATATTATCTCTCCTGACCGGCAGCCGAACCGCCCTTTCTGTAAAACTGTTTTTTGTTCGAGTTTCCGTTCTTTCCTTTAGCTTTCTTTTCGTTCAGTTCGATATTCTTCAAAGAACCGGTCTGTGCTTCATGTCCTATGTAGATGGCTTTTGTCATCGAAACGGTAAGTCCGGCCCTTATAATATCAGGAATTCTGTATTCATTCGCCCATTCGCTGCTGTTCAGCTCGTCTATGTTGTTAAAAAATCTGGCGCTTTTGTAAATAAGTTTCTCGTTTTCGGGATTTATCTGAAAAACGCCGGCAAGCCACGAATTTTTCATAAGCTCCTGCACCATAGGAATTGAAAGGTAGTAGTCCATAGACTGCTTCTTCAAAGATTCCATGGTGTTTTCAGGAAGTTTGAAATCTTCAATATTGTTACGGAAAAGATAGTAAAGCGGAAGGTACTTCATATAGGTCGTAACGTTGTCGTCGAAAATCGCAAGAACGTTGTCGAGATAGAAAGAGAGACGCATTTTTCCGTCTTTTACGCCTGCCGCACGGAGAGCGTTGGCCATTCCGTGAGACCTGAAGTCTGGCTCCCTGTTTAAAGCGGCAATAATAGAAACTATTTTTTCATTCGTGGCCCTGGTTTCGTAGAGCGTGTTTTCAAAAGTTACCGAAAAAGGAGTTATCTCGACAACCTGCCCTACAAAAATTACAAACGGAAACTCCGCATAGGAATTCCCCGCTCCCACAACTCTTTCTTCAGCGAAAAACGGGAAAGTCAAAGAAACGATAAAAAGCAGTGCAAACAGTTTTTTCATTTTATCCTCCTAGTAGAGTTCATACCATTTGATAATATGCGTCGAATTCGTCTTTACCGTCAGCTCAGGCTTTCTGAAAATATCGGCGCCTGCACCGAAAGTAAGGTCGTAACCGTTTTTTGAAGCAACTATGCTGACACCTGTCGCAATACTTATATCCTTATGTTCAAAGCTGCACTTCGACGGATCCCATTCACCTCTCGCGCCGTTCGCGCCAGAAAGTCCTGACGGCATAATCAAACCCTGCGAACCGTCAAGAAGCATTCTTTCGTAGTTGCTGCTTGTTCCGAAATTCCTGCACTGAGTCTCTCTCTTCGGAATGTAGGTGTTCCACGCAACTGTGTAGCTGTTCTTGGCAGTTCCCGATTTTCCGCCGTAAATATCGTAGGTTATCAAGGGTTCAGTTATTCCTTTTTCACCTGCCTTTGCATATTCGTTCTTCTGTGCGTCGGTCATGCTGTCGTACGGAACATTCGGAGGATATGCAAACGAGACGTTCCAGCCGTTCCTGTCGGGTATCAACTGGTTTGTGTTGCCGGTGGTACCGTCGGTATTCTGCAGGAAATCGTTGGCTTTATATGAAATTTTTTCTGATTCCCCGAGATCCTTCCTGTCGTAGAAAACAAGGAATCTGCTCTGCTCGATATACTTCGGATTGGCTGCATCGCCCGTTACCAAAGTAATAGGAATAATGTTCTGGTCGTTGCCGGGATTGTACTTTTCGAGCGGCGGGAAGAAGCTTGCTGCTGCATAGCTTCTCGCGAATTCCGACCAGTTCGGCGTAGCGGTACTTCTCTGCGCAAAAACAAGTTTTGCAGTCCAGTCGGAAGGACTCATGGACGAAACATCGACTCTGAAAACACTTCCCGAAAGGTCTGTGAAGTAAACATACTCAGTATCTATAGCCGCCTTGCCGCTTGTGTTGATGGCAAACGGGAACGATGCAAACGAGGTAACAAGCCAGGACTTGTCACTTTCGGAAATTCTGGAATTCGGAGAATTTTTGCTGAATTTCGCGACTTCTTCGAAATACGGGGAATTCGGATCGTTGACGAACTTGAAAATCGTGAAGAAATTGCCACTGACTTCCGAACTGAGACACGAAGGTTTAAGTTCATTGGATGTGAGTTTCGTCGGATCGTGGCATGTATCGTAACCGCCCGGGACCGCAATGTAGTAGTCAAGATCGTTCGCGTAGCTGCACTGACCTTGGCACTTTCTGAATACTGCCGCTTTACCGAAGCTGAAACTGAAAGCACTGCCGTTAGCAGAGTCAGTAGCGAGGTTCTGAACGAATTTCGGCTTGTCAGGATCTGAAATATCGATGACAGTATAACCTTTACCGCCTCGCCTGTAACCGAAAATGAGGTAAGCTTTTTCGCCTTCATTGATCATGCCGTCGTGGCTCTGGTCTATATGAAGAAGAGTAATCGGGCCGTCAACCGTGGCGTTGAAGAAGATTCCGCTCTGTTCTCTTCCGAAATCGGAAATCGATTTCATCGCAAGACTCGGAATGTAAGCATAAACTTCTTCGCCGTTATGGTCAAAAGCATGAAGCATTCCGTCGTTAGCTCCAGCATAAATTCTCGTAGTCGCGGAACTTTCGTAGTAGACTGCAATCGGTTTTGAGTGGATTATTGCGCCCAAAAGAAGCGGACGAATCTTAATTTTTGCTTTCTGTCCCATATCTACATCTATAGGATCGTCAATCTCGATTGACTGCTCTGCTGCAGGAACCAAAGCACCGTATCTGACATGCTTTCTTTCTTCTGTTGTGCTCTTGAAAGCGTCGTATCCCGCCATGTAGTCAAGAATCTTGTTGATGTTGATTCCACTATCATCGGTCTCATTCGTCACAAATGTCGCATTCGGATTTGCCGCAGCAAAAGCGTCATACAGCCGCGAACCAGGCGTAACTTTCTCAGTAAGTTTATAGCTGTCGCTGCCGTCATCGTAGTAAATATTTCGCGGAGAACTCTTGAAATAAGGCCACTCGCCTGCACCTTCGTTTCCGAGTTTCTGAGCCAGTTTGTATGCCGCTCCGCCCATCATAAGGGTTTTGAACTGTTCCAGTGAATCAGCCGATCCGGTACCCGCCGAGAAACCGGAACCTTCTTCACCACTATCGGCGAAGCAGTCTTTCGGTGACTGGAATTTCTGCTTTGTCCATGCGCCGCAGACAGCACTCGAACTGTTGTCGTCTGTTATACCGCAACCCTGAGTTTCATCGTCAAGCATATATTTCTTGAGGTTTCCGAACCAGAATCTGCTGACGGCTCCGTCAATGGGAACAGCACCTGCGGAATAAGTCTCGGGACCTCTGTATTTTTCCTCGACATCGTAAGGCTGGACAAGCGAAGAAGTCCAGTGAGGACGACCGGACACGATATCGTTCGGCTGAGGTTTCGTCATCATGTCTCCGAAGAGAGAGGTAAGATCATTGAACGTTCCGCCTTCGCCTGCATCTCCGGCGAGTTTCGGAGTTTCGGTCGTAAGGCCGTAGTAGTGACCGCCAGGAGTAGTTTTCGAAACCTGCTCCATAAGCGTCTGGCCTTGCCCGTCCTGGCTGACGCCGAAAAGACCGTTGTTAAAAAGACCGTAATACTCTGTAAGAGCCCACTCGCCTATCGCAATCGAATGGATATTTTTGATGACAGGCTTGTTGAGATTTGTTGCAGAATAATCAACCGAGCTGTCCTTGCAACCGCCTGTAGGATCATTGTTTGTACAACGGAGGCTGTTATCTTCAAAACCGCCGACATTGACACAAAGATTTTTGCTGGTTCTGCACGCTTCCTTTCCCCAGAAAGAAGTTTTGGTGACAAAGTTTGCAACCTTAGGAAGCGAAGTCTGATACCACTGCGTCTGGTAGTACGGTTTGACAGGTGAAAGTTCATCAGTGACCGGTTCAACACAAGGCGCCTTCGTGGAGTCGCAATCTATTGCGGTATTGGGAATTTTACTAGTCTTGCCGATAGTGTCATTGTGGTCGAACTGAGGCGATCCACCCGAAATTATAACGGCTTCGTTTGAAAAACAGGAAGGATCCTGATTCTCGAAAGGAGACTGATAAGGCTCGTTGCCTTCAGCGACTATATGGTTCGGGTCGTACACTGCATACATTCCGCCGAGGTAGCGCCATGCATCGTAAAGCGTTTCACCGAGCGTCGAACCGCCGATAGCCTTGAGTTCACTTATCTTATTACGGAACTCCTGAAGATCATCGTCAGCCGAGAAATCCTTAGCTCCGTAAATATATTCTCCGCCCTCGCTCATCGGAACTTTCACCCACAACTGCGGGTTGTCGCAACCTTTACCAATATCATCATTGATAGCGCAGCATCCTGTTCCCTGGCAGCTGTCGCAGTCGTCGAGATCGTAGATGCAGACCGGTTTCCTGTCAGTTGCGGTAGAGGCAGTCTTGAAAGCACTTATAAATGTATTGTTTACAAGGTTTTTGCCTTTCTCATAGAAGCAATGGTCCTTATACCATTCGTCGTAAGGCGAATAGTAAGCACCGCCTGTCATATAAGGAGTAAGCTTGTAGGAACCGCTTCCCGCCTCTTGGATATGTCCGGTAACAAGTTCCGCCATATAAGCTGCCGCAGAGGAGGAATAATCCTGAGAACCGCCGTACTTATAGTCGCCTATCCAGCACTCCGTTTTTACTTTAGAGAGCTGGACTCCCTCCGGTTCTTCCGGAGAAGCAAAACCAAGCAGGCCGAAAGTAGCTCTTTCCCACTTGTTGTTTTCATAACAGCACTCCTCGAGCTCAGTCCATGTGCCTGAGAAGTCGCAGTTGCCCGAACACAGCTGGGAAGGATTCTCTGAAGCTTTCTTGCAGTGATTTTTGATTTCAGTTCTGTCATATCCGTTGTACTCACTGTCATTCATTTTATAGAAGTAGGTAGCACATTTCCACGGTTCGTCATAGACAAATCCGTCTCTGCACATCCAGGAACATGCAACTTTTGTAGGAAAGCCCCACTGGTCAACATCAATAGTCTCTTTTTCGCCGGAAGCAGGATCGCAGTATTCGACTTTTCCAGTGCCGCCGTTTTGAGCGTTTATCAGTATACGAGCCTCGTCTGTACTCGGGCAGGTGGTTCCGTCAACTTTAATGGACTGTCTGTGGTAGAAAGCCGTTTTGCATTCATATTCATTTACTATCGGGTTTGTATCGGAAGCCGAAGTTTCCATTCTGTATATTTGGTAATACGCCTTAGTGGGATCAAGGACATTGTGGTATTTAGTCTCTCCGCACTTGTAGTCGCCGAGAGTGTATTCAAGATCAACAGTAACACCGGATGCCGCGAACTTGCAGCCCGTTCTGTTAGCTTCAAGGAATGCCTCAATCGAATAACCTTCGCTTTCACATTCTGAAAGGCTTGACGAAGCAATCGTTAGACCTTCAGCACATGTATCGGGTGTACAGGAGTATATTCCGAGAGGTTTACGGCACGGGTCGTTTTCGCCGTCTCCCGCTCCTGAAGATGAACAGTTGTTACAGCGGTAGTAGAGCGAAATTTTAAGACTTTCCATAGTCTGAGGAGTAGTATCGGGATCTATTCCGGAAAGTTCTTTTATTTTAATCTGAATCGGAATATTGCTCTGGTAATTAAACCCTTCACAGTCACCGCTCGGCTTGCCAACAACCTGGATTACACCGCTCTCAGCCTTGACATAGTCGCTTCCCATCGGAGAGCCGCCGATACAGCCGTCGCAATCGTTGGCAGAAATATTGGCATCCCCGGTTTCGGCACAGTCTATCGTTCCGCAGCAGTGGTTTACATCCTGGTCGTATTCACTGTAGTATCCGAGAGTGCAGTTATAACTGGTGTCATTTTTACAGTGTACATCATCGTCTCTGCATTTAGGGTTCGTACACTGGTAAGTTTTGCAGCATGTCTTCTGTCCGAAGCTTGCGGAAAGAGTGATGGCTTCATGAGCCACGGGATTATCATGGATCTCATCGCCTTCAAAATAGGAGCAGGCAACTTCCTCGAACGCTTTCGTTTCCGAATTCCAGTACATACATTTTCCGCAGGAATCACCCGATTTATGGTGACCGTCAGATCCTTCTGGTAAAATAGAGAAACCGGTTTCCACAGAGAAACTCCTGCAATCGTTGGTTGGAAATTCTTTAGGATCGCCCGCACCATTTAGCTCATATTCGGATTTCCAGTTTGAAACAACGATATCCCTCATCGCCATAAGTTGTTCCAAACGGTCATCTGCATTACAGCCGGTAGCCGACAGATTGCAGATATTGGTATCGAAATCAATATAGCATACTGACGGGTCCTGAAGGTTAATCGGGTAAAAGGAGGACCTGAAACATTTGTTCTCGCCTCTGGAGCGCGGAGGATACGAGAACTTGTGTTTATTCGCGAGAATAATCTTGACCGCGTCAAGCGAAGTCGCGTATTTCCAGTTGAGCCAGTAGCCGCTGAGACCGCAGTTGTTACCGGAAGAATCACACATCTGCGAAAAAGATGTCGGATAGAACTTGTCCTTTCCGGCCTGATCTTTTCCGTTGTACATTCTGTCCTTTCCGTCGGTTATGCAGTCCCAGTCCCTGCGGTCGGAATTTTCTCCTCCCGTCGGATTCGTCCAGTGACCGGAAGTCGTATTTTCAAGAACATCGCCGTCGGTATCCTGAGACCAGTCATAGAAGCAGAGATCAGCATCATAAGTCTCCTGCGGATTCCACGGACCTATATATTTGGCATTTGAAGAATCGTGAGAATTGTCCCTTCTGTCAGGTTCCTGGAACATTACTTCTATTTTATTGCAGTACTTCTTAAGATCTCTCTCTTTATCTTCGATTACCTTGCAGTTTGCCGTAACGTCTCCGCAGCCGAGGTCAACCAGGCAGCCTACGTCACTCTGAATGTCAAGACACTGGTTATAGGCGTTTTTACACATAATCAGCGCCTGTGCAATATTCGTTTTTCCGTCAGCACATGTATCAATATAGTCGCTGTAGGCAAAAGAGTTCATACTCTCGGAAGTATCGAGAATAAACATCGTGTGAGGCAGTTGCTTGGCGTTGGTGATCATCGCCGTGACATCGTCCTTGAGACTGTCACTGAGCGTAGAAGAAGCCGCGTTAAGTCCGAAAACAAAGAACAAAACGGCGGAAAGCACCGCTGCCGGCATAAGAAAACGTTTGTTTTGTTTTGTAGTCTCTTTCATTTCACACCTCTTTACAGCCTGTTTTCGCCGTCTCTTGAGAAGCAGCTTATCAAACCTATAGTCTTCATTTTACCCAAAGAATAGCCGGAATTAGCGTATCCCGGAATATCGGAAGCGGAATCTTTCGTGATGTTCGAAGTGCCGATTTCAATAACTTCACGAACATCGACCGTGACATCATAGCATGCGTTTTTGTCACGGGAAAACTGTATTGAAGAATTGTTAAGACCGTTGACTCCGTACATTCTTGCATTGGTATCTGTCGTAAGTCTTCTCGCAACCGCCCTGTAGGCGAAAATCGGCTTTTCACCGGAATTTACCGAAATATCGCGGGGATAATACCTGAAAGTTCCGTCATTTTCGTTGGAACTTCCGCCCATACCGCCGGAAAGCGAATATGCGTCATCACACTCGAAAGTCGAGTCAACAAGCGCCCTGAGCTCGCCGTTCACGATGTTTACAGCCGAATAAGCATAGGCAAGCAACCTTCTGTCCTGAAGATCCTTTCCTGTTGTGTGGGCCGTTTCCGAAAGTCTCGCAATTGTCGCAAGCGCGATAATCGACAGACTCATCGTCATCAACACAGTAATAAAAAGAGCAATTCCTCTTTTTTTCGCGGAAATTTGTTCAACCATTTATCACCTCTTAATTTTTCTTTTTATTAAGCTGGTCTTTCAGCATCCTTAAGTTCGAGAGATCGACTACGCGTTGAAAAACTGAAGCCGTATAATTCGGATTGGTAAGTTTGTAACAATCGCTGAGACTGTCGTTAAAGACGCAGTATGTGTTCGATATAGCCGTAGCCGCGCTTGCATCCTTTACAGTAACTCTGTCTTTCAGGGAAAGTAATACAAAACCAAATCTGATAGCTATGATATTGTTCTTGTCGTCAGCCGAAAAAGTAGTTACCCATTCTCTCTCTTCAGTATCTCCCGAAATCGACTCCTTAAGAAACTCGAGGGCAAAAAACGGTATCTGGAAAGTCTGGTTTGCCTTGTTGTCGTATTGAAAATCTATCAAAGTGTTTACGGCACCGGTAGGCTGTCCTGTGTCAGACAATGCCCTGTAAGTAAGAGAGAGCGTCTTCGGAGCGGTGTAGGTCAGAGTATAGATGAAATCCTCTCCTGAAACCAGAGTTCCGGCCGGGAAACGCTGCTCGCAGGTTTTTCCGCTGTCGGCATTGACCCAGTTCCATTTTTCACCGTCAACAGTCGGATCATAAAAATTCTTGACATTCACAGTAACATTGTTGCCGCTGTAACTTGCATCGCTGACCGGGGTGATTTCCTTGGTAACATAGATTCCCTGCTGGTTGTGTATATAAAGTCTGCTTATTTTTTTATGGAAAGCGGCACTGTTGAAGAGCGTGAAAGTGCATTCAGGATATGTTGTTCCTGCTAATGCGGCCGTCTGAAGTTTTGTGATAGGGGAACCGTAAGGCGATATATATGAAAATGATACCGATGTCTTGCCTGTTCCGCCCTGAGGAGTTCCGCGGAAAATACCGTAATCCACGTCAGTTGTCTGAAGGTCGCCGACTTCACCGTTCAAACCGATCAGACGGAACGAACTGGCGATTGTGTCCATGATCTGTTCCCCCAAAAGATTGACGGAAACCCTTATTGACGAGGTACGCTCGGTTTTCAAAGAAGCTTCATAAAGCTTGTAGAAAGAGGCTACAACCGTGATGGTGATAAAAATACTCACCATAAGCTCGATAATTGTAAAAGCCTTTGTTTTTTCAATCTTCATTATATGCTCCGTCAATTGGTCTTATACTCATGATTGGATCTTACCAGCGGGATCGAAATATAGTTACACTTTTCTTCGGAATACTGAGTGCTGCAATCCAAATCCTTGTCACCGTGACCTTTTTTAGGCCAGTAAACGGCAACATCTACATGGTAAAGCGTCGAAAGATATGTTCCCGGCATCGCATAACTCTGAGTTTTGTTAGCATAGCTGTTAGCGCGGACGACCCTGTAAAAGCGGTACGGGTCATTCTCATCGTGCACACCCATAATATTGAAAGGACTGCTCTTGAACTTTTCTCCCAGCAGCAGCTCATGCCCCATGATCGTATCGAGCTGTGAAGACGTTCCGACAAGCGCCGTTTTCTTCGGTTTCGTAGTGTCGTCACCGACCATATATCCGAACTTGTCATAAGACATGGAATTTATCTCGTCGATGAGGTTGAATGCCAGAGCGTGAGCAAACTGAGCCGACTCATTGTCAAACAAAACAGCCATTGTATGAGCGTGAAAACTCATATATCCGAGCATGGCCGTCGTAAAAATGAAAATCGAAATCATAACTTCTATAAGAGTGAAAGCCTTGATTTTATTCATTTTTTCCTCCTATATACTCAGTGGATTCGCCGTAGCGTCAGCAAAATTTGATGAGAAAGAAGTGCAGACAAAATATTCACCCGATTTGTCAATATCTATCCTGTACCAGATGGAATCATCGGAACCGCCGATTTTAGACCTTACAACCGCACTCATAACCATTTTTTTCAAGTGATTGTCTGAAGAGCCGCACTTCTCAGGCGTCAAATTCGGGAAATCATCAAGGTTGGTTTTGACCATGCCGTTTGAGTTGAAAACAAGTCTCCTTGAAAAACCTTCATGCTCCGTAATGTTGTTGACCGATTCTATCGAAACTGAATCCATAAGCAGATTTTTCTTGAGCAACGTTGAATTCTGCCAGCTGGCCGCAGTGTTTGCCATATCCTTTTTCTGGTAGATTGAATAGTCGTGCAATCCGAAAACAATCGCCGTCTGAAGCCTGATTCCGAGATAGACCTTCATCGTCCCGCTGCCATCCGGCAACCCGTCACTATCCTTGACTTTCAAGGGAATGTCTATATATCCGTTCGTATCGTCGCCTACGACGGTGTATCCGGCGACAGACCTTGCCTTGGAAAAGTCGGAAATAATCTCCATAACAGTCTGCAAACCGCGGTTTCTGGCATTCCAGACCTGAACTTTAGGAACCGAGACAGTTGCGATAATCGTCAACGCCCCCAAAGCAATCATCAATTCGAGCAATGAAAAACCGTTTGTTTTTCTCACGTCAGCCTCCGTCAAAAATCCTCGATTTTTTACTTTATATACAATTAAATTTCGTCCGCCTGTGTAGAAAAGAACATTAAAAAACGCCGCAAAAAGTACGGCTGTGTAAATTCGTACCATGTTTTTAGAATAAAATCAAGAATTTAAGCGATTTTTATTTTTTTTGCTTTTCAGGCATGTTTTTTTGTCGTTTTTTAGTGTTTTTTTGTTGATTTTATCTTTTTTCCTGAATTTCTTTCCGGTATTCGCTGGGAGTTTTTCCAGTCCATTTCTTGAAAATCGGATTGAAAGTGCTCTTCGATTTGAACCCTGCTTCAAGGAGAAGTTCAAGAACGCTTTTGTCGTCGAATTTCGGGTCGCGCATCATAGAAGCAACTTCTTCCAGACGGTACGAGTTGACAAAATTGTAAAAACTCTGCCCGCAGTATCCGTTCAGAACATAGGAAAGCGTATTTGCCGAAAGTTTCAGTTTCTTTGCCAGTACCGGCAGCGTAAGATCCGGATTTTTATAAAGTTTTTCTTTTTCCATCAAATCTTTTGCCTCTTTCGCGTACTCTGCGGCAATTTCATCGTCAACAAGCTGATATCCTTCATATTTCGGCTTTTCCTCGACCTCATCGGCCGCCGGATCAAAAACATCCGCATTTTCAGGCTCCCCTGATGTAGGGGAGCTGCCGAAGGCTGAGGGGTCCGCCTCCCCGTCAAGGCTCCCCTGAGGCAGGGGAGCTGCCGAAGGCTGAGGGGTCCGAGCTCTCTTCACCACAAAAGCAGCAACTCCTGCCGCTAGAACAAAAAGCAGTGCCATTCCCACATAAACATCTGATTTTTCTTCATTTTTAATAACAGCATCTTCTTTCTTTTCCGGCGCAAGCGAATCAAAATGCTGCGCTTTACGTCCCTCTTTTTTCAAAACAGCGATTCCTTCAAGTGTCGGAAACCAGAGATCGCCGTTTTTCCTCTTCAAAACCGAAGGCTGGACACCGCCTGTCGATTCCGGGCGGCGGATTCCGTCGGCTGAACCGAAAACAGCACACTCAACCGAGCCGTTTTCAGCTTTTGCGGCATCAATCAGGCTGCTTTCCTGAAGCTGGAAGATTCCTTTTGTGCTTGTAAACCAGAGATTTCCTGAATCATCTGAAGTAATTCCTAAAATTGTGTCGCTGCACAAGCCTTTTTGCGAATCTACACGCGATATTTTCAAATTTTTGTCAATCAGAAGAAGGCCTCTGTTCATCGTTCCGACAAAAACAGTCCCTTCGCTGCCGACATGAAGCGAAACAGGAACATCAGCCGCAAGTTCGTGATTTATTTCATGAAATTCGTCATCTTCATCAAGCCGCCAGATCCCTTTAGAAGCCGCGAACCATAAATTTCCGCTATCGTCCTCGGCAATCGCTGAAACAAAATCGGAATTATCTCCGAATTTGCGGAGAAGGCGCCACCCTTTTTTCGCGTAGAAATAGACCGAACCGCCGCTTCCGCCTGCCCAGAGACGTGATTTTTTGTCACGGAATATCGCGCTGACAGCATTGACAACCGTTCCTTTATCAGCAGGCATCTTATGGAAAACACCGGGCTTTTCCGGCAAAAATTCAACAATTCCCTCAGTTGTTCCAACAAGGATTTTCCCGTCTTCATTCTGGAACAATCCGCCGACAAAACGGCCGATGTCGCCTTTTCTATCCTTCAAATATTTAAAGTTTCCGTTTTCATATACAAAAAGTCCGCCGCCGCGCGTGCCAGCCCAGACACGGCCCGAATTATCTTCAAGAAGCGCATAGACTTTTTCGTTCAGGAGCCCCGACTCTCGCCCCAAAGTTATGAATTTTCCAGGATAAAACAGCTTTATTCCGTGGGTACCCGAAAGCCATAAAAAGCTTCCGTCAAGCATGACTTTCGATGAAGAACCAACATCGGAACATAACGCTCCGCACGGCTTCACGGTGCCGTTTTCGACAAAAAAGAGCGTTCCGGCCGATGTAAAAACAAGGGTTTCTTCTTTAAAATCGATATCTTCGACAGGCTCTTTTGTCCCCGAATCAGCAATTTTTACACATTTTCCGCCTTTGATTTCAAGGACTTCACCTTTAATAGTTCCTGCGAAAATCCTTCCTTCAGCCGCTTTTCCGGTCGTGATCTGAAGAGAGTTGCCGTTGCAGAGATTTTCCGAAAACCGGCCTTCTCCGTACTTTCTGACTTCGCCGTTTTCAAACCCGGCATAAAGCATCGAACCGCCTGAAAAAAGCACCTCGACAGAACTTCCGTTCGCATCATCATTCTGCCACAACTTACTGATTTTATTTGATTTTATCTCAAAAACGCCTTTGTCGTCCGCAGCAAAGAGAGAACAGTTGTCAAGCGCCTCGATATCAAAAGCGCCACGCCCTTGGAAAAGTTTCTCAATTTTTTCACCGGAATCTGTGATTTCGGAAATTCCCGTCGGAGTCGCGACAAAAACCTTGCCGTCACATCCCGACAAATCGCTGATCATACTGCCAAGTCCCGTGGAATTTGTGTTTGTGTCGAAAATTTTTGACGATTTTGAATCGATTCTGGCAAGACCGTCAACAGTTCCAACCCAGAGCAGACCGTTTTCATCGCGATAAAAAGCCGAAACATTGTGGTGCGGCAGCCCTGAGACCGGTGTCCACGAGCGGGATGCGAAATGCGAAAAATCGGAGAATGAAAGCGACTCTCCTGAAATCCAGAAAGGAATTGAAAATAAAATTGTGACAAATAAAAAACGCCCAAACATGGTGCCATTTTAAAAAGCCGATTTTTTTTGGCAAGTTTTAGTTATTCTTTCCGGCGCGCCGTCGTCGTTACGTCGTTACGTCGTCACGATGACATGGCGCGCCGGCCAAAAAAATGGACAACACCATTTTTTTGGCTAAAATAGATTGGTTTTTTAAAAATTAAGGTTTTTATTATAGGAGTTTCTGATGAAATTTTTCAAGATTTTGCTCTGTGCAACTTTCGTTTTTGTTCTGGCGGCATGCAACGGCAAGAAAGACAGCGTCTACGAATATCCGGACGATGATCCTACCGGAAACAAAGGCGAAGTCGGTGATCCGTGCATGAAAAACGGAGACTGTAAAGAAGGGCTTTTCTGCATTGACAAAGTTTGCAGCGAACCTTCAGATAAAGACGACAGCGACACGAACGATGACGATGCCGATTCAGCTCCTGATGACAACGACAATGACAATGTTGATACTGACGATACAGATACAGGAAAAGATGATACCGATACAGGTAAAGACGATTCGGATTCAGGCACAAACGACGAAGACGAACCGGAAGATGCCGATTCGCAGCCGGACGAAGACAGCGACACGACACCTTACAATCCTGAATGCGGAAACGGCATAGTCGAAATGGGCGAAGAATGCGACAACGGGCTCGAAAACGCTGACGAGCCCGGCATTTCCGGCATAACCTGCCGCACAAACTGCAAATTCGCAAGCTGCGGCGACGGATTTGCCGACAACGGGGAAGCCTGTGATGACGGAAACAAATACAACGGCGACTACTGCTCGGCTGACTGCAGCCAGGTCACTGGATACTGCGGCGACAGAGTCATACAGAACAACGAGGAATGTGACAAAGCTGAAGATCCTTACTGCTCGGACGACTGCATGGAAATAACCGGTTCATGCGGCGACGGCATTGTTCAGCCGAAAGAAAAATGCGACAATGCAGAACCCGGAACTGGCGGAGGCCAGGGCATCGGATCTCACTACTGTTCATATGACTGCCAGACAATTATAGGATGGTGCGGTGACGGAATAGTTCAGCCTGAAGTCGAAACGTGCGACGACGGCACTGGAGAAAACGGAAACGGAACTTACGGACACTGCAACACGACATGCACAACCATTGTCAGCTGCGGCGACGGAATATTGCAGCCGGCTTATGAAAAATGCGACGACGGCAACAACGAAAACAACGACTACTGCTCGGATGACTGTCAGACTTCGTACGGTTCATGCGGCGACGGTATCGTTCAGCTGTTCGAGCTGTGCGACAAAGCACACCCCAACGAGGGCGGCAAACAGGGAATCGGCGCATACTGCTCTGAAGACTGCAAAACTATTCTCGGAGAATGCGGCGACGAAGAGATAAACGGCGACGAAGAGTGCGATGAAGGCGATAAAAACGGCTCAATGGCCTGTCCTTACGGAAATATGGCCGGATGCGAAGTATGCTCTGGCGACTGCAAGAAAGTTGCCGGAACACTCAGATTCTGCGGTGACGGTGTACAACAGGCTAACGAGGCGTGCGACGACGGCAACAATATTGACGGCGACTACTGCTCGGCCAACTGCCAGGCTGTTACAGGTTCATGCGGCGACGGCACAAAACAGAACAACGAAGCGTGCGACGACGGCAACAATATTGACGGCGACTACTGCTCGGCTGACTGCAAGACAGTTACAGGTTCCTGCGGTGACGGAACGAAACAGAACAACGAACAATGCGATAAGGGCGGTGAAAACGGAACAACGACAGAATGCAGCTACGGAAACAAAAGCTGTACTCTCTGCGCGGCCGACTGCACGGAATTTGCCGGCAATCCGCACTTCTGCGGCGACGAAGTCAAAGATGATGGAGAAAATTGCGATCAGGGAGAACTGAACGGTTCATACGGACACTGCAAACTTGACTGCTCCGGCATAGGTGAACACTGCGGCGACGGAACTGTAAACGGCGACGAAGAGTGCGATGAAGGCGACGGCTCAAACGGAAACGGAAAAGTAACCGACTGTGCTTACGGCGAAACAAGCTGCACACTCTGCTCTTCTGACTGCAAACACTTCAACGGAAACACTGCATACTGCGGCGACGGAACAAAACAGGATAACGAAGCGTGCGACGACGGTAACACTCTTGACGGCGACTACTGCTCGGCTGACTGTCAGACAATTACCGGTTCCTGCGGCGACGGAACAAAACAAGGCAACGAAGCGTGCGACGACGGAAACAACGAAGACGGCGATTACTGCTCACGCGACTGTCAGAATGTTACAGGAAAATGCGGTGACGGTGAGAAACAGACAAATGAAATCTGCGACGACAAAGAAAACAACGGAAAGTACAAACTTACTTATCCGCCTTACTGCAACAGCGCATGCAACGGCTACGGCGGATACTGCAACGACGGAAATGTAGACAGTGAAGGCGGCGAACAGTGCGACGAAGGCGAGAATAACGGCAAAATAGCTTGTGAATACGGCGAAACGAGTTGCACGGTATGCAACTCCAACTGCCAAATCCGCAACGGCGAGACTGCATACTGCGGCGACGGTACCAAACAGGATAACGAAGCATGCGACGACGGTAACACTCTTGACGGCGACTACTGCTCATATAACTGCCAGACTGTTACAGGTTACTGCGGCGACGGTACCAAACAGGATAACGAAGAATGCGATGACGGAAACAACGAAAACAACGACTACTGCTCATACAACTGCCAGACTGTTACAGGTTACTGCGGTGACGGTATAAGACAGCACAACGAAGCATGCGACAATGCTGAACCAGGCGTCGGCGGCGGCGAAGGAATCGGTAACTACTGCTCATTTGACTGTCAGCAGAGTTCAGGCTACTGCGGTGACGGTACGAAACAAGACAACGAAGCATGCGATGACGGCAACACCGAAGACAACGACTACTGCTCGGCTGACTGCCAGGCTGTTACAGGCTCTTGCGGCGACGGAACAAAACAGGGCAATGAGGCGTGCGACGACGGTAACACCGAAGACAACGACTACTGCTCGGCTGACTGTCAGACAGCTACAGGCTCTTGCGGCGACGGAACAACACAAGGCAATGAGACCTGCGACGACGGCACAGGAGTCAACGGAACTTACAACCACTGCAACGGAACATGCAGCGGCTACATGGCGAAATGCGGCGACAAAAAAATACAGAAGAAAGACTGCGGATCGCTGCCCACCTGCGATGAAAATACGACTGAAGACTGCTGTGAAGTTTTTGAAGGAGAAGAAGACGTAAACGAAACCTGCGATGAAGGCACAGGAGTCAACGGAAACTACGGACACTGCAGCAACGATTGCACTTATGTTATTGGATGCGGTGACGGATACATTAACGGCACTGAATTCTGCGACAACGGCACTTTCAACGGAACATACGGCAACTGCAAACAAGACTGCTCGGCAATAACAGGTTGGTGCGGTGACGGAATACGGCAGAACGAAGACTGCGGCGGAGATCCGAAATGCAAAGTTCTTGTCGGCGGAAACGAAGAGTGCGACAACGGCGGCGGCAACATCGAAGGTGCAGCGAACTGTCCTTACGGCGAAACAAGCTGTTCGTTGTGTACAAAATCATGCACCGTAGTTGACGGAAAAACAGCATACTGCGGCGACAAAAAAATACAGCGTGAAGACTGCGGATCGCTGCCTCTCTGCGATGAAAATACAACTGAAGACTGCTGCGAAGTCGTTGAAGGAATAAACGAAAACTGTGATGACGGCGACGAAAACGGCACTTTCGGCAAATGCGACGATACCTGCACTGAAACCATAACGTGGAAATGCGGAGACAATATTGTTGACTATGATCACGGCGAAACATGCGATGACGGTACTCTAAACGGTCAGCCGCACAAATGCAACAACACTTGCGACGGTCCGGCACCTTACTGCGGCGACGGAATAGTACAGCAGGAAATCTGCACTTGGGCTCCATGTGACGAAGAAAATACTATATTCTGCTGCAAAATCGTCGAAGAAATGCACGAAGCGTGCGACCACGGAGACCACAACGGTGACACCGGATACTGCTACAACGACTGCTCAGGCTGGTGCGGTGACGGAATCCTCCAGAAACACGACTGCGACGGCTACGGATCAAACTGTGTTGTTTCCATTGAGGTGGATGAAGCTTGCGACGAAGGCAGAGACAACGGAAAAACAGGGCACTGCAACCAGATATGCACAGGCAGCACGGCCGTCTGCGGCAACGGAGAATTGGAATATGGAGAAGCATGCGACGACGGCAACACAGCTGATGACGACTACTGCTCAGCTGACTGCCAGAGCATAACAGGTGAATGCGGCGATGGAATTCAGCAGACTAACGAAACCTGCGATGAAGGTGACGGCAACGGCTTCCATGGTCACTGCAACCTCTCCTGCAACGGCACATCTTTATGCGGCGATGGTGAACTGGGCAAAGATGAAATATGTGAAGGTTCGACTCTTGCAGTTGACGAATCATTGCAGTGCAATTTCCTGCCTCATTTTACGAACGAAGCCGCTATATCGGAATGCTTTAACTGTATGCTGGTTCTTGATGGCTGTGTATTCGACAGCAACTACAGGAGCTCTTTCTTCGAGACAGGACAGACATCTTGCTACGACAACAGCGACACGATCACATGTCCTGCAAATAAAGACGAAGCTTTCTATGGTCAGGAACCGAACTTCAAATACAGAGAGCATGATTTTGAATCTATCGAGAACGATGAAATCATCGTAGATCACAACTCAGGACTTATGTGGCAGACAGCGACACCTGCAATATATGAAGCTTACACCGATATAGAGGGTTTTGAACATGTAGAATGCGGAGCACTAACATCTTGTGAATATTGGGAAGCACCTTATTACTGCGAATTCCTTACTTTAGGCGGCTACGATAAATGGAGACTGCCGACTGCTGCCGAACTCTCGACAATCACTGACTACGCTTCGGCTACCCATATGTATTCCGGCTTCACGAACACAAACGGCTCCTATTGGACAAAAGAAGATCTGCTCTTCTCAAGCACCGACGGAACACTTACACCGTCAACCGGCTCAGAAACAGCAAATATAAAATGTGTCCGCGACATAAATTCGGGCTGCACCTCGCCGCAGTGTATGGATACAGGACTCATCGGAACAACAGAATCCATACTGATGTTTGATTCATCTGACTCAATGCTCATTGTTTACGGAGAAGAAACAACTATCAACTTCTGGTATTTTGCAGATCTCATGACCGGCGACACATGGGAAAACGCACTTCAGTTCTGCAAAGATCCCAACAACCCGAACGGTCTTAACGACATGAGATTGCCCACTGTCAACGAACTCATCTCACTCATTGACAGGACAAACGGCGGCTCGCTGATTTCCGGATTTGTCGGCAAGGCGTGGACTTCGACAACTTTGAACAACGATCCGACACAGGCTTACGTTGTAGACTTCTCGACAGGCAGCGTAATCTACGAACCGAAGAGCAACAATAATATTGTTATTTGTGTTGAATAAGGAGAGTTACCATGAAATTAAAAAAAGCATTACTTTTCACGCTTGTTTTTGCGGCGCTCGTTTTCTGCATAAGTTGTAAAGGCAAAGATAACAAATATCCCGACATGGACGATGATATTTTTACTGACGAAGATCAGTTGCCGGAAGACGATACCGATACTGGAGCAGAAAACGACGATGACACAGACACTACTCCGGTAAACGACAACAACAATCCTTCAGACGATCCTCATCATGACTCTGACACTCCGGAAGAACCGGACGACAACGATACGGACATTCCTGACGACACAGATACCGAACCGGACAACACCGATACAGAAAAGGACGATACAGATACAGAACCGGATGACACGGATACAGAAAAGGACGATACAGATACAGAACCGGATGAAACCGGCGACGAAGACTCGATTCCGGAAAAAGACGATCCGGTTGTAGTCTGCACCGATCAGACAAAGTGCTTCAACAACAAACAGGAAAAAAGCTGTCCCACTTCTCCCGATGCCGATTTCTTCGGTCAGGATGCACAGTATGCAAATAAAGGCTACTGTCTGTTGAAAAGTTACTCAACTCCCAATGATCTTATTGTCATCGACAACATTACCGGTCTGGTATGGCAGAGAAATCTTCCGACAGAAGGATGCCAGAACACCATAAACGGTCTGACAATATGCAACAAACAGGAGGCTGTTGATTACTGCAACAATCTCAACTACGCAGGCGAAAGCGACTGGAGACTTCCTACTCCCGAAGAATTTGCAACAATCAAAAACTTCGGACAGGGTCCCGCTATTGACTCAGAAAAATTTCCTCTTCCCTCGTCAGCAAAAACATTCCGCACGTCACGTTCCACATCAAGCGGAAAAGGCTGGGTTGTAGACTTTCAAAAAGGAGAAACGACAGACTATGAGAAAGATTCCGAACCTTTATATGTCCGCTGCGTAAGAGGAGATGAACTTGAAAAACCGAATTTCAAGATTTTCACAGAAGGCGAAGATGAAATTGTCTACGATTACACAAACAATCTCAGATGGACAAAAGTCATTGTCGATGACGAAGGAAAGGCAAAAGAACTTCCTTGGGAATTAGCTCTGAAAGAATGCGAAAACCTTGAGTATGCGGGCGAAACTGAATGGAGACTTCCCAACATAAACGAACTTGCCTCAATTATCGACTACTCGCGAACAATAACGCCGGCATCAACATTTCCCGGTCTGACTTCATCAATATTCCCCACCCTGACATCCATCACCCTGTGGAGTTCTACGTCATACGTCAATGGTCCGACTAAGGCATGGGTTGCCGACATATCGTCAGGAGCTGTAAGAATCTATAGCGAAAAGCTCTACAACGCAGGTGTCATCTGCGTCCACTAACTGCTGTTTTCGGATTTTCAGCCGGTTTCGTCCTTTTCCAAAGCATAAAACCGCCGATAAAAAGAAAAATCGAAATCCACTGGCTTGTGGAAAACATAAGAAAACTTCCTCTTGTGTCAAAGCGGAGAAATTCGATTAAAAACCTGGTTACTGAATAGGAAAGAAGAAAAACCGCCGAAATATAACCTGGATTTTTAGGATTTTTCGAGCAGGCAAGTTTCAGCAGCACTACAAATATCACAAAATTGCTGAACGAGTGGATAAGCTGTGTCGGAATTATCGGCTGAGTGTCAGTGAAAAGGCTCGTATGCTCAGGATCAAGATGAAAAAGCGCAAACATAGTCTTGGAACCTTGAGGAAAGCGTATCCCGAATAATTCAGACGGTCTGCCGAAACAGCACCCTTCAAGAAAGCAGCCTATACGAGTGAGCCACAGCCCGTTTGCAACGCATATTGAAGCGGCATCTGCCGTTTTGAGAAAAGCTGTCCTGTTGTGAGGATAGGCAATAAGCGTCGCAATGGCACCGGCAAGAAATCCACCCAAAAGCCCTCCGTAAAAAACATGCCCTGTCGTAAAAGGATTGAGCATTTTCGTGAAAAGATAACTTATTCCGTTTTCCTTCAAGCCTTCCATATAAGCAGGGATCATCCCTTCGAAAAGAATGTGGAAGATTTTTGAAAAAACGAGAGCCGAGGGAACAATGACAAGCGGAAGAAAAACCATTTTTTTAAAACTCAGGTTGAACCGCTTTGAAGCAAAAATCATTATCGGGAGTGTCATAAAAAACGAAAAAAAGAGAACTGTCAGATATGCTCCGGGATAGGGAAAACCGAAATAATCAAATATCGGCCTGAAAATATTATGGTTCATACTTTTTTCTCCTGCGTATTTTCTTCTACGGCAGGTTCAACAGGATTAAGTTGGGCGTTTTTTGATTTCAGATATCCTGAAGCTATAAGTTTAGTATTTTCTGCGTTAAGTTTCAGTGTCTTGCAATACTGCTGAACAAAATTTTTAACATAAAGATCGGCCGGCAGCTGGGCATATTTGTCGTTTTCTATCGCATCAAGAACCATATTCGATATTTTAGTGCGCGAAATGATAAGTTCATAGGATATCCCGACTTCCTCTCTGATTTTTCTCAAAAGATCTCCCGTGACAGGCAACTCATGATATTTATTGAATATTTCGTTAGCATCCACAAAGTCGTCGTTTTCCTGGGCAACCTCTCCCACCTTTTCGGCGCTGCGCCCGTAAACATCTTTTTTTACAAGAACTTCTCTCTTTTTTACACGGTTATACTTTTTTATGACTTCACCGATTATAAAGATATCAGGAAACGAAGTCTCAAGCGAAACGACATGGCTTTCGATATCCATATCATATTCACGTCTTATTTCAGGGTCGTTAAGCTCTTTGAAAATCGTATCTACAAGGGAATTCAGAATAAAAAGATCGTTGTCTTCGTAAATATCGCGCAGCAGCGGATTGTCACCCACATAAAGTTTTTTAAGCTTTTCATACTGGCTGTTGATGTCAAATGCGGAACAGCCGCGGTCAAGACCGAACCATTCATAGTAGTTGAACGGAGTTATCCGAAGCTTCTTTTTGACTGCGCTCTGCTGAAAAATACGCGCTGACAGCGTGCTGACGAATTTGTCGAGAGCATCGATGAATTCGGCGTTTTTCTCAAGAGTAACTACCGGTTTCATCGCCGCGATTGAAGTCGGAACGAGATCGGAATAGGCTATCTCAGCTATTGAATCGGTATCGACACCGAAACTGTTGCTGATTATAAAACGGTAAAGCTGAATAAGTTCTTTGTCGGCCGAACTGCGCACACCGTTGTAAACAATGCCGATTTTAAGGTCGCTTTCGATGTTTGCAATCTGAGTTGCGTTTTTAGGCATCGCCTGAGAAAGCAGGATAAGCAGATTTCTGAAAGTGAAGAGATAATCCTTTTTCGCACGCCTTATATTCTGCGTTTCGAGCTGAAAATCGTATTTGAGTTCAACGTTTCTCAGTCTGTAATTGACAAGCTCTCTGAAAAAATAGTTGCTTTTCTCGAACGAAACGAAATCTGGTGAAATAAACATAAGCGAGTAGTCGGCAATGGCTATAACGTCCATCAGATCGTAATTTATGACAGAACCCATATCGATAAAGACGAAATCAAACTGCCCCTGTTCCATCTCTCCCTGCCAGCGCATCAGCAGTTCGCTTATTTTCGAACCCTGATGCTGGAGATTACTGAAGAAACTGAGGTTCTGATAATCGGTGGAAATAAGAGGCAGAACTGAAAAATGCTCTGCAACTTCATCGGAAACAGCTATAGCAGGAAGGTTAAGGTATGAATGCAGCGTTCCGCCGTTCGGGGCAGCATCAATAAGAAGAACCTTTTTACCCTTCTGGGCAAGGTAGATGGAAAGATTCGCGATTATCATCGAAGTTCCGGCTCCCCCTTTCGGAGAAAATGCCGCAATCAGCTTTACCATTCATTCACCTCATCTATAGTTTTTCTTTTATTTTCTGCGTATATGCCTCAATCTCTTCAAAAACCGCGCTGTCAATACGCCCAGCCTCAAGCGATTCGGCAGCATAGTCAAGAGCCGTTCTTCCGCTGAAATCCTTTGAAAGAGGCGAAACTCCCGAAGAGATGAGAAATTTTATATAATCAGCGTAACCTTTTTCAGCAGCGATTATCAGAAGAGTTTTTTTATCTTTGTCGCGCCTTTCTATATCGGCCGATTTGCCGACAAGCATCTTGAAAAGTTCCGGATTTTCGTCTTTGCCGAGACTTGCCAGCGTGCTGGCCGCATCGCGCCCGAAATTGTCCTGCAAATTAGCGTCAGCACCGTTTTCAAGCAGAAAGCGGGCACATTCTTCCGAATTTCCGGCTGCGGCGTAGTGAAGAGGAGTTTTTTCGGAATTATCCATGATTTTGAGATTTGCTCCGGCAGCAACCAGTTTTTTCAGCATCGTGCAATCCTTCTTAAGAGCAGCAAACATGACAGCATTTTTTCCTGATTTATCAGCAAAATTAAGAAGTTCAGGCATTCTAAGAAAAATATCGAGAGCTTTATTGTCATCATTTCTGACAGCTTCGAGAAGCCCCTCTCCATCAGCCTCATAGCCTGCTTTTTTAAGAAGAGAAGCATTGTCCGTTGAGCAGGAAACTGAAATAAAAACAAGAAAAAAGATGAATAAAATCGATGATTTCATTTGCAAAACTTCGTCAAGAGGCTAAAGGACAAAAAAGAAAACCGCACCTGCAGCAGCCGCAGCTACAGCAAGAGCAAGCAGGATAATTACGACTTTTTTACCGGACCCCGATTTATTTACCCGGGTAATTTCGGTTTTTTCTTCCTGCTCTTCATCGTTGATGCTTCTTATTTTTTTGCCTTTTATATCTTTTCTGAGCTTTTCCTTTCTCGTTTTTTCCGCTTCAAGCTGATATGGTTGCGGATCGTACTCGGCTCCTTTCTCGACAAATTCAAATATAAAGTCGCCTACTCTGATTTCGTCTCCGTTCCTCATATCGACCGAATTGACTTCGGTATCGTTGACAATAAGCGGATAGTCGGCGTTGTAATCGCCTTTTACCAAAAGATAGATATTGCCGTCGAAAACAATTTTCGAGTGAATCGGCGGAATATCTTCAGCTGAAAGATAGACATCGGCACTGGCGTGTGTTCCGATAACGGTTTCGCGACCGGCAAGCGGGAAAATTTTTCCTCCGAGATAGCCGTTCTTTGCAAGAAGAAGGTTATCGGCAGCAATTTTTCTCCCGTCGGTTTCGAGTGCCGGCTGGACAGTTTTGAGAAGCGACTCTTCGTCCTCCTCAAGATAGATGTTGTAGTCTCCGACAGTTATGACGTTTCCGACAAAAATTTCGAGCTTTTCGTCATTCAGTTCCCGTTCGTCTACAAAAGTGTGATTGTAGCTTCCGCGGTCGCAGATGATTATTCTGCCGTCAACGATTTCAAGCTGAAAGTGATATCGCGACACATTCCTTTCATCGAGGACAAGATCGTTTTTAGGGCTTCTTCCGACAGTAATTAAATTACCGTTAAACTCAAAAATATTAAGTTCGTTTCTGTCGTTTTCGACTATGAGTTTCAGCACCGGCATTTAAACCTCTAAAAAAAACACTACCGCAGAATTTTCGACATTTTATTCAATCTGTCAAACATTCCTGAAAAATCGTTGTTCCGGTCTTCAGCATTGCGGACCAAGGCACCTATATCAAGTGCGAGAGAACGCCTTTTTTTAGGAAGCAGCAGAGAAACGGAAGTCTTCAGCATAAGATAAAATATCTCGTCAAGATACCTGTGATATTCGCCGAAGCGGTATTCAACGGCTATTGACTTCCTTTCGTCAAGTATTGTCTCCCAGTTAACGCTCATTGTTTCCGTGGAAAAGGCTAGTTTCGAATAAAGCCCGGAATATCTTCCGCGAAGGTAGGAAAAAAGTTTTTCCGAAAGCTCTTTCAATTTTTCAGGCGGCATCACTTTGGCAAAAGCGTTAAAAACAAGATTGAAACAGCTGAAATATACTTCGGATTCGGCTTGAACCAAATCATTTTCAAGAAAATCAAGACCGCTGCTGAAAAAAGAGGATGCAAGGATTTTCTCCGACACTTTTTTGCAGAGAACAACAGGTTTGGAAACATCCAGCGAACCTAAATATGAACCGAACTTCATGGCATTTTGTTCGAAGAGATACTTTTTTTCAGCCGGATCGAAATATGCAAACCCTTTGAAATTCCCATCTTCGAAAGAGACTATATTCATAACCGAACCATGCTTGAAACACAGAAGCGCATTTTCTTTACTTGCGGAAAACGATGAAACAAGTTTAGCTGTATCTGCAAAATTCCACGGAGCGTAAAGAGAGACAGGATAAGTGAAAAATTCTGCAAGCCATTTGAAAACAGTGTCGTTTTCTATGCTGAAAAGATAAAGATCGGCTGACTTTTCCAGAAACATTTCCGTAACCGGAACATCAGTAACAAGACATTCTTCATCGGAGAATGAAAGAACTTTTGAAATAACAGCCCGCCCTTCTGAAATCAGAACATAAACAGTCTTATTGCCGGCTTCGGCAATCACAAGGCCGCGGCTGAGTTCACTGTCGCGCGAAAGATCGTTTACAAATGAAGGAAGATATCTTCCATCAAAATCGGAAAGATATAGTTTTAATTCGGAAAAAGGAATAATCATCACACCCCCGAAAAAGTCTTTTTCTTATAGCACAGCCGATTTTTTTTGCAAAATGAAATTTGCCTTATTCTGACCTCTCTGTATAATCATTCGCTTTTTTGCTTTCATTTTTCATTGAGAGAGGTGAATTATGGATAATCGCTGGAATCTTGATGCTCTTTATACAGGTTTTGATTCGCCTGAATTTATAGGCGACTGCAAAAAACTCGATTCAAAAAATGAAGAATACGAAAATTTTGCGAACACCCTTTCCCAAAGCGGCGATATCCTTGAAATTCTGAAAAAATACGTTGCATTAAAATCCGAGATCTCAGCGCTGACCGAAAAACTTCTCTGCTTTGCAAACCTCTCTTTCTGCGCCGATACGAACAATGCAAAGGCAAATTCCTACATCGAACTGATCTCAATCAGGCAGAACAGAAGTTCACTTGCCGATGTTAAATTCATAAAATGGCTCACCTCCAGCGGATTCGAGCCTAAAACTCTGCGCGGAACCGATCTTGAAGAGTGCATTTTTCACTTTGAAGAGCTCATCACGAAAGGGCGTCACATTCTCGACGACCAGACGGAGCAGATCATTTCCAACCTCAAGCTGGTCGGTTCTTCCTCCTGGATGAATCTCCACAATGTCCTCATAGGTTCTCTCACCGGCAAAATTTCGACTGTGGACGGAAGAATCGAAATAAAACCGATTTCCCAGATCCGTGCAATGGCGTATTCCGAAGATGCAGACGTGAGGAAAAAGGCTTACGAAGCGGAAATCAGGGCTTACAGAAAAGTCGAAAAGGCAGTGGCAGCCTGCATCAACTCGATAAAAGGAGAATCGATCATTCTGGCGAGGATGCGCGGCTACGCTTCACCGCTTGAAATGGTTCTTACCAAAAACAGAATGGAAAAAAGTATAATTGACACGATGTTTTCGGCAATCAGAGAATATCTACCGTGCTTCAGGGCTTACTACAAAAAGAAAGCAAAGATGCTCGGGCTCAGCGGTTCTCTTCCGTTTTATGACATTTTTGCGCCGGTAACAGCCAAGGCGCAGTCAAACTTCACATACGAAGAAGCGGCGAAATTCATTGTTGAAAAATTTTCGACTTTCAGCAGAAAACTCGGAGACTTTGCAAAAAACGCTTTCGACAATAACTGGATCGATTCCGAAATAAGACCGGGAAAAGTGGGCGGCGCCTTCTGCGAAAACCTCTTTTCAATTTCGCAGAGCAGGATCCTCGCGAACTTCGGCGGTTCGTACAACGATGTCACGACAATCGCTCACGAACTCGGCCACGCATTCCATGGTCACTGCCTTTCAAACAACGTGATTTTGAACACCGGCTACCCTTCTCCGCTTGCCGAAACCGCTTCGATTTTCTGCGAAACGATAATCAACAAAGCTGCGCTCAAAGAGGCTGACAAAGAGAGTGCTCTCGCCATTCTTGAATCCGAAATCTCCTCTGCCGGTCAGGTCATTGTCGATATTTACAGCAGATATCTTTTCGAGACGGCGCTTTTCAAAGCACGCGAAGTTGCACCGCTTTCACCCGAACAGCTCTGTGAAGAGATGACCAAGGCGCAGATAGAATCTTACGGCGACGGACTTGATGAAAATGTTCTTCATCCTTATCTCTGGCTCATCAAACCGCACTACTACAACCCCGACTGGAATTTCTACAACTTCCCCTATGCGTTCGGTCTCCTTTTCGCAAAAGGGCTCTACGCAAAATACTCCGAAACGGGAAGCAGTTTCGCCGAAAAGTATGAATTTCTCCTTTCGGAAACTGGCAAACGCAGCGTAACGGATGTAGCTAAAATAGTTGATGTCAATCTGAACGACATAAACTTCTGGAAAAATTCTCTCGAACTTATCAAGGAAGACATAACCGAATTCCTCAATCTATGAGCAAAAAACTTATAAAAAGCCTTGTTTCGGCCGCTATTCTTCTAATCATCGCGGTCACTGTAACCGTTTTTGCGCTCGAAAAAGTCTCAAAAGGGAAAATTGAAGGGTTTTCGTCAAAGGCAACCGCTCTGATAAAGGCTAAATATGGCATTGACACCGAAATTTCAGGGCTTGACATTTCGTTTTTTCCGCCGCGGATATTTGTAAAAAAAGCGGTATTTTCGCATAACGGAAACGAGCTCGCCGCATTGGAAAAATGCTCTCTCGGGAATCTCCGCAAAATGCTTTTTTCAGACAAAAAAAAGTTAAAGATAACCTGCACGAACTCAAGGATTCATGCAGACAAGGCGCTTAAAGCACCAATTTTGTCAAACAAAGACAAAGAGCTGGAAAAAGAGAAAAATGAAAACCGCGGAAATCCCGATTTTTCGGTAGAATTTAAATCTGATACCGACTTTGTTTTCGGCAGCGTGACGCAGAGTTTTTCAACAGGCCTTGATCTCTCCCGATCAGGAGGCAAGGCACTCTTCAAAGAATCAGACAGAGAAGACGGTGGAACCGCTGAAATCCTCTTTTCGACTAAAGAAAGAAGCGCTTCAGTGCGGCTCGACGGGATCGATCTCGGAAAATTCCGCGAAATAATAAAGAACAAAACCTCTTTCGATGTTTCGGCTGGGAAAATCACATCTTTTTCTGAAATATCGTTGGAAGAAAAAGAAAAATTCCTTCTGAAAAACGACATGACGATTCACGACCTGACTTTTTTTCACCCGCTTATTGATTCGCAGCCTTTTACGCTGCCGCTTTTCCGATTCAAAGGCGACATAATCTTCGACAAAAACGAAAAATCTGCCGCCACAAAAGATGCAGATCTCTCGCTTGGCGGTATAAACGCTGTATTTTCAGGAAGTTATAGCAAAACATTAAAAGAATTTTCGATAAAAACAGAATCGGCGAATCTCAACAAACTTGAAACTTTGATCCACGACGAAGCGTTTGAAGGCTACCTTTTCGGCGGCACGCTCGAACTTTTTGCCGAATACTCGCAGGAAGGCGACGAACCTCCCGTTTTTTCAATCGTCGGCAACCTCATCGAACCGAAACAGCTTTCAGAGCGAATGGACTACCTCAAACTGCCTTTCGAATACATCTGGACAAACGAAGACGGCAGCACAAGAAAAATATTCGTCGGTGAGCGGAATTTCGATTTCACGCCGATATCGCTTATTCCAGACCACCTGATCTGGGCAGTCGTAGTTTCGGAAGATGCAGGATTTTTTGTCCACAAAGGTGTCGATTTTCAGGAACTCGACGCGGCCGTAAAAGATAACATCAAAAAGCACAAACTACGCGGCGGCTCGACGATAACGCAGCAGCTTGCAAAAAACCTATTTCTAAACCGCGACAAAACACTTCTTCGCAAATTCCGCGAAGTCCTTCTCGCCATAGAACTCGATGCAGCCCTTTCAAAAGAGCGTCTTCTTGAAATTTATTTCAACATAATCGAATGGGCTCCCGGCATCTTCGGCATCTCGCAGGCCTCTTACTATTACTTCGGAAAACAGCCTTTTGAGCTTACACCACTCGAATCGGCCTATCTCGCTTCCGTAATTCCAGGCCCCGCAAAATACCACTATATGTTTCTCTCGAAAAACGTGACCGAAAACTGGTACAAAAGCCTTTTCAGAATCCTCAGCATAATGAATGAAACCGGTCATCTTTCAACAGATGACTACTTTGACGCACTTCAGCAGTCGATAATTTTCAGGGAACCGGAAGAAGAATAACCGTCATTCTGAGTGAAACAAAAAATCGTCATTCTGAGCAGGGCGAAGAATCTTTGAGATGTTTCGCTCAGCTCAACATGACGATAGATATTTCGCTAACGCTCAATATGACGGAAAATTAAAGATTACGAAGCGCTTCGACGAGCTCGGTTTTTGACTGGGTCTTTTCATCGACCTGTTTGATGATTTTCGCTGGAACTCCGGCTACAACGCAGAAAGGAGGCACGTCTTTCGTTACGACCGAACCTGCCGCAACGACCGAGTTTTCGCCGACTGTGACACCTTCAAGAACAACGGCGTTCGCGCCGATCATGACTCCGTCACAGATTTTAACGGGAGTTGCGCTCGGAGGTTCGATTACACCTGCAAGGACTGTTCCCGCGCCGATGTGGCAGTTTTTGCCGACAGTAGCCCTACCACCGATGACAGCGTTCATGTCGATCATGGTTCCTTCACCGATTACCGCGCCGATATTGATTACTGCACCCATCATTATGACGCATTTGTCACCGATTTCAGTCATTTCGCGGATGACTGCGCCGGGCTCTATTCTTGCGTTGATTTTTGTGAGGTCGGCAAGAGGAATCGCCGAGTTTCTGCGGTCATTTTCGAAACGCGTTAAAGTGACTTCAGGATGAGCAGAGGCAAAATCGCGGATTTTGTCAAACTCGTCATAAACCTCGACAAAATCAAGACCTTTGTAACTTTCCGCAAGAGCAGAAAAATCGCATTTTTCGATATTTCCCTTGAAAAGCGCACGAACCGGCGTTTTTTTCTTCGATTCGCTGATAAGTTTTATGATTTCGTATGCATCCATCTATTTCTCCAATATTTTTCTGCCCATAAATCTTAGTTTCCAGACGCCGAAAAGAGCCTCTTTGAAGATTTTGCCGCTCATTTTGCTCGTTCCTTCGGTCCTGTCGGGGAAAACTATCGGAAGCTCGAACACTTTTCCGCCGCTTATCTTCGTTCTAAAAGCCATTTCGATCTGGAATCCGAAGCCAGAAAGGACAAGCGGAGTCGATATGACTTTTTCAAGAAGTTTAGCGTTCCAGCACTTGAATCCGGCGGTGACGTCGTTCACTCCAAGCCCTAGAATCGTGCTTGCGTAGAAGCTGCCTCCCCTTGAAATAATGCGGCGGCCCAAGCCCCAGTTTTCGGTTCCTCCACCTTTAACATAGCGTGACCCGACAACAACCGTGTAGCCTTCGTCCAGTTTTTTCACCATTTCAGGAAGATATTCAGGTTTGTGCGAAAAGTCGGCATCCATCTGGATTATTTTTTCATAGCCTTTTTCAATGAGAGTGCCGAACCCGTCGAGATACGCCGCACCTAGACCTTCCTTGCTCTGCCTGACTTTCAGGAGAACGAAACTGTTTTCTTTCATCAAATTTCTGACGATTTCCGCAGTTCCGTCTGGCGAATTATCATCTACAATCATAATGTCAGCTTCCGGGAGCTGCCCGTGCACAGCTTTTATTATTGCCGCAATATTCTCTTTTTCATTGTAAGTCGGGATACAAACAGCAACTTTGCTCATTTCAATCTCCAAAAAAACAAAAAGTCTGATATTTTAAAGAAAAACTGCGGAAAAACAAGATTTAATAGCGTCGACAAAAACGAACTTGATCGATAAGAACGATTCGCCGCCCTGTGTCGTTATCCCGTTATACCGAGATAACGTTATAACGAAAAGATTAGGCGGCGTCGAAAAGAACGAACTTAATCGATAATAACGATATAATTTTATATCTTTTTTACTTGTAATATTTAATATTTTTGCTAAAAGTGTGCGGATTTTTTGTATAAAAAGAGGTTCTATGACAGAAAAAAAGATAAAATTCATTTTCACAGGCGGCGGAAGCGGCGGCCATGTAAGCCCCGCACTTGCAGTAGCTGCCGAACTTAAAAAGAGATTACCTGAGGCCGATATCACCTACATTGGTGTCAAAAACAAAGCAGAAGGAACAATGGTTCCGAAAGCGGGGTTTCCGCTGAAATTTGTTAAAAGCGCTTCTCTTCCGCAAAGCAAATCTCCCGCTTCGCTGCTAAAATTTGCAATGACCATGTTTTGCGGGCTTTCAAAAGCAGCACTGCTACTGCTCAAAATAAGGCCTGCCGCAGTTTTTGCAACGGGCGGATTTGTCAGTGCTCCAACGGTTTTTGCCGCATGGATACTACGCAAAGCGACATTCGGACTCTTCAAAACCAGAATTATGATCCACGAATCAAACACCGATTTGGGGAAAATGAATAAAGCCGCTGCAAAGGCTGCCGACAAAGTTGCGGTTTCGTTTTCCGAAACGATAAGACATCTGCCGAAAAACAAAGGATTTTTCTCAGGATACCCTGTCCGAAGTTCAATTTCGATGCAGGAAAGAAAAGCTGCGCGTTCTGAACTCGGAATTCCCGAAAACGCTTTTGTAATCTTTGCTTTCGGCGGCTCGCAGGGATCGCGCACGATCAACCGTGTACTTGCAAATTCAGCCAAAAAACTTCTTGAAGATCCGAATACTTACATAATTCACGGTGCCGGCAGACCTTTCGGAAAGACTTACGAATATCACGGATTCAACGATGTTTCCGAGATTCTGGAAAAACAGAATCTAGGCGAAGCCAAAAAGAGATATCTTCTCCGCGATTTCATCGACAACATGGGGCTTTACTACGCCGTGTCAGATCTTCTCATAATAAGAGCAGGAGCAGGTTCCATCGTGGAAGTCTGCCGTCAGGGAAAGCCTTCGGTCATAATCCCGATAAGCAATATCGGAAACGACCACCAGATCGGCAATGCCCGCTTTATAGAACGCGCCGGAGCGGCAGCAGTTATATACGAAAGGACAGATCCTTTGAACGGAATAGACATTGCCTTTGCAGATGCAGGTGAATTCTGCGAGACAGTCTCAAAACTCAGAAACGATCCGCAAAAACTTGCGGAAATGTCGGAAGCGGCAAAAAACATCTTTCCTGGAAATCCGGCTGAAATAATCGTCAAAAACCTTCTTTATCTCTGCAAGCTCGGCGAAAAACCGGAAGAAACTAAAGGAACAGAATTTATGAACGACCGCGTTCTAGGGCTCAATTCCACATCTCTTGAAAAATTCCTCCAAAAAACGAAAACAGGTGCTGAAAAGCCGCTTGAAACCGATGAAGTAAAGCTGATCAAGAACAAAATCGACATGCTTTTCTCATCTCCGAATCCAGTCATCAAAGCGCGTGCATGCCGCTCATCTGGAATTCTCGGCTACGGCGAAGTCATTCCGCTCATAATCAGATATGCCGCAAACAAACACAGCGCGCCTTTCCTTAGCAGGGATGCGTTTTCAGCGCTGAAACAGCTAACTCTTCTCTGCGGTTCAGATAAACGTGAAGAGCTTTTCAAAGCAATTGTTTCAGGCCTTGAAAACCCGTACTACGAAACCCGTTTTTCGGCTGAAAGATGCATTCCGGTTTTTGCAGGACATTTCGGAATAAGCGAAAACGAACGCAAAAAATTTATGGAAATGCTCTTTAAAAATATGACCGACCGCTGTTTTGAAGTGAGAATTGACGCGATACTTGCTACGGCACAGATTTCAACCGATATCGAAAATTTGCTCAACCACTTCTCGAAACTCTACTTCGACGCTGTCTGGAAAGTACGAATGGCTATCCTGCAATCATTTGAAATCCTCATAAAAAGAGGCATTATCGACAAAAAGACAGCTGCATCTGAAGCTGACAAAATCCTTATCACAAGCAACGGGTACACGACTGAATACGAACTTAAGAAAGAGTATAATTCAGTCATGGAACTTATTTCACAGGAGAAAAAATCATGATATACGCGATCTTCAAATCGGTTTTCGGTGCCGGCGGATTCGCAGTTTTCAAATACCTTTCTTCGAGAACCCTGATAGCTTTCGTTACGGCGTTTTTCCTCTCGCTGATTATCGGCAGACCGCTTATCAACGCACTTTACAGACACGGATTCCGCTCTTTCGAACGCTCTTACGGCGAAGTGAATTCGCAGAAAAAAACCGGAACTCCGATGCTTGGAGGAATTCTGATTTTCATAACAGGGATCGGCAGCGCGCTTCTCTGGTGCGACCTTGCGAACCCGTTTATCTGGGCACTTCTTGCAAGTGCAGTCTGGTTTGCAGTTTTCGGTGCTATTGATGATTACAAGAAAATCAAAGGAAAAGATGCCGACGAAGGTCTTTCACGCCTTGCTAAATACACGATTCAGATTCTTTTCGGCGTTCTGCTCGCGGTTTTCGTACTTCAGCCCGACATTTCCCCGCTTCCGGCCGATGTCGCGAACTCTTTCCAGCTTCCGTTTTTCAAGGGATTTCTGTTTAGTTCAACAGTGCTTACGGCACTTTGGATAGTTTTCATCATCGTCTACTCGGCAAATGCGGTCAATTTCGCCGACGGCATGGATGGTCTGACAATCGTTCCGTCGGTCTTCGTCTTCATTGTTCTCGGCGTTTTCGCATATATCGTCGGCAACAAGATTCAGGCACAGCATCTGCTTTACGCATACATTCCTAAAAGCGGTGAAATCGCAGTATTCTGCGGCGCAATAGTCGGCGCCGGAATCGGATTTCTGTGGTTCAACGCTCACCCCGCCGAAGTTTTCATGGGCGACATGGGAAGCCTTTTCCTTGGCGGAACAATGGGGACCGCAGCCGTTTTAATCAGGCAGGAAGTAATTTTCATAATCGCCGGAGCAATTTTCGTAATCGAGATAACATCGACTTTTGTACAGGAAAATATCGGCTTCAAAATGCACAGGCGTATTCTTTACCGCGCTCCCCTGCATCACCACTACCAGCATCAGGGAATGGCCGAAGCGAAGATTGTCACGAGATTCTGGATAGTAAGCGCCATCATGGCCGTCCTTGCTCTTATCACCATTAAATTCAGATAGTTATGTCAAAAAAGCAGGAAATGTACTTCAACGGCGACGACTGTAAGTTCTGTAACGGAATGTGCTGCCGCTACGTCACGATAGATATCGAAAAAGAACCACGTTCCGAAGACCGTTTTGACGAAATAATCTGGTGGCTTTTCAATCCGAACATAAAAATTCTGAAAAACGGGCATATCTGGTCAATACTCGTCATGGGGAAATGCGAAAATCTCAACGAATCAAACAAATGCATGATCTACGAAGCGCGTCCGGATCTCTGCCGCGAATACCCGCCTGAAGAAGACGGGTGTCACTTCGACAGCATCAAAAGACTTGAAGGAACGATTTTCAATACGGCGGAAGAACTTCTGACCTATTTAGCCGTTGAACGCAAAAAAGAGTGGGCTAAGAAACGTCTTGAAAAAATCCGCTCCATAAAATTTATATAAAAACTTGCAGATTTATTCATTTTATGGTAGATGGCGGCGGCTTTTTTTAACAACTCTCAGGAGGTTTTCTATGTCAGGCCACAATAAGTGGAGCACGATTAAGCACAAAAAAGGTGCTGCAGATGCAAAAAGAGGCAAAATTTTCACAAAACTCATCAAGGAAATCACAATAGCTGCAAAAGGCGGCGGCGGAGATCCGGACGGCAACCCGCGTCTTAAAACCGCCATCCAGTCAGCAAAAGCGGCAAATATGCCTCTCGACAATATTACACGTGCAATCAAAAAAGGAACAGGCGAGCTTGAAGGTTCAAGCTATGAAGAAGCAACATACGAGGGATACGGTCCGGGCGGAGTCGCAATCATGGTTGACTGCCTTACCGACAACAAAAACAGAACCGTTTCCGAAATCAGAAGAATCTTCACAAAAGCCGGTGGAAATATGGGTAACAACGGTTGCGTAAACTGGATGTTCAGCCAGAAAGGCCAGATTATCATCCCGAAAGAGGGCGTTGACGAGGAAAAACTTATGGAAGACGCTCTTGAAGCTGGCGCAGAAGATGTTATCGACAACGACGAAGTTTGGGAAATCAGAACCGAAATGGGTGATGTTTACGCTGTTTCAGGAGTTCTCACAGAGAAAGGATACCAGTTCGAAGAAGCGAAGATCGCGCGTATTCCGCAGAATTTCGTAAAAGTCGAAGGAAAAGTTGCTGAACAGGTTCTCAAGCTCATGGAAGCATTCGACGACAGCGACGACGTTCAGGATGTCTATGCAAACTACGACATAGATTTCAGCCAGCTGCCAGAGGAAGAATAATCTGTCTTGGATAAACAAGGTTACATCATTCTAGGAATTGACCCCGGCAGCATCAAAACGGGTTTTGGTCTGATAAATGCTGCCGGGCGTTCTTTTTCTCACATCGAAAATGGTTTGATAATGCCGCCGAAAGGGTTTGATTTCAAAGACAGAATCGGCTTTATCTTCCGCGGTGTCTGCGACGTTATGGATGAATTCAAGCCGAATGCTGTTGCTCTGGAAGATGTTTTCATCGCGAAAAACGCCCAGAGCGCGCTTAAACTTGGGCATGTCAGAGGCGCAGTTATGAGTGCCGCGGCAATTCACGGACTTCCCCTTTTCGAATACACTCCGACAAGGGTAAAACAGTCAGTCACAGGCAACGGCAGAGCTGAAAAATTCCAGATTCAGGAGATGATAAAAATCCTTTTAAAACTTAAGGAAGCGCCTTACGAAGACGCTGCCGATGCTTTAGCAATAGCAATAACTCACGCATTTACGATTTAAAAAATGATAGGTTACATCAAAGGAACAGTCGTTGCGAACGAAGATCGCGAACTCACGATTCTCACCGAAGGTGGTGTCGGTTACGTTGTCGGCGTAACTCCGACTCTGAATGTAAAATACCCTGAAGGAGAGTCTGTTTCGCTTTTTGTCGAGACTTTCGTCCGAGAGGATGCTATCGTCCTTTTCGGATTCGAGCGAATTGAAGAAAAACACCTTTTCAATCTGCTTTGCGAAGTGAACAAAATCGGACCGAAAACAGCTCTTTCGATACTTGCAGCTGCTCCGATAGAGGAGATTGTCTCGGCTATAATTTCGGGCAACGCCCAGTTTTTCAAGAAAATAAGCGGTGTCGGAGCAAAAACAGCCGAAAAAATCATTATCGACTTGAAAGACAAAACCGATAAATTCTCGGCAATCGCTGTCGGCAGCACAGGAACAGCACCGAACCTTTCAAATGACAAACAGACACGCGAGGCGGCAGATGCACTTGCAGCTTTGGGCTTCAATCCGCTTCAGATAAAACATGCTCTTGCCAAAATAGACAACAAAGAGTCAAAGAGAGCGGAAGAAATTATCAGAGAGGCTCTCAAAGTTATCAGAAATCTCTGATTTTAAGGTGAAAAATTATGGAAGAAGAAAGATTGCTCAATTCACAGGAACTCCCGGGGGATTCGTCGCTAGAAGGCGGTTTGAGACCAAAAAATCTTAGCGGCTACATCGGTCAGAAAGCTGTAGTTGACAATGTAAAAATATTCATCGAAGCGGCAAAGAAAAACGGCAGACCTCTTGACCATCTGCTTCTTGCGGGGCCTCCAGGACTCGGCAAAACCACTCTAAGCCAGATAATCGCCAATGAAATGGGAGTCAATATGCTTACGACTTCCGGTCCGGTTATCGAGAAAAAAGGCGATCTGGCTGGTCTGCTTACCGCTTTGCAGGAAAACGATGTTCTTTTTATAGACGAGATACACCGCCTGAATCCGGCTGTTGAAGAGAGTCTGTATCCGGCAATGGAAGACTTCCGCTTCGACATAATGCTCGGTGAAGGCCAGCATGCGAAGAGTGTGCCGATTCCGCTCGCTCCTTTCACGCTTATCGGCGCAACGACGAAAACGGGACTTCTTTCGAGCCCGCTTAGAGACAGGTTCCAGATAGTTTTCAGAATGGACTACTATACTGTTGAAGACCTTGAAACGATAGTCAAACGTTCGGCAAAAGTTCTCGGCATAACCATTGACGATGCAGGTGCTCACGAAATTGCAAGACGTTCGCGCGGAACTCCGCGAATCGCCAACAGAATTTTGAAACGAGTCCGTGATTTCGCCATTGTACAGGGCGACGGCAACATTGATATCGCGATTGCAAAATTCGCACTCAACCAGATGGAAATTGACGAAGACGGCCTTGATCAGATGGACAGAACAATACTTATGACAATTATTGATTCGTTCCGCGGAGGCCCTGTCGGGATCGAGGCAATAGCGGCAAGTGTCAGCGAGGAGAGACGCACGCTCGAAGATGTTTACGAGCCTTATCTCATCAAAGCAGGTTTTATTGCAAGAACAGCTAAAGGAAGAGTCGTAACGAAAAAGACTTTGGATAAATTCGGTATTAAAGCCGATACAATACAGGGAGAGCTTTTTTGAAAGAATATTACGAGGGATTGAAAAAAATTGAAGATTTCATCTCTTTCGACAGAACGCAGCTGACAGATTACATTCACCGTCAGAAATCCGAAGCGTCGGCTCTCTGCAACATCGGGCCTGATTTCTGGGTTGAACTCGACTACATCATCGCTCTTCTGCAATATTCTTTAACCGACATTACAGAAGAAAAAAAAGAGTTTTTTATAAACAGCATTCTCCCGATGATGGGCGGGAAAATTGCCGTCATACACTCACTGATAACCAAACTCTCCGACAACGAATTCTTCTACCTCAAAAAAGATCTGAGAACTTTTGAATCCATATTCTCTCACGCTTCGAACATTAAAAATAAAAGACTCAATTATTTTTTGCCGTTTCCGCTTTTTTCCAATGCAGTGGATTCTATGACCGTGCTTTATCCGCTACTTGAAAAATCATGTGATACAAGAACCATAGCCAGATACAACTACGACATTCTTCTGACGCGCTATCTTGTATGCGACTTCTCAGAACAACTAGTTGAAATTATTGATTATCTTATTTGGGTACAAACAGTTTTCCAAGTTGCCACAGACAGCGATAAAATGGGATTCAGGGATCAGATCATCTCCCGGCTTTCAGCTTTTATCGATACGGGATCAGATTTCAAAAACGGAACGGAATACTCGACCAAAAGTTTTGTTCTTGAACTGCATGAAGTTCTGACTGACATCAATATCAAAAGCAAGGTCCAGGAACTTCTCAACAGCATACTTGAAACAAAAATAAGTGTCGGCGAATGTCTTAGAAAAATAACTTCGATATTCATTGATTCAGATATTTCAGGTCAGGCAAATATCATCAGAGATCTGACAATTGCATCTGATCTCGCTTCTTCTGTCATAAAACACATAAAAGAAAGCAATAACAGCGCCCTTTACGAAGATATCGCCCTTTCGAAAGCTCTCAAGCCTTATTTCATGCAAGTGTCACGCTATATGCTCGATACACAAGTTGACATGGAAATATGCAGACTTTTTGAGATAATGTTCTATCTCGAAAAAACACTGCCTTCGTTCATCATGCACGATGACATCATCCCGCTGCTCGAAAATTCGATAGAAAAATTCAACAGCCAGAAAGAACACCTGACAGAAAATCTTAACGGAACTTTCGAGCCTGAAGCAGTGGAACTCTTCAAAGCCAAAATGAAGCAGGTTTACGCTGGAAAAATCTAAAAATTTCAATCCTGCCGAAGAGCTTCCGCGGGACTAAGTTTTGCAGCCTTTCTTCCAGGATAGACTGCTGCAATCACGGTGAGAAGCAGAGATCCTGCTATCGCTGCGATAAAGGTAAGCGGCGACATATCAACAGGAATTTTTTCGATGTAGTAGACATCCTGCGCAACTTTTAGCGGCATATCGCTGAGAATCAGACAAATAACAGTTCCCAAAACACCGCCGAGAAATGTGCCGAAAAAACCGATTATGATACCGTCAAGCATAAATATTTTCATCACCGATTTTGCCGAATATCCGCCGGCACGGAGAATTGCTATTTCCTCTTTTTTGCCCATGACAAGCATGATAAGCGCTGAAACTATGTTGAATGAAGCGACAAGCGCGATGAATCCGATAATCAGAAACCACACTATTTTTTCCATTTCGAGCGCCGAAAAAAGAGGTTTATTCATATCGCGCCAGTTTTTTACGATAATTCCGTCACCAAGATCAGCTTTGATAGCCTTTTCCGCCTCGTCAACACGCTTCATATCCTTGAGTTTTATTCCAAGATGATCAACGCTTTTTCCCATTGAAAAGAAGGTCTGCGCGTTTTCAAGCGTGATGTAGGCGTAATTGAAATCGTACTCGTAAAGCGAGCTGAAGAATATCGCCGCAATTTGAAAAGTCTTTATCTGTGTCTTAGGTCCTGCAAGGCTCATCTCACCAGTAGGAGAGATGACTTTGACCTTGTCACCTATTCCGATTCCGTAGTATTTGGCAAGCTCGGCTCCGATTGCGATTCCGGAAAGATTTTTAGGCTTTATCTCGCCCTCTTTTCTTCCGGTAAACTCCCTAACCGATTTGCGTTTTTCAATTATTTCAGGGCAGTTGTCAGGATTTTCCATGCAACTGAGCGAACCAGCCTTAATCTGCTGAGGAAAGAGCATCGCATTGCCGACAGTTTTGGGATCGATTCCGTTTATAACAAGTCCGTTGAGCTCCTCGTTTACCGAAATTATGACATCCCTTGAAATAATGGGAGTAACTCCGGCGATTTCAGGATTTGCCGCAAGTTTTTCCATTTTCGGCACATAGTCATCAAGTTTTCCGCTTTCGATTGTCGCAAGCGCATGTGTTTTAGCACCTAAAACAGTTGCGCGCATCTTGTTCTGAAGACCGTCCATTATAGACTGCACGGCAATAAGTGCGGCCACACCGATTGCAATCCCCAGAATACATATCAAAGTTATCACACTCAGAAAACGCGTCCGGCGCGAATTCCAGAGATAACGCAGACCTATAAAAGTTTCAGCCTTCAACTTTTTCCTCCACTTTCTCTTTTTCCGGCTCAGCTCCTCTTTCGGCACAAGCAAAATTCATCGTTGCGTGCACTACAAAAACAGGGAATAGAAAAGCAGTCAGTATCGTATTGAGAACCGGAACAAACGATATCAATGTCGGAAGAAGCGCTGTTTTAAGCGTCATCGCAGGGTGGGAAAGAAGCCATTTAGACTTGCTGACAAAGTTCCAGCGTCTTCTTGATGTGACAAAATCGAAAATAAGCAAAGCATTCATAAAAAAACAGACAACGAGTGCCGCAACTTGTCCCAAAACAGGTATAAATCCCACAAAAAACGCAATAACACCGAGAACAAAAGTAGCCGCAGTCACTTTCAAGGCCTGTTTTATGTCCTCAATCATCCCTTCCAGAGAGAGTTCCGCATCATCCTGGGGCTTCCCGAAGTAAACATCCTCCGCGATTATTGAAATAAAGGAATAAAGCGGCGAAGTGAGGGCATATGAAATGATAAAGGCAAGATAAAAAAGCAGAACATTAACGACAACTTTAAAGAGCCACGCGCCACAAACTTTCAACGCATGGTAAATTTGCGAGAATAATTCGTCAGTAGCAGGCGCGATTTCAAAAAAATCGAGAGTTTTCACAGTGAAGAAGGATGAAACCTGATGGTAAAGAAAAATCGAAAGAACGAGCATCGCAAGAACAACTCCGATTGACGCGAAAAAGAGTTTTCCGCTCCCGACAATAGCTTTGAAAGCCTTTAGAATCGATACTCCGTTCTTTATTTCTACAGAAGTTTTTTTAACAAATTCAATAGCCTGATCTTTTTTCGTCGGTTGTTTTTCTTCTTCATCAGCAGCCTCCGGCGCAGAAACAGGCTCTGCTTTTCTCGGATTTTTTTCCTTTGCCATTTCCGGCTTTTTGTGCGGTGCATGAAGGCTTTCAATCAACTTGTCAGTCGATTCTTCCGATGCTGATTTCACGCTCGTTTTCTCCCTCTCCGAAATTTATTTTTATCTCTATCCTCGGACGGTATGACTCCCAGCACTCTTTAAACATATCCGCCCATTCGACTATAGTGACAGAATTTTCAGCCTTCAGATACTCCGGAAAATCGGCAATATAAAGCTCGTCAACCGATGAGATTCTGTAAAAATCCCAGTGATAGACATCGAATTTTCCTAAATATTTTTTCATTATGACAAAAGTGGGGCTCGAAACTTTTTTTCTATCTACCCCCAACGCTTCGCAGAGCGCCCCGGTGAAAAAAGTCTTCCCTGCTCCTAAGTCGCCGTCAAAAACTATGAGCTCGCCGCCATGAAGCGTTGAAGCCAGTTTTTCGGCAAGAGCTATAGTTTCCGCCTCGTTTTTCACAAAAAATGTCTCTTTTGCAAAATCCATTTATCTCCCCGTCAATCCTATCATTTCAACAAGTTTTTCAATGTCGTGCATTGTTGCCGAGCAGCGTTTTTCAAGCTCAATTCCTGCCGCTCTGTGCCTGATCACGGCATTAACAGCACCTTCAAAAAGGCCGTGCAGAAGAGTTTCTCTGGCAATTATTCCGGTTAGGGCATCTCCGCTTCCGCCAAAAGCTAAAGCCTTTGCTCCTGCCGGAACGATCACCGTTTTTTCAGTATTTCTCACAAAAGTGGCGTGACTTTTCGCAACTAAAACATGATTTTTTTCAAGCGGGAACCTCTCGACAAGGCTTATCCACGGTTCCTCTTTTTCAGCCTTGAGGAAACGCCTGATTTCGCCCTGATGTGGCGTAAACACAACTTTTTTATCTTTTAAAATCTCGACAACTTTTTTGTTTTCAGGCATAATGTCGAACATTCCTGCATCAACAACAAAAGTTTCCTCAAAATCCTTGAAAACTTCAAAATCAAAAGGAATTTTCGAAAGTCCGGGACCAATAACCACTGTCGAAAACTTGTGAAGTTCTTCCGCAATTTTTTCGTTTTCGATGAGCATAAGCCCCGGCATTCTCCCTGCGATTGAAGGAAGAAACTCTTTCTTGAAAGCAGCCGTAACAAGCCCGCCGCCGCACGCCATGAAAGACTTTGCAGAAATTATCGAAGCACCCAATTTCTCGACATCACCGCCAATAACAAGCAGATGCCCGTTTCTATTTTTGAAACCGTCAATCGGAGTTTTGACATTTACAACCTGCGGATTTTCTTCAACAAAATAGTTGGGCTCCGGTTTTTCTGCCTGAGTTGCCGAGATATGGCCGAGAACGATTTTTCCGGACATTTCAGAACCGCTTCCGGCAAAAAGACCAGTTTTGTAGATTCCCATCGTAACAGTAAGATCGGCTTTCACAGCATCGCCTAAAACCGCGCCGGTATCGCAATCAAGCCCTGTCGGAACATCGATAGAAACAACAAATTTTTTTGTCGGAAGATACGAATTTATGAATTCAACTGCTTTCCTGATTTTGCCCGAAATTTCGCTTCTGAGGCCGGTTCCGAGCATTGCGTCAACAAAAAGAACGTCGCCAGAAATATCTTTAGAATCAATAATTTGCACTTTTTCAGGAAGCATGGTTCTATTCATCCACGCAGAATTTTCAGGAACCTTGTTCTGCTCCTTGAATTCAGCCGTTTCGACTAAAAAAAGCGGCATCTCAGCCATTCTGTCTGACAAAAGACGAAGCAGAGCGAAACCGTCGCCACCGTTGCCGCCGTTACCCGAAAAGACGACGATTTTATCGAATTTCCGCAACGAAACGACTTTCCTCACCTCTTCAAAAACGGAAAAAGCAGCGTTTTCCATCAGAATAAGCGAAGGAATCCCAACTTCCATCGCACTTTTGTCAAAAGCCCTCGAATCAACTGTCTTTCCTGCCGCAACTCTCATTTTCGCCTCCCGAAAAAACATGCTAATTTATATGAATTTAGAAAAACCTTGCAAGAAAACAGGAGACGGAACCACCAACTGATATTTTTACTTTAATTTTATGAGCTTTTAAGTAAAATACTTTGTTTTTTGTATTTTTTATCGGATCAGAGGCTCACTGTGGTTTTCAGCAGTCCTATATTTTTGTTTGTTTTTCTTCCTTTTGTGTGGTTCTTCCATGTTCTGCTTCCCGAAAAATTCAGAAAAGCGTTTCTCCTTTTCGCCAGCCTTCTGTTTTACATTTACGGCGAGGAGGAATTTGTCATTCTCATGCTTGCGACAATAGCTGCGGCGCATGTTTCTGTAATTCTCATCAGGAGGCACGAGCGGTATAAGACAATTATTGCAGCGGCAGGATCGGTTCTTGTACTTTCGATTCTCTTTGTATTCAAGTACGCCAATTTTTTCACTTCGCAGCTTGCCCCGCTTTTTACCCGTTTTTCTGTGGATATTACACCGACAAAATTCCATTTGCCGCTCGGAATTTCGTTTTTCACTTTTCAGGCGGTTTCGTGCATTATAGATTTTTACCGGAAACGTGAGGAAAAAGAACCGTCATTTCTTGACACCGCGCTCTACATCTCGTTTTTTCCGCAGCTTGTCGCAGGCCCTATTGTCCGTTACGACAACTTTATTCCGCAGCTTAAATACAGGGCTGTCCACTATGCGGCCTTTCTTTACGGATTGAAGCGCTTTGTTTACGGTTTTGCCAAAAAAGTGCTGATTTCCAACAACCTCTCTCCGGTCGTTGACAAGATTTTCGCTATGGAACCGTCATCAATGGGCACTGTTGTGGCGTGGGCTGCTCCGTTTCTTTTCGGAATACAGCTTTACTTCGATTTTTCGGGTTATTCCGACATGGCGATCGGTCTGGCCAGAATGTTCGGCATCAGAATTCCCGAAAATTTCCGCTATCCTTTTGCGGCGACTTCAATGAGCAACTTCTGGCGGAGATGGCACATTTCGCTTTCGACATGGTTCCGCGACTATCTCTACATTCCGATGGGAGGGAGCAGGAAAGGTGATTTCAGAACAATTCTCAACCTTTGGATTGTTTTCATAGTGTGCGGTCTCTGGCACGGCGCAGCATGGAATTTTGTCCTTTTCGGCGTAATAATCGCGTTAATTCTTACTATCGAGCGTCTTTTCAAAAAATACGTCAGGTACACCAACACTTTTCTGTCGCATCTTTATGTTATTCTTATTGTTTTTCCTGCCTTTTTCGGTTCTTTCCGTTCGAATTCGGCCGCGCAGTTCTTCGGCATTGTCAGGGCAATGTTCGTTCCTGCTGCGTCATCGCCTGATATGCTGCAGCTTTTTGATGTAAAAACGATTTCCGTGGCTTTGGCAGGAATTGTCCTCGGGTTCCCTGTATACGAAATTATTGTAAAAAAATTCGGTAGTTACAAAATTTTCAGATATATTGAAGCTCTTCTTCTTATTGTTCTTTTCGCGGCAGCCCTTTCCAGCAGTTCTATGATATTTTCCGATCCTTTCATTTATTTCAGGTTTTAAATGAAAAATCACGGACGAGTGGACAGCGTCAAGTCTTTTGCCGCGTTTTCCGCGAATCTTGCGCTGCTGGTTATATACTTTCTCTTTTCGGAAACAGTTCTTGATTTAACTGTTTTCAAAGATGCAAAAAACGATTATGACTACTACGAAAATCTCGTTCTTTCAGGGGAAGAGAATGAAAACGCCAAAAAATTCAAGCGAGATCTTGCAAGCATCGGCTCGGAACGCGGAATAAGCATTCCCGGGACAATCATATACAAATACAAGCCTGCCGTAAGGGAGACTCTCACTTTCAATTCAGACGGATTCAGAAACAAAGAGTTCGGAAAAAAGGAGAAAAACGAGTTCCGGATAGCTGTTTTCGGCGATTCCAAGGTTTTGGGCTTCTCCAGGGAAGAAGATACGCTTCCTTCGATTGTTGAAAAAAATCTGCGTAAACGTTTCAACAGAAACATAACTGTTTTAAACATGGGAGTAGAAGCATACGATATGCAGAGAGAGATAGCCGCTGCCCAGTATTACAATGAAAAAATCGAACCGGACATGGTTGTTTTCTATTCCGGTATAAATGACATACGCGGAACTTTCATTTACGGCAATATCAACTGGGAACCGTTTAAAGGAGATGAAACGTTCTCTCCGAGTATCGAGGAGAGCATATCCGGTAAAATCAGAGTGCTCAACACTTTGAAACAGACCTATATAAGTGACAGAGCCAAAATAACAGCACGTATTCAGGAGAGCGATTTCGCGGTTCTTCCTGTACCTGCGCAGAAAGCAGAGTTCGCCGAAAAGTTTCCGGGAACATTTTTGGGCAGAATATCCGGTGCCGCTGCCTACTTTGAAAAACTCGGGATTTTGTCCGTTTTCATTCTCTCTCCGCAGATCCAGACAAAGAAGCCTCTGAGCGATATTGAAAAGCAGATACTTTATTTGAACGAAATTTCTTTTCCGGGAATAAACCTTTTCTCCTTAAAATGTATCGACGGCTTGAAGAATGCCCTGAAAACAGGGAAATACAGCGGGAATATTATTGACCACAGCGAAATATTCAACAGAAATCCCGATACGGTTTTTTATGACGGAATCCACTATACGCCGAAAGCTCTGAGAGTTGAGGCAGACAAAATGACCGAAGATATCATGAAAATACTCGAAAGCGGGAAATATTTTGAATAACCGCTGTTGCAGAAGCAATTTAAAATTTGACTTTTCGGATTTCATGAGTATGCTGTCGCGGTTTTTTGGTTTGGGTCATTTTTTAAGGAGAATGTTATGAAAAGAACATATCAGCCGAGCAAAATTTCGAGAAAAAGAACTCACGGCTTCAGAAAAAGAATGAGAACTGCTGACGGCAGAAACGTCATCAAAGCACGCAGAAAAAAAGGCAGAAAGCTTCTTTCAGTTGCTATATTTGAAAAGTAGTCGGCGAAAATCTTTTGGTTTTTTCTTTTTCCAAACAGGATAAAATCAGAAAAGGTCATGATTATTTCCGGTTGAAAACTTCCGGAAATGTTTTTAAGACCAAACTGCTTGTCTTCAACTTCATGGAATCTGACAGAATGAGACTCGGTCTTATCGTCACGAAAAAAGTCGGTGATTCCGTCACGAGAAACAGAACGAAAAGGTGGATACGCGAGGTTTTCAGGCTCAACCGCGCCGCGTTTACAAAACCGCTCGATTTAGTGATAATTCCGAGAAAAAGCGAGTTCACTTTCGAGGATATCAAACGGGATTTCCTCTATTTTGCGGAGAAATTCAATGGCAAAGTTTCTGATATTTCTCGTCAGTCTTTATAAAAAATTCCTCTCGCCCTATTTCGGCGGGCAGTGCAGATTCTATCCGACCTGCTCGACCTACATGATCCAGGCGATAGAAAAATACGGCGCTTTCAAAGGCTTGGCCTTGGGAATCTGGCGGATCCTGCGCTGCAATCCTTTCAACAAAAACTGTGGTTACGACCCTGTAAAATAGGAGTTTGACATGAACAAAAACTTCATAATCGCGATGGTCCTTTCTGTAGCAGTAATGTTCATCTGGAGCGAGTTTTTCGCCCCGAAACCAGACCCTGAGGCGGTGAAAAAACAGCAGCAGGAAGAGTCCGAGCAGGCTGAAAAAGCGGCTGAAAATGCACCGAAGAACATAATCGTCGCTGAAAAACCTGCCGCAAACGCGGATGTAGCGACTGCACAGCTCACGGCGGACAAAACCAATCCCGAAAAAACGGGAAGCATTGCGAACGGAGCGCTTGAACTTACCTTCTCGACTTTGAGCGGAAAAGTCACGAAATCGCTTATCACCGAGGAGAGATACAAATCGAAGGAAGTGGATCTTTCGGTCGGTCTTGCACAAGGCGCCTACTTTCCGGCAATGAGCTCGATTTTCGGCGCTGAACCCGCTTACGAACTCGCTTCGCAGAGCGCAGATTCCGTCACTTTTGTCTATGAAAATCAGGGTGTTACCGAGCAGAAAACGATAACTTTGAAGGATAATTTCAATATCACTGTTGCAAAAACTATAGTCAACAACGGCGAAAACGCAGTTGAATGGACTCCGGCTGTTTCGTTCGATTCGCAGTTCGAAAACTCCGACATTCTTTCCTCCTACAACAAAAAATTCAAGATCGTCGCCCAGAATGCCGACGGAAAGTTCGACGAACTCGAAGACAGCGGCGACATTCAGGACTTTTTCGAAGCAGGGAACCTCGTAAACTGGATCGGAGTCAACTACGGATACTTCATTTTCGCAGTGATCTCGCCTGAAAACAGACTTCACGCAGTGGCAGAGATCGATTCCAAGAAAAACCTTTCGCGCTTCACCGCAACGGCTGAAAAAATCATCGTCAATCCGGGTGAAAGCGCAACAAAAGAGTTTTCGCTTTACTACGGCACGAAAGAGCGCGAACTGCTGAAACAGAAAGAACTCGGCCTTGAAAAAACGATAACTTTCGGCTGGACTTCATTCCTTGCCGAGCCGCTTCTTCTCGCACTCAACTTCTTCTACGGCTTCCTCGGGAACTACGGTCTTGCGATAATCCTCCTCACGATCGTCGTAAAACTTCTGCTCTGGCCGCTTTCGAACGCAAGTTACAAGTCGATGAACAAAATGAAGGCGCTTCAGCCCAAGATCAAAGAGCTGCAGGAAAAATACAAGGACGACAAGGAAACGCTCAACAAAGAGACGATGCTCCTCTATCAGAAAGAGAACATCAATCCGCTCGGCGGCTGCCTTCCGATGTTCATCCAGATGCCCGTTTACATCGCGCTTTACTACATGATCCAGAACGCGGTCGAGCTCTTTAACGCGCCCTTCCTACCCTTCTGGCTCACCGACCTTTCCGAAAAAGACCCCTACTACATCATCCCGATCTCACTCGGTGTCATGATGCTTCTCCAGACAAAGTTCACACCGCAGACCGGCGACAACAAGCAGGCGAAAATCATGATGTACACCATGCCGATAGTTTTCACCTGGATTTCGCTCATGCTTCCGAGCGGAATGACCCTTTACTGGTTCGTCAACACGCTTCTCGGTATCGCGCAACAGTTCTACATCAATAAAAAATACAAAAACGCGTAAATAGTTTTTTGAAATTTTTGGAAAAACAAGTATAATACAGCGTTTTTTTAGCTATTTTTTGAGGTGATACCATGAAAAAATTCAGTTTTATCTGCATCATTATGGCACTTTTCGTTTTCACTGCATGCGGCGGAAGCTCGAAAAACGAAAACAAAAACGAAAATCCCGATTCAACCGACACCGTGAGCGACGATGACGGTGATGCAGCGGACACAGAACCTGACACCTCTGATGCTGACACCACCCAGGAACCGGCAGACGATTCCGACACCGATTCAGAAAAAACATCTGAATGCACAGGAATATCCTTTGACTGGAACGAACTAAAAAAATATTATTCCTACTATTTTGTTATCGGCGAAGATCCGAGTCTCAGACTGGAATTTCATCAAAACGCGCAGGGAACCGTATCAGCCGGCGAATATGATCTTGGCAAAGGTTTCAACAAAAATTACAAAACCTGTTCGGAATGTCTCCTGGTATACGAGAATATTACTGAAGTCGCTACAAAAAAGCTGGATTATGAAAAAACTTTTTTCCAGGAAAGCGGGACTTTGAAGGTCGATTCCGTTGACGAATCCGGCAATATCAGAGGCTCTGTCGAAGCCAAACTTATCCAGGTAACAATCGATTATGACAAATACACTTCGACTCCGGTCGAGGGTGGCGAGTGCCTTGAGATCGAAACAGCCTATTTCAACACCGGATCATGCACTCCCGACTGTGACGGGAAAATCTGCGGAGACGACGGATGCGGCGGAGAATGCGGCAAAGGCTGCGGGGAGCTTGCATGCAATGCGGAACAGAATGCTTGCGTCCCGTATGAATGCGAACCGCTTGAGTTCGAAGATGAGGTCAGAATTATGCAGCAGTCAGCGTTTTATTACTATGTCACTTACGCTGCCGGAAATGCGGCGGGAAACACTTCTCTCCGTGATCAGCTTATAATCGGTTTCAACGAATTGACAGAGCTTCAGACCGGAACAGTCACTCTCTCGCTTGGTATAACTGGTTGCGCATACTGCATGAGTTTCGCGGAAGACATGGATTCCAACGGTCATCAGAACAAAACCTATTCTCAGGAGAGCGGTGAACTTGTTTTCGAGGAGGTAAACGAGGGAACAATGGAATCGCGCGGACACGGACATTTCAGACTTGTGGAATACAACGACAATAAGGTTCCGCAACCAGGCGGGAAATGCTACGAAGTCTCCAATTTCAAATGGAACACTATGAATCACGACAACTAATACATTCTAAGCCTCTCCAGTGTGGCGAGGGAAAAGCGACCGTCATTCTGAGCTTTAGCGAAGAATCTCAGAGATGTTTCGCTAAAGCTCAACATGACGAGGGCATGTGTTGTCGGAGCGCGGGCGGCTCGCCCGCAGAATCTCGGTTGGTGAGCCTGTCGAACCAAAAACTTGCCTTTCCAGCGACAATCTTTAGAATTTTTCGTTTTTTGATGACTTAATTTGAAGACAAAATGATTCCGCAACGCAACGCAACGCAACGCAACGCAACGCAACGCAACGCAACGCAACGCAACGCAACTAATTAGAAATCGTATGGCCGTTTTTGAAAAGTCAAGTATTTTCTTTAATATTTTTCACATTTTATTAATTTCCACGAGGTAAAACCATGAAAAAAACCTGTTTGATTTTTGCGATCTTTTTGCTTTTCACTTTTGTAAGTTGCGGCAACTCAAAAAGCGATAACAAAAATGATGAACCCGATACGGGAGAAGCAGTTACTGACGGAGATACATATTCAACAGATACTGAACCCGCAGACACAATGCCGGACGATATTTCAGATACGGATGAACTCGGTGAACTCACCTGCAGAAAAGATGAAGATCAGGAGTATTCTTACCTGTCTTTTCCTAATAATGATTTTACAAGATATGAAATATGCAAAGCCGGATGTGACCAGTCAACCGGGAAATGCAAATCATGGAAAGATCCGTACACTGGAATAGTCTGGTCTCATTTAAAATTAGGAAAATATAATCCGCATTGGGATGAAGCAGTTTCTTACTGCGACAACCTTTCTTTAGACGGATATGATGACTGGAGCCTGCCAACCGTTAACGACTTGAGAACTCTTATAATAAACTGTCCCGGAACGGAAACAGGGGGAGAATGCAAAATCGGCGAAGGAGACGGCTTGTCCTGTAACAGTAGCGACTGGACATCGGCGTGTGGTGGCTGCGGTGCAGATAACGGAACCGGAATATACAATAAATTCGGTAGGATAACAACTGGAGATCTTGTATTTTGGTCTTCCTCTATCGTATCAGGTTCTGGGACCATGGCCTGGGTGGTTAATTTAAGTTCGGCGAAAATATATAATGAGAGGACTAATTGGCATTCTTTCGTCCGCTGTGTCAGGTATTCGATGAACGAAGCAGAAAAATGTGAAGCTGCAGGCGGAAGTTGGAATGAAACAGAAAATACCTGCACAAAGACGACAAACTGTACCGATTTGCCGGAGAATGCTGAATGGAACGGCGATGATTCCTACACTCAGACTTTTACCGGCGGCATTTGGAATGGAGAAATTTCAACAGAATTCAACGAAGAAGCCGGGATATGCCATTTCAAATGTAAAGAAAATTATTTTTTCAATTCAAATAAATGTTTAAACCCGTGTGATTCGAATCCGTGTGATTCACTTGAAGCTATTACAGACAGGACTTGTGTTGCCTACGATTACAAACAATATTCCTGCGGCGGTAAAGATCCGTCAAGCGGTCTCACATGGTCGGCAAAAGCACAACAAGCTATGAATTGGGATAATGCCGGAACATACTGCGGCAATTTGAGTGAAGACGGACATACCGACTGGAGACTGCCGACAATCAACGAGCTGAGGACGCTTATCCAGAATTGCAGCAAAAATGAAATGCCGAACGGTTCTTGTGCTGTTAATGATCCGGATTGTCTGGCACTCAGTTGCTGGACATCGGAAACATGCGGTTCTTGTCTTGATAGCAACAATAAGGGGCCGTACAGCAAATTCGGTGATACCGATCAGTCCTGGTGGTCTTCCTCTAACAACACTGATGATACAAACTACGCATGGATCGTGGATTTCTATAGAGGAAGCGTACATAGACACAAGAAGACTTACGACTCATTTGCCCGCTGTGTCCGCAACGCCGATTAGCGCACGGTTTTGCAAAATAATGAGTTGATTTTCCAAGAGATTTTCACGAAATTTTTTATTTATTCTCTATAACAAGCAGATCTTTCTTCAAATCAAGAGAGAGTATCGTTTCCAACTGCCTTTTCGCGGTATCGCGGAGTTTCAAGAGTCTCTCTTTTTGAGAAATTTTCTGCTCAATCAGAATAGCGTTATAACTTTCAAGGTTTGCAAGAACCAAAAGATGCGGAATATCGGCATAATCCCTGATGTTTCCGCTTTTATCAGGATTCGTGTTGCGCCATTCTTTCGCCGTTTTTCCGAAAAGAGCGACATTCAGCAGGTCAGCCTCATCGGCATAAACAAAGTTCTGTTGCTCAATAGTGAGATCGGGCAAAAGCAGATTTTCTTTGACTGCGTCAGTATGAATTTTGTAGTTCAGCTTTGAAATTTCCCGATTCAGATTCCAGTTTAATGAAAGACGGCTGTTTTCATCGGATTTGAGACGGCGGTAATCCTTCATTATATAAAGCTGAAACTCAGGTGAAATCCAAGTGGCGAATGACATTGCAATATCGCTGTGGGCGAAAGTCCCGCCGCCGTAACGACCCGACTTCGATACGATACCTTTTGCATTCATTTGCTCAATCCATTTTGTCGGAGTCATCACAAAACGGTTCAAGCCGGCTTCGTTTTTAACCGCCTCGAATTGCACACGGTTAAAATCAGGATTGTGAAGAATTTCCCAAACAGCGAGAAATTCAATCGTATTTCTGTTACGCATCCAATTCTGGATAACAAAACGAGGATCATCTTCGTTTCGATATTTTGCAATATCGGTTGGTTGATTTTTCACAAATTCTTTACTTCCCTCTCAGTAAGTCTGCGCCTGCCAGCTCTCCCGAAGTGGGAGCCATGCGATCGTGAATGTAAAAATTCTTTACATTTTATTTTTTTGATCCCTAAAACTTAAAGATTTTTGCCTTTTTCCACTCTTTTTTTCGTTTTAAGCCCTTTTTTAGCCAGTGGCACAACTTTTGCTTTCTCTCACAGCCTTTTGTTTTTTTTAAGTGCGATTAGTAACCTTATATTTTTTTGGAGGAATTCAAATGACAGCTCGTGAAATTAAACCTGCTGACGGCAAAATGTTGGTTTTCTTTGTTGGTATGGGTGCAATCACATCCACAGTTCTCACCGGTATCTTCAACATCAGAAAAGGACTTCACAAACCGAT
>Ga0265299_10000208_pt1 | contig 77726 bp, 117 predicted proteins | sample AusTroGonzalo_MG_4_FD_193485 | JGI IMG/M metagenome (GOLD analysis project Ga0265299, IMG submission 193485) | Bovine rumen microbial communities from tropical cattle in Woodstock, Queensland, Australia - Gonzalo_02 | ecosystem: Host-associated > Mammals > Digestive system > Stomach > Rumen ... | reverse complement strand
TCTGAAGATTATTTGATGTACGTCACACGGACATGACAATATGTGTATCTGTTATAAGCGGTGTAATTATCGACATAAAATAAGTTCCCCCTTACACAAGGTCTAATTCAATACTGAAATAATAATAACACATTTCGTGGTATCAGGCAATAAAGAAAAATGACTCCGATAAATGTGAATATATGCAATTTGCTTATATTACGAAGTTTTTACTCAATAATTATCAAACATTGCTATCTGTCCTGGTATTGGCTCTTCTTTTTGAATTCTTTCGTGTTTTAGTCTATCAATTACCGGAACAAAATCATCCGGCAATTGAAGATCAATCAGACCACATGGTTCATTGCTCCTCTTCCAATCAGTAGCTTCAGAATGTGTCATCCCATATGCTTCGCACTTCCGAAGAATCCTGTCATGATATCTTCCAGAATGATAATATGGGCAGTCTCCGCATACAGCAGGCCTTCCGTTAATCATTTTCTGCCGTACACCGTACAGACTGTGCATGGCATCAATCTTTTTAATCAGCATTATTATTTCTCCTGTTCTGTCACGCCTCGTTTTTTACAAATTCAATATGGTACCCCAATGCACCCAGGATGTTCTGCATCTCTGAAAACTTAGGAATCCGTGCCCCGCAGGACCATTTGCTCACAACAGACTGGTCAACATATACCATGTTAGCGAAATCCCATTGCGTAATTCCCTGTTTCCGCAGCTCGTTTTTAAACCATGTTCCGAAATCAATCTGCTCTGTCATTGTTATTCCCCCCGAATTATTTCATCAACTTCCTTTGGACAATCTGACGGTCTTTCTATTGAAAACGAATGTGGCACACTCCTATCACGAATGTGGTGTTTGTTTCGTGGGCAATCCATGCGTTCACAGGTTTCCTGACAAAACGTGATGTCATCGCACCAAAGACCCGGCACGTCTTTCCGTATATCCATGCAGTACGCTCCTTATTCAAAGTTGACTTTAAGTCTGATTTATTGCTTCTATCGGGCACCAATCTGGTAAAGGATATTCTATTATCTGATTGATTATCACGCACCGACGCATATACCAATCATCAACGGTATCATCCTTGAATTTTAACTGAAACGGACATTCATGACATTCCTTCGGCTTGTCCATTTCAAGCTCTATCTTAATCATTCCCGTTTCGCTCCTTTTGCATTAATCCTCTATGTGAATTCTCGGTATCTTTTTCATTCCACAACTACTCCTTCGCAATACTCCTATTTGTCGAATCAATCTTTCTGTTTACCGTCTGCACAGAACCAGTCCGGTTTGTGAATCCCATATCCATCACAGTAAACAGTCTTGTCAACGCACTCCCCGTTGTCCCATTCTTCGTACTGCCCATGTTTGCAATCCTTGCACCGGACAAGCTCATCCATTTCCGAGCGTTTAATGCCGAAGTTGTTTATTCTGACGAAGTTCTTATCTTTTATGATTTCAGCGAGTCTGTAAATCGCCGTATACAGTAGACCACCAACCGCAACAATAGAAATCGTCATTACAAATGCAGCCGAGTCACTCATTCACTTCACCGACCTTCCCATTCAATGCGTTTCCCGCAACAACGGCAGAAATTGTCTTCACGAATCAACTGAACACCGCATAAATCGCAACAACAATCTGTGATGTAAGTCATTTCGCATGACGGTTCTGGGTGAACGACCGCTTCCTGCTCTTTCAGCGATTTGTCATGAAACTTGTGTTTCCATTCACTGATTTCATTGCATAGCCTGTCAATGTCATGCTGTTTTTTGTGGAGCCATTCGTCCTGCTCTTTCAGCGATTTGTCATGAAACTTGTGTTTCCATTCACTGATTTCATTGCATAGCCTGTCAATGTCATGCTGTTTTTTGTGGAGCCATTCGTCCTGCTCTTTCAGCAGTTCGCACTTTCCACGTTTCGCCATTGTGTCTGGGAAATAAACTGTAACGTCCTGTCCAATCTGCCAGTCAGGAACATCCAAGTAAATTACTGCATTCATTAACTTCACCGACCTTTCCACAGAAACCGCACACCGCACTCTGAACAATAATTCTGTTCGTAAACAACTTCATTGTCACAGCAGGGGCATACATAATCATTGTAATGCTTGTTTCGTCCTTCACGTATCAGAGTCGGTTCAATCGCTTCCCGCTCTTTCAGCAGTTCCAGAGCATCACGGCACATTTCCTCAATGTCGCAACTCTCATCACCGTAACGATATGGACATTCCATGTCATCGCAATGGTATGACCTGTATCCACAGCCATCTGCGTGTGCCGTTAATCCTTTAATAACCTTCTCAATATCTGCCACCGTATCACCGCCTTTTAATCAATTCGATAATTCCATAGTTTTACTGCCACTCTTTTGATTTCATCGTCCGTTGTTTGCCATATCGGTCTTGGTAAATCATGGTTGAGATTCTCCAACAAATTTACTTTACCGCTTGCAACAGAACCACGCGCCTTGCATTTAGGACATTGGACATACCATTTGTGCTGTTCTATTGGTTGGTCAAGTCCGTTTACAAATTTCCTTCCCTTGCACATCATCAATCCCGGTTTCTCATATCCACAGAACGGACACCGTTTCAACCTTTCCATGTTTACCTCACTTATTGCGTCACTGTTGCGGTTAAGTTAATAACCGTTTCCGTAATTCTTTTATGCACTCAAGTATATGTTTGAAAATATCAATCAGTAGCGCATCATTTCCTGTTTGTTCTGGAATTATGTTGAAATGTTCAAGCCGATGCTGAATGTATATTTCAAGCATATCCATTTCGTCCTCGTCTCTCATACTTCACCACCTTTAAGTGGGTATTTCCATTTTGGAAATAGCCTTTAACTAAGAACCAATTTTGCTTCGTCAAACTTTGTTACAATTACTTTTGTGCCAAATATTTCCATGTTCCCGTTCGCAAGATTTACGGATTTCAATTCGCCTTCTCTATCTTCTTCTGGTTGGTCTGTGAGCATATATACATGACCGCCATGCGTAAAGACATCACCTATATCCAAATCTCCATAATTGATTTCATTGTCCCGTTTGAATGTTATATTCATGCTTCCTCCAATTAAGATAAAGCGTCATTTTCTCCACGTACACTTCGGCATCGGTTCATCTGTGAACTGCATCGGAGGATAACTGTCTACTCCTGTACTGTCCGGAAACTCAGCCTCATGCCGTGCGTACCGGATCACCTGGTATAGATTGTACAGCCGGTACAATTCCTGATCCTTTGTGGATCCATGAGGAAACATAAATGCAAAAGCTTTCCGTAAATATACATTTGCGTTATCGCGCCGTTTAATGTAGTCATCAAATCGTTTCGAATCAACTGCTCCGTTCTCAGCAAAGTAATCATCAGGCATAACCATCCATGTGATATTTTCCGGCTGGTTTATCTTCAGCCGCATAAAAAGATCAATCGCCTTCAGCAATTCAGCAGCCTGTGTGCTGTCCAGTGTTAGTGTGTATTCAACCGCCATTGTTCTCCTCCAGTTTAATATCTGATTCAGGTAGTGCAATCGTAACGTCCGATGCAATGACCTTCAGTTCTACTTGTGGCAGTTCATCCACGCGCATTCGAACGTCAACGCCTGTTACACAATCAAGTCTCTGATCACCAATGTATATGTTATATAATCCAGGATGTTCACCGGGCAAGATCGTAACACTTTGTATCATTTTCCCTCCATTTTCTGCCGACTTTCCCGGATCATCTTCATCAGCGTAAACGCATCCGGAAGCTGCTCGCCATTCTCGTACATCGCATTAATTTGATCCGTAACCTCTTGTGTTGCAACCTTCTCAAACGGATTCGTTTGTGTGTCCAGGGATGTTGTGGCCAGCGAGTATCGGTTGAAGTAATGATTGCGTGATCTGTATATCCTGTCGATCAGAGCGTTTTTGCTCAGCTGAAGCTTTTCCAGTTCCTGTGCCAGTTTATCCCTGGAAATCTTCAAAAGCAGTTCACTCTGGCACCCATGCTCGCGGATATCGTCAAACAGACGGTCATTCATCCGAACAGAGAAACGCATGATCGGCTGATACTCATAGATTTCTGTGTCTCTCGCACGGCCGGGACCAAGACTTACAATCTTGTCTTTTTCGAAATCGTACTCAATACAGTAAAACAATTCTGGATCGTTTATCTGTATCGAATCAGCTTCATACTCTTCAATCTCTCTGTCTGAATCCAGGTTCGCATATTGCGTAGCCAGATGATAGTTGGTAAACACAGCTTCGATGTGATAGTCGGAATATTCTCCTGATGTAACAACGTATATTTTCATTTTTCCTCCACGTACCATTCCGGTACCTGCCTCATATCCGTCTTGATCACAACCCATGGAATCGGACGTTTCCCGGCCATTGACTGTATGAACTTAAAATAACTGTACGATACGCCCATGGCATCCGCACACTGGCGAGCTGGACAGTCAATTGCGACCGGCAGATCATTTCCGGGTGTATCATGCCAGACGGAGTATAGTTGTTTCGTCATTTTACTTTCCTGTGCGGTACATAATCCTCAAAATTCGGACACTTCTTGAAGATGATTTTGTTATTACACCACCTCTGAAGATCAATCACTTCTTGCGGTGCATGCGGTTTGTCGTACACCATTATGTACGGATCATAACCAAGCCCAGACAAAATTCGCACTCGTGTCAGGTTTTCTTCCATCGTACTGTTAAAGTTCGTCAGGCAATAAACTGTTCCAATATTACTTTTCCGTCTGAACAACTGAGCGAACCTTCGAAATTTTTCTTCCAGCTGATCTTTCGGATTGTCCCAGGCAAAATGCAACGTGCCGATCCGCATATGATTAATGTCGTCAATATCGTCATCATTCAGGCATCGGATATCAAGTCCCTGCGTAAAATCCAGAAGGCATCCGGTCTCTCTGTACTGCCGCATTAGGTCACGTTTGTCCCTGCATGCTGTAATGTTTGGGTCCAGAATCTTAATTTCTTTTTTGCCTGTTTCAGGAGTCCAGAAGTCTGAAACGTCAGCAACCTTTTTACTACATCTGCCTTCTTTTGCAGCCACATGGCAGAATGAACATCCTCTCGGACAGCCTCTGCTGGTCATGCTGATAGCAAAACTAAATTCAGGATAAATGCTGTAATCAGGAAACATCTTTTCCATTTCAGGTGGAAGATCACGATGCTTTGATTTGTCGAATTCTTCTACCCCCCCCCTAGTGAAAATTGCGTATCCGGTGCCACCTTTGATAACCTGATCTGCATTCATCGGTTCCGGGATGTCTTTACTGTATGTATCGGAAAATACTTTGCTCATGTACACGATGTCGTAGTGAATCAGATCAGTCCACCACCACTCGACTTCGTCTCCGTTCGCCTTATGCCATGCGGATATTCGCATCAACGCCAGGTTCGGAAACTTTGCGCCATGGTTGTTTACAGCGTCTACGTCAATTAATCCGATACGCATTACTGATCTTCCTCATTGTCATCCCATCGAAATGGAACGCCACATTTACGGCAATAACGATCACAATAATCGATTGCCGTCGCGCACTCTGGACACTCATAATGCCAGTTACCCCACGTATTTCTTGTTCCGCTAACACGAGGCTTCACCAATACAAGCCTTCTGAACGCGTCATTAACAATATTGCGTACAGTTTCAATCTTTTCATTACTCATAGCGTATAAAATCCTTCCCATAAATTTGATTGCATTCTTCAATAACATGCTTCATGCCAAGACCGTCTTTGCTTGGCACCCAGATCTTTTTAGGATTCCAGTTTTTCCATTGCCCATCATACTTTGGTGCCGTTAGATCATACTTTGGATTATCTACCCACTGCCCCCCCTTCATACAATATTCATATTGCTTCGGATGTGTACGTGCCAAAGCCTGGAACCTTGTTTCGCCTTTTTCTAGATGAATACCGAACATGCAAAAAATGCATCCAGTTCTAGAACATCCTGTGCATTTTAACTGGCAATCAACGCCGGGCATTGGAGAATACTGCATTCCGGAAACGTCTGTTGCAACAATATTGCCATAAACGCTTGCGATATCTATCCCTTTTAAAACGATATATTTCAATACATCCTGTTCTTTCCAAAAACTCATCGGAGAACTCATTTTATGCTTGCCTTCAAATACATTGCACCCATGTCTGCACCAGGCTTGCTCCCTCATTTTGCTTTCTTCTGCCAGGGTCCCAACGATTGGATATGAATTTGTTTTCTTAATATGGTTGTCAAGTGGCCACTTTTTCATCACATCGCAGCATTGATTCCCAATAAGAAATTGCGTTTCCTGCGCCAATGGCAACCACTTCTTTTTGTTGTACAAGGTCGACTGACCTTCAGAAAAATGTCCAACTCCCAGCAGGCTTTGCCTTCTCCAATCTTTCCAGCTCGTTTTTTCCCATGTGCCGTCTTCGCTTTTGTATTGCTTGCCGGAATCATATTCAACCTGCTCAGAATCCGTGCTTTTTCTGATCTTTCGAGCGTAATAAATTGTCCCGGCGTTTTCTTTGCTAATAATCGGATAGCCATATTTGCTGATCACTTCGGAAAACGTCATCTTTGGACGAACGAACTCCGCGCCCATTTTCTTTGCAAAGGCTTGAATTTCAGGGTATTCCAGGCCGGTGTTTGCAAACACAAGCGGAACGTCCGGATAAAGGCTGTGAACAATATGCGTCAGAACTGTGCTGTCTTTTCCACCGCTAAAACTAATAACAACCTTGCCGTCAAAATGCTTGTACCATTCCATAATCCGCTGCTCAGCCATTGATACTTTGGCTGTCAATGAAAGACTTTGCAATTGACGAAGCAATATCTGATCTCTCATAAAAGTCTAATTGGCCTCCAATGCATAATCGTATCGTTGCTATTGCTATCACGTTTTGTAATATCAAATCGAAAAAAATAAATTATTTCATACTTCAATCATCATCGCGCTCAAACTCCATTTTTAACTGTCTCATAAGGTCATCACCTTTCCTGCTACCGGATTGAATAGCATAATCTCTCCGCCAACCTTCTCAGCAACAGACCGTGCGTTTGCAATAATCCGTGTGCTCCATGCTGACCATGGACTATTGCTCCACTTCAGATGCCCGAACGGATCCCGGCAGACCAGATATTCACCGTCTTTCCGGATAATCAACCCGGTATATAATCGAATATCCAATATCATTACCTCGTTTCGTAATATCGAAGAGCATAAAAAATCAATCGCAGCTGTTCCAGATGTTCACATATGCATATTCATCGTCATACCATACGCTGCGCACACCGTATCCGCGCACCCACCGACGGCCCAGTGCGCCATTCCTGGCATCCAGCATGTCCATCAGTTTTTCAACGGATTCCGTATGCTCCATGTTTTTCAGTTCACTCAGTTCGCTGTCCATGAATCCGGATATCCGCATGGTATCTACTCCGGACATTGTGCCTACGCATTCAACTTTCAGTGGCATCCTTAAACCTCCTTTTCCATTCCGTGTCCAGATACTCATACACGCCCCGGAGCAGCTGATATGCCAACGATTCCTGACCGACAGCAATGTACGCATCGCCTGCGTCCTGCGCGGTCTTTTCCCACCACGTTGTATCCTGTTCCGGCGGGAAATGTTTCGTCAGAAAATCAAAAGCTGTCCGGAACGCTTTCTGATGTACCGCATAGTATTCTTCTGGTTTCAGTTCACTCGTCATATGACGCCTCCTTTATTCTTGTTTAAATTACTTATACCACGAAACGTGATATTTGTAAATCCAAAAAATAGCCAATAGCACCGTCCGGTTCAGAACGGTTTTACATTGGCTGCTTTCAAAAGTTCGTTGCGTATGGCCCACTCATTAATAATGATCCGGACCACGTCAGAAACGGAAACGCCCTTTTTGTTTGCAGTTTCTTCCAATATAATTATAGTCGCCTGGTTCAACTCAACAGACACATTCATAGACAAGCCTCCATCAGCAGATCAATGCGCTGTTCCATTGTTGCGTCTTCCATGTTCAATACCTGATACGCCTTTGTGAGTTCAATGGATTCCTGACGATCATCGAGCAGATAGCAAATGGCGTCGATTACATCACCATAGGTATCAAAGAATGGGTTGCATGTGTAGCCAAGATTGGTAAACGCATTGTCAATCTTCATGTTATCCAGAGCGATCTTAACCAGTTTCTCAAGCGCTTCTCTCATTGATTCGTCTCCTTTTCTCAAAAAGTTTCCTATCATGAAACATAATATACACGAAAAATATTACTGTAAAATAACGAAAATATTAAATAAAAATTAACTTGTTTCCTGATAAGAAACGTGTTATAATGCCGTTGCAAAACACTTTGTTGTGCACTAGTATGTATTATGAAATATAAAGATGAGAAGGAATTAACATGACATTTTCGAAACGGTTAAAAGCATTGCGAACGGAAGCGCATATGACACTAGAAGAAGTGGGGGAGATCATCGGTGTCAACCGGGCGACCATATATAAATACGAGAACGGATCCATCAAAAACATTCCGTTGCAAAAGATCGACTTGCTGGCTTCGCTGTTCAATGTTTCCAGGCCGTACCTGATGGGATGGTCTGATGACCGAACGCAGACGATAGACAAAATGGCGTTGCTTCCGAACAGCGACATCTTTGCAAAAGCGTACAGCGCCATGACAGATTCAGAACGGAAGACGTTGACAAACCTGCTGATTCAGGCATATGCCAGATGGCAGGAAAATAAATGACGCTTTAAGTTAAAAGGTGGTGATGTGGAATGATAGGAGAAGGAGTTGCTCCATTAACGCAAGAAACGCCCACAGAATGTATTGCAAAAGCGTTTTGTGGGTGTGGAGTATGCCCATTTTATAAATGGTGCGATAAACAAGAAAGAACTTAAATGCGACGATAAAACGGAGGGCGACATGGATAAACTGTACGAATATATGAAGGAAAAAATGCAGGAACTGCATGATAACAGGAAGGAAACTGTTGAGATTGACTGCGTGGAGTTTATGCAACTGCTGAAAATACTCTGCTACATGAAACAGATCAGGAGGATTGCGAACGATGATGCCTGACAGGGAGAAGGTTATCGTAGAAATAGAGGACGCTTTGTCCGGTAATTTAGCAAAAGCAGGACACGTCTATAAGTTGTCACTGAATGGACTTAAAGACAAAGCGTTGATAGATGCCCTTGCCCTTCTGAAAAAGCAACAGAAACGAATTGAAACGCTTGAAACATTACGAAGAATTGAGCAGGAAGGACGGTGATGTTATGCAGAGTACAGTTGATGCTTTTGAAAAGCAATATTCCGTACCGCAGATACAACGTCCCACAAAAGGGACGAATCTATGCGAGATAAAAAATGGTTGTTTTATTTGTGACAGGTTATTTTGCGAAGGACATAAATGTCCGTAGCAAATGCGTTAAAGGCAACATTAACCCGCCCGATCATGGCGGGTTTTCTTATGCTCCACGCCTGGGGAGTAGGAGGCCAAAATACTGCTCCTATGACAGGGGAGTAGGAGGACAACCTCAAAAAATCTGAAAATATGCTTCCCCATTGTAAACAGTAAATTTAAAAACCATGTAAACAGTAGTGTAAACCGTAGATCACGATTTATCATGATTTATCACGATTCGTAATATTGATATTTAGGCATGAAAAAACCCTTGAACGCTTATGTTTCAAGGGTTTCAAGCGGAGAAGCCGGGATTTGAACCCGGGCGAGCTTTAACACTCCTACTCCCTTAGCAGGGTAACAGTAAAGTGTTGATTTTCAACGGGCCCAGCGCTCGATGTAAACCGTACGTGAACCATACATCATGACTCACTCTTGCCATCCGTGTCATCTGTAGGTTTCTGGATCTTATTGACTCCAGCCAGGGCATCCGACGTATCCGGATGAGCATAATGATCTAACATTTTTGTCGTGCTCCAGCGCATAATCCGGCGTATGGTCTGCGGCGGTATGTTCTGATCAATGGACAGCTGACTCGCGCAGGTATGCCGACAGCAATATGGTTGCAGTTTCCTGCATTCAGTCTTCTCAAGTACGGCGTAATAGTTATCATACCATAGCTTTTCATCGCGCTTCCATATATATCCGGATGGCATGGCATGATCAATCAGATCTTTCACAACCGGAAGGATCGCATCCGATAACACAACAGGTGTGCGCTTCCGTATCTTTGTCTTCAGTCCGGCCCTGACAATGATCCTTTTGTCCAGATCAATGTTATCCGTTTTAAGAAGCATCATTTCACCCGGCATCATCCCGCTGGCGATCATCAGAAGCGGCACGGCAGCTCGTATATCACCGTTGTCATATGCCTTCCACAACGCAGCCTGTTCTTCCTTGGTAAACGTTTCTCTTTCCTTTACTATATGTTCAGGCAGAATGATATAAGAAGGAAGCTCACGAACAGCGAACCGATCCGCAGCCGCCAATTCAAACAGATTCGCCAGAAGCGATTTGCAATCCTTTGCCGGGTCGAATGTTTTACATGCTTCCGACACAGTGTTTCGAAGAAGCTCTACCGTAATAGCATCCACGCGAACGTCATGTATAGATTTCAGCTTATTCCATGCGGTCCGATACGCTGACTGTTTTCCTTTTGATATCGTCAGCATATCGCCTTCAGAATAGACCTTCCAATAATGCGACAGCCTGGGGGCTTCTTCTTTTTTCTCATAGCCTCCAGCCAGAAGTGTTGGGCAATAGGCAATCGCAGCCGCCTTGCTTGGAAAGCCACCTTTTGTCCGACGGATTGGCTTCTTAGGTTTGCTCGGATCTTCCGGCCGGATCCAGTCCATGGTCACGACAGCGGTCCAGGTCTTGCCTCTTTTAATTGCGCAACCCATGCCATTTCCGCGCACTTTTCGGACTGCCTTTTTCTCCGGAGCAATCAGTTTTTTTCCGCAATGGTTGCAGAATGCTGATCCGGTAGGTACTTCTTTGCCGCACTTTGGGCAAAATATATCAGCCATCGTTATGCACCGTATTCAACGTATTCGTCGTTGTCCAAATCGCCGTTGATAATATGATTCATTTCGTGCTGCCATGTTATTTTCTGTTGTTCTATAGTCATTCTGGAATTAATAATAATGCATGGAGAATAATCAGAACCAAGAACAACAAACCCACGAATATGTGTTGGTAAATCCATTAATACAACAGGAATCTGATCAGGCGTCATCATTGCGCTCCTTAGAAATAGCAGAAACAACAGAAATTACCGTATCCAGATCAGAATCACTCAGGAATTTTGACCTGTCAAAAAGCAAACGAAGCTTTGGATTCTGATGAAGGCTTTCAGCAACTGCTCCGATATAATCATCATCTACTGTGTCGTCAGATGGAAGCAATGCGGAAAGCGGAACATTGAAGAAATTTGCCAGTTTACGAAGTGTAGCAAAATCAGGTTCTCTTCTTCCACATTCCCAGCTGGTTATTGCTGATTGACTCGTCCCAAGGCGCTCTGCCATTTCCATTTGAGTTAGTCCACGCTGAATGCGAAGGTTGCGTATTTTATCAGAATAATTCATTAATTCTATTCACCTCCGCTGTTATGCTATCACGCTACGTGTTAAAAGTCAATACTTTTGTAACATTATTATCATAAACATTTAACACCTTAGATGCTTTACAATTATGTCGTTTCGTGATAATCTATTTACACGAAAGGAGGACGGAAGATGAACACTGTGGTGGATCCAAAGGAGGTCGGTCGGAGACTGCGAAAACTTCGCGGAATACGAAAACGGACCGGCACCGCGCAGGAAATTGGTATCAGTTATTCGGCATTATCGAAATATGAAGATGGCCTGAAACAGCCGAACGACCAATCAAAGGCGCTTATCGCAAACTACTTCGGAAAAACAGTTCAGGAAATTTTTTTTGATCCGAAATATGACGAAACGACTTAAAACTAAACCGGAGAAGAATTATGACAATAGGTAAAGACGCATTGTTGCGGGTAGTAAAAGCAACACGAATTGCGCTTCGTCTGGCGGAAGATACACAGAAGCAACTTGTAAGCGGCGGATTGACCTGGGCGGATGAAATATCCGGAATGCTGTGCGATGCGCTATTCTCTATCGCCGAAGAAACGCTTGAACCAAATCAGGATTTTCGGAAGCATTCGCGGACATACATGCTGCTAGCCGGTGATTTGAGTGACGGAGAAGTGACGGACGAGTTTGTCCGTCTGGCAGAAGCGAACGTGCCAAAAATGCCCGCGCCAATACTGATGACACAGGAAGAACGCAATGCCCTGTACGGAACGCCGGAAGGAGAATGGCGATGACAGAACTTGAAGTCGATCTGAACAACACCAGGCAGAAGCTCGATGCCACTGCGAGAAAGTTGTTGGCATGCGCCAGCGAGAATCGCGAACTGAACCGGAAGATCGAATCCATGACGCAGGAAAACAAGAAGCTGAAAAGCATCTTAGAGGATTGCGCGGACGCACTGTGTCTCAGATGCAAACACTACATGCGGGAAGATGTCGCCTGCGATGACTGCATGCTGAACAAAATAAGGACCGGTGATTATAGTGACCTTGCAGCAGATTGAGGAACTGGACACCGATTTCCTGACCGTAAAAGAAATTGCTGAATGCCTTCACATGGCTCCGCAATTAATCAGGGACCAATGCGAACGCGACATCAAATGGTTGGGATTTCCGACATGCCGGTGTGGCCACTCGTTCCGGTTTCCAAGGCTCGGATTCCTGGCCTGGGCAAAAGGTAAAATCCCGATGCTCGTATACGACAATATTGCAAATAAACCGTAAGGTTTATAAATAAAGACCGCTAATGCGGGGAAAGTGAGAAAATTATGGCTGCGGCAAAAAAGGAACTCATTACTATCGAACCCATTAGGAAGAAACTGGTCAACATTAGGATCGTCGGAGATTCTCCGCTGATCACCCACTGCTGGGATGTAAAAGCGAAACGCGCGATGCTTGAGTCCGAAATGGGCATCAAGCGGGTCGTAAAAGATCCGAAGAACCCATATGAAGATTTTGCCACCAGCATGTACTGGCTCGACAAAATGCCGGATCCGTTGACGAAAGAAAGCATCAGCGACGCTATCGAAAATGGCGCGAGATTCGGATTCCCGCTGACCGGTATTAAGCAGGCGGCAATCAGTGCAGCTTACCGGATGGGATGGTCGAAGGACAAGATGTCGCTGCGCGGCGTGTTCTTCATCGAACCGCAGGTGAACGGTTACTGGGCCGGTGACATGGAAATTGCTCCGGACCATAAGCGGATCGACATCATTCCGAACGTGTTCCACAACGAACCGATGGTGGAGATCAAGTATGAAAAGCTGTCGATGCGCCAGGATATGGTAAAGGTTGGCATGGGCAGTGCAGACCTGCGGTACCGTGGCGAGTTTGATAACTGGTACGCAGACCTGACGATTTCTTTCAACGAAAGCGGCCAGTACAACATCGACCAGATCATGAGCATGATCAACGCTGGTGGATATGTCTGCGGCATCGGCGAATGGAGACCGGAACGCGACGGACAGTACGGTATGTTCCATATTGAAAACGCATGAACATGGCAACTGGCAGGCATGGGAGGTCTGGTTAAGGTGTTGCGTGGCACGGTCGTGCAAGTTTAGTCTCGGTGCGTCATGGTTTGGCAGGCTTGGTTTGTTACGGGAGGTTAGTTAAGGAAGTGCCTGGTGTGTCCTGGTATGGCAGGCGAGGCGAGTTGGGATACGGCATGTTGCGTTTAGTCTTGGCGCGTCAAGGCAAGGCAGGCAAGGCATGTTGATGCATGTTGAGTCGGTGTTCGATATGTCAAGACAACGTTTTGTAAGGTATGGCAGGCAAGTTATGTCAAGGCCGTGTCTGGCGCGGTCCGGCATGGTTTGGCAGGCGTGAGGAATGGTATGGCAGGCATGGCGATGTGTGGTTTGGTTCGATAGGGTTTGTTCTGTTATGGAAATGCAAGGTTCGGTTCGGCAGGCGAGGCAAGGTGCGTTCTGGCAATGCATGGTGCGCCCTGGAAAGGAAAGGCGCGGTACGGTAAGGCAAGCCTGCGGCAGGCAAAAAAGAAGGAGTGATTACACTTGATCTCATGGGTAAAAGGGAGCCGGTTTAAAGTATCGGCAGAAGTTGCAAAGAGCGTAATGGATCAGCTCGCAAGTAAAGGCAGGCTAAGTCCTGCGGAACTCGTGGAAGTGAGCAGGCCGGATGATTCGCCGCTGCATAACGAGTTTGAATGGGACGATTCCATTGCCGCTGAAAAGTGGCGGGAACAAACCGGGCGCGTCATGATCGCCAGCATCTCCGTAACGGTGGATGATGAAGAACAATCGCCACCAGTCCGTGCCTATTTCAACATTGAGCGCACATCGCATGAGTACATTCCTACGGAAGTGATCATGAGCGATGAGTCAAAGAAAGAGCGTTTACTCAATATCGCAAAGCGCGAACTAACATCTTTCAAAGCAAAGTATCAGACCCTGGCTGAGCTTGCCGGAGTAATCCACGCAATTAATGAAGTGATAGGAGATCAAACAGAATGAAGAAACGTTTCCGGGATACGGACACCTGCAAAATCCTGATCCTGTTGCTGGAGATCGCGCTGATCGCCGCGTTCATCTACAGCGTAGTCTGGCTGTACAAAAACCTCGGCTTTGCGGATGCATTCGCGGACGAAGTATGGACCTATGACGGCTATGTGATCTGCATGCCGGATGATTACGTCAACGTCCGGAACAGTCCGAACAAAAACAGCAACAGTATCGGAATCCTGGAACCCGGAGACGTAGTCAAACTGGACGGCGATGAACAGAACGGATATCTGCATTGCGTTGATCTGAGCTTCGAACAATCGGAAGGTTGGATCCATTCCGGGTTCGTTGTATACGACAGGCCGGAATACAAGAACGAACGGTATACCGTAATCGCAAATAAGCGTCTCGCCGCCAGGAAATACGTCAATGGAAGACGGACGCGCTGGCTGAAACCGATGACCGTTGTTACGGTCTATTACTGGACGCCGGAATGGTCTGTCACGAATCGTGGGTATGTGCGATCCGAATACCTGGAGTTTGGAGGAGAATGATGAACTTTGTATATCCTACCAGAGAAGACGCCGTTGATCTGAACCGCCGGGAGAAGACTTGCCTGCTGTTCCTCATGAATACCGTATCAACCCTGATTGATTCGAAAACGGATCTTGCAAAGCGCCTGAAAATGGTGGAAAACGGTACGGAGCGCATGGCCTTCCTCGCGGATGACAGCATCAGAATCCTGAACGAAATCCGCCAGACGATCCCGGAAAAGCAGCGCGCCAACCTGATGGCAACAGCTACGGATTATGAGATGCGTCTCGTTCCGAAAGCGACACCGTCAAAAACCAGTGTCGTCCTGCAAAAGGAAGAACTGAGGACACTGATCGACGCGGCCCAGATCAAGTGCATGGACTGCACGGACACGTTCGAAGAAAGCGCGAAGTGCAATCTGTGCAAACTGCTGAAGACCCATCTCCCGATGGATACGTACGAAGGTACATATCTCTGTCCGTACAACGGAAGGGAGTGGGGGAATTGAAGAATCCCAACAGTCGGTTCCCAGGCCCGGGCGGATGCGTGTGCAAGGGATGCAAAGACAGGGAGATCGGATGCCATGGCAAATGCGAACGCTACAAAGCATGGAGGAAAAAACTGGACGAAATGCGCAAGAAAGAGCGCGAGTACAGAGAAAGCCAGAACACAATGAGCGAAAGCTTTATCAGACTGATCATAAAGGATCGCAAGAACAGAAAGTATCGTCGGAGAGACTACACTCCGTATGAATAATACTTTAGGCAATGGACTTGATCCAGAGCGGAGACCTCCTGTCGCGCATTGTCCTCAAAAACCACTCGTCTTCTTTGACCGTTTTTCCCGGGTGGATAATGGAAAGGACAGTTAGCCGCCGGTTGGGGACAGCCGTTTTTAAATCCCCACTAATATTACGAAACGTGGTAAAGGAGTGTGAAAAACGTAGTGTGGTTGACCTTTTTAAGCGGAATCATTGCCGGGGTCGCCGCCGTCATCGCATACCAGCAGGGTGGTCTGCTGATGTTCGCTGGCGGATGGGTAACCGGCGTGGTGAATATCTGCCTGCTGTCCAAATGGATGGCAGAGAAAAAGTTACGTGAGCTTGGAAAGATGATTGAGGAGGAAAATCATGACTGAGGAAACCTATAACAGGCGGAAAGGGATCCGCCGGAGCGACCTGTGGAAACTGAAAAGGAGTCCTGCGCATTTCCGTTATGCGGTGGATCATCCCGCAGAGCAGAATGCGGCGATGGCCTTTGGAAGCGCGGTTCACTGCGCAGTCCTGGAACCCAGGCAGTTTAAAAAGACGTACATGGTAGCTGACTTTGACGCCCGCACCAAGGAAGGCAAAGCGCTGAAGCAGCAGGCCCTGGATGCCGGGAAGATCCTGCTGACCAAAGATCAGAGTGAACAAATCGACAGTATTGCCGCAGCGATCAAAGCAAATCCGTTTGCGAAGCGCCTGCTGACCGGGAAGCATGAGACAGCCCACTTCTGGAACGATCCGGAAACCGGCGAACGCTGCAAGTGCAAGACCGACTGTGAGACGGATATCAACGACGTACACTACATTGTGGACCTGAAGACCTGCGCCAGCGCGGAAACGGAAGAGTTTGTCCGGGATGCCGTCAAATACGGATACTTCATGCAGGCGGCAATGTACTCCGATGGTGTAAAATGTCATACCGGCAAAGACAGCGTGTTTGTCTTCGTAGCAGTCGAGAAGGATCCTCCGTACGCGGTGAACGTCCTTCAGTGCGGCGAGGACGAGATCCGCCTGGGCATGAATGGCGATAAGACCGGCAAGGTTCCAGGGTATCGCAGTCTGCTGGCGCTGTATCACAAGTGCCGCACGGAACGGACGTGGCCCGGATACGAAGGCTTTGATAATCAGATCGCGCAGATTCACCTGCCGAAATGGCTGAAGGATGACGATTAATGGATCATTTATTGCGTGCTAAAAATCAACTTTCATGTTTGAATGTTGATCTTTATGATAAGAAACAGCTTATCGATTTTCTTACAAAGTATGCGAAAGAGAATGGCAATTCAATTTCAGGACGCAATTGGGGGATGAAAACGTCTTTGGCAGTGAAAGAACTGTATCCAAACGATATAGTTATATTTAACAATGGCATTACAAGCAAAGAAGGACACAGTTACATTATGGATCTTGCCAAAAGAAGAGAAGAGTTCTTGCAATACTATAAAGAACATTCATCACCCCAAAGGATTGCTAATACGATTAAAATCCCACGAACTGAAACAATAAGAAAAACGATACATAGTAAGAAAATAGAGCTTTGTGAAAAACACAACACGCATTCAATCCCTGAATACATTGTTGTCGCAGAGATTATTAAAGAATACGGAGAAGAGCATTATGGATTGTGAGAAAAAATTATCCGAAGAAGCCATTAATGCAAGACGAGAATATTATAGGCAATACTATCAAAAGAACAAAGAAAAGCGAAAACAATGGACAAAAAATCACTGGGAAAAGGTAGCAAAAACTACGAATGGAGGAACGTACGATGAGCGAGACAGGAATCATTCAGCAGGAACAGAACACAGGGATTCAGATCCCGACGCAGGCTGCCATGAACGTATGGCAGAACAAGGAGGCCTTTGACCAGGTTGCCCGGGTCGCGAACATGCTCAGCAAGAGCACGATTGTCCCGGAGACCTACCGTGGCAAACCGGAAGATTGTTTCATCGCCGTGGAAATGGCGGCACGGATGAACACAAGTCCGATCTTTATCATGCAGAACCTCTATGTTGTGAAAGGCAAACCCAGCTGGGCCGGTCAGGCCTGCATGGCGATGATTTCCGCCTGCGGTAAGTTCCGCAATGTGAAACACGTTTATACCGGCGAACGCGGAACGGATAATCGCGGATGCTACGTGGAAGCTACGCGCATTTCAGACGGCGAAGTCCTGCGTGGAACCGAGGTCACCATCCAGATGGCGAAAAGCGAAGGATGGATGAGCAACAGCAAGTGGAAGAACATGCCGGAGCAGATGCTTGGATACCGTGCGGCAAGCTTTTTCGCCAGGATGTTCTGCCCGGAGGCCATGATGGGTCTCCAGACGGCAGAAGAGATCTACGATGCCAGTCCGGTCATGCCGGTTCCGTCTGCTCAGAATCTGAGCAATGCAATCCTGTCGGAAGAACCTGCTCCGGAACCGGAAAAAAAGCCGGAAAAAGCGAAGAAAAAGACTGTTCCGAAGTGCGCTGACTGCGGTTCGGAAATCATCGGCGTGAAGGATTTCACTGCGGAAACCATTGCCAAAATGGGCAAGGAAAAGTATGGCAGGCCGCTGTGCGTAAACTGCGGTCAGAAAGCCAAAACGGCAATGGATGCAGCCACACAGAACGCCGTGAAAGCGGAAGATGTCGTGAAAGCTGTGAATGCCCAGGCTAACGATCTCGCCGCGCAGCTCATGGCGGAGGCGGGAGAATGATTGAACTGCAAGTTCAGGATTACTGTCAGAATTGTGATCGGTTTGACGCGGTTGTAGACAGGGAAACATTATATCTTATAAACGGTGAAGAAATCCACAACACAACAATTATGTGCAATTACAAAAACAGATGCATCAACCTGATGAAATACCTGAAGGAACAGGCAATCAATAATACAGAAGAGGAGAAGCAGACATGAATCGACTTACTATCATCGGGAATCTCACAAGGGATCCGGAATCCAGAAACACTCAGGACGGCAAGTCCGTCTGCAATTTCACCGTTGCTGTCAACCGCCGCAGGAGGACAGAAGGTCAGCCGGAAGCGGATTTCTTCCGCGTATCCGCCTGGGGCAAGCTTGGCGAAAACTGCCAGAAATATCTGGTCAAAGGCAAGAAGGTCGTCGTTGTCGGTGCCGTATCGGTCCATGCGTTTACGAACCGGGATAATCAGCCGTCTGCGACGCTTGAAGTCTTTGCGGAGGACGTCGAGTTCCTGTCTCCGGTCGGACAGTCTGAACAGGCCCAGGCCGCAGAAGCTCCCGTGCAGCCGAACATGACGCCTGTGGAATTGCCAGAAGGTGAATTGCCATTCTAAACATGTTCTCAATTCGGAGTAGTCCTTTCCAACTCCAAGGACGTGCACCCGGGGCGGTTGGATCGGCGGGACTTGTGCCTGATTGGTGGGGAGACGGCACAACGGCAATACAGTTGTGGGGACCGCGTATGTGTAGGTATGGGTTTGCGCGGCAACAGCGATGACGAGGGATAGGCGCTGACTGTGCGATGCGGTGGCTGGAATAGGTAGACGCAAATAGCACGGAGACATGCTGCTTGACGCTGCGCGTGGCTAAATAGCGAAAAATCCATGTGAGGTGCAAATCCTCACCCGCATTGCAATATTATTCCTCCGGATTAAGCACCGACAGAGATCGGCATCCGGAGACTATTTTTAGAGGAGAATAAATATGATTCTGAAAAAGTTTGTGATTATAAAGCATCTGCAAGACAATGGAAAATACCTGTTCAAAGTCCCCAAATCAATTTTGCTGGAAGCTGGGGACAAAATCGTCTGTGATACGTCCCGTGGGAATGATCAGCTTGGCGTCTGCTGCTGCGACTCTTTTACCGCAGATCAGGAAATGATGTGCAGCCTGTTCGGAACGCAGCCTGGAAAACTGAAATACGTCACCGGCAAGGTTGAATACGAGAAATTCGCAGAGGCCATCTTTGAGGAGGACGAGGAGGATGCAGAAAACCGATAACCGTACCGTCGGCGGCCGGTTCGAACAGGAATTGTCCCATATCATGGCGGACGCCGGATTCTGGGTGCATGTTCTCCAGCAGAACAAATCCGGCCAGCCTGCGGACATTATCGCCATCCGTGGGCACTATCATACGCTGATCGACTGCAAGGTGATCAGTGATGACAAAGGGTTTCCGTTCGAACGAATTGAGGACAACCAGAGATCAGCCATGAAGATGTTTCATAAGAAAGCATTTGAACTCTGTTATTTTGCGTTTCGCCTTCCGGATGGGACAATGTGGATGATATCTCTGGAACGCATGGAAACCATGAAAAACCGTAACAGAAAACGCATGACGGATAACGATATTCGCACGCAGGCGTGGCCGCTGGAGAAATGGCTAAAGGCCAGTGAAACGTGGGGGGATGATATGTGAATACGAAGATCGCCAACCGTATCTTTATTGAGGATCCGTCCAATGACGTTATCTCCTGGGCAAAGACAAACCTGTGTTTCGCCAATCCGGAATATGAAAAGAAGCAGCGCATGGGGTTTTGGCTGGGCCGGACCCCGCGCGAACTTCGCTTGTATGAGTGGAACGGGAACACGTTGATCATGCCTTTCGGCGTTATCCGGGAAATTATGCCGCTTCTGCGGGATACGCTGGTCACATGCGACTTCCGCCAGGATAATATTATCGATTACGGCAGCAAAAGCATGGGACTGTACGACGATCAGAAAACAGCCGTAATGAAAATGATGGAAGCGAAGTATGGCATCCTGAAGAGTAAACCAGGTTCCGGAAAGACGCAGATGGGAATTGCGCTGATTAAAGCAACACGTCGCCGTGCACTCTGGCTGTGCCATACGGCGGACCTGTTAAACCAGTCCCGGGAACGTGCACTCCGATACATGGATGAATCTCTGATCGGAACGATTACGGAAGGGAAAACCAATATCGGCGTCGGCGTTACGTTCGCGACTGTTCAGACCATGGCAAACCTGGAGCTTCAGCAGTACCGGGATTACTGGGATGTCGTTATCGTGGATGAATGCCACCGTGTCAGCAGTTCCGCTAAATCCTTTACCCGCTATGAGAAGGTTCTGAATCACTTGTCCGCCCGTCATAAGTGGGGAATCACGGCCACTCCGGAAAGGTCCGACGGACTGATCCGCACCACGTTCGCACTGCTCGGCGATGTGGTCTATACAGTTCCGGACTCTGCCGTTGCGGACCGCACCATGCAGGCGACAATCCGCCGGATTGATACCGGAACCGAGATCGCAGATGAATGCCTGAATGATGACGGTACTATAAACTACGTCAAGCTCATCGGATACCTGACAACGGATGAACGAAGGAACCGGATAATCGCGGAAACAATCGTTCAGAACTGGGACCATAGCTGTCTGATCCTGTCCGACCGTCTGGAGCAGCTGGAATCGATCATCGCATGGCTGCCCAATGACATGAAGGAAAATGCCGCGTATATCAACGGCCAGATGCAAAGCAAAAAGGCAAAGGCCGCGCGCAAACAGGCGATTGAGGACATGCGCACCGGGAAGAAAAAATACTTGTTTGCATCCTACAGTCTGGCAAAAGAAGGTCTCGATGTCCCCTGCCTGGATCGTCTCTTCCTTGCATCCCCGTGCAAGTACAGCGCGATCATCACGCAGGCGGTCGGTCGCGTCCAGCGCACGTTCCCGGGTAAGGAACCGCCAGTCGTGTATGATTTCGTGGATGATATCGGTTTCTGCCAGGGCGCTTACAAAAAACGCTGCACGAGTTATCGGAAGATGGGTGCGGTGATCATCCGATGAACCAGCTAACTCTCGCAGCACAGACGATCAAAAGCACGGTATCTGCGCAGGATGTCGGAAGAATGCTCGGCCTGGAGATTCGCCACAGCCGCTGTCAGTGCCCGATCCATGGAGGAACAGACTTCAATTGTGTTCTTTATCCGGGGAATCGCGGATACTACTGTCACGTATGCAAATCCGGCGGGGACGTTATTTCATTAGTTCAACATTACTACGATATGCCGTTTAAAGACGCCGTAGCGTGGTTAAACGCCGCCTTCCATCTCAACCTGAACATTGACTCACCTTTGTCTCCGGAGGCGCTGGAAGCCGCCAAAAAGCGGCAAAGAGAGCATGATGCGAAAGAAGCATTCAGAAGATGGGAAGAAGAGATCAAATTCAGTAACGCGCTGGATACCTTCGAACTGCTCCGTCGTCTGGAAATCCAGCGCGATGAGAACACGCCAAAGACCCCGGATGAATCCTGGACGCCGCCGTTCTGTCAGGCCGTTGAATTGCTTCCGACAGTCCGGCAAATGGCAGAGGATGCCTGGTACGATTGCGTAAAGCAAAAACCCGCTCCATAACGGAACGGGTCTTTTTATTTGATATGCCGGGAAATAATTTCCATGCTTTTCTGTACAATCCGCTTTACCTGAGAAACGGACAGGTCAAATTCTTCCGCCAGCGGTTCAAAGCAGACGCCGTCAATCAGCCTCCTATGAATCAGGAGCCTGTTGCGTTCCGCGTTTTTGCCGACGATCCATTCATTGATAGCGACTTCAAACTCCGTCCGGCTGACGTCACGGGGGTGTCTGCTGCTGTGTCCCATCGGTCACCTCCGTGGTCCGCTGCTGGATAATATCCTGCCAGCCTTTTTCCCGGTCGTTGTAAGATGTAAGGAACATGTATCCAAGGATAACAAACCCGATCATCATCACCGTCAGCGATACGATCAGTGCGACAAGCAGCCGCCGGTTCGCCGTTGCCATGTGGGTTACGGTACTCTCATGAGCGAAATAGGGAACACAGACCTGCTTTTCAGAGCATGTTTTGCAATCTTCTGCCATATAATCCTCCGGTAATCGTTGACCGTCTGCGGCTGCTACCAGATGGTATGAATCCTGTTAGGAGGTGGTCGGGTCCATTTAACCTCTCGGCACCGCAGACATAAAACGATTGGTCATCATTATTTTTCAAGCGCGCCGTCATCGTCAACCTCCGGCAGTCCGGTAAGCGCCAGCAGGATAGCGAGAACGAAGCCGAATCCACCGGCAGACAACGCTGCCAGCCAGTTCACGTCGCCCAGCACAACCGCACCCGTCCCGACGTATGCCAGGACGGACTCCGCAAAAGTCCGGATTGCCCGAATTAGAGCCGCCTTTGCCCACTCTTTCCATTTTTTCATGCCCAGTCTTCCTCCTTATACACCCGGTCGATCAGATAGTTGTTCATTGCCGCGTTGGTACGTTGCAGCCGGTCAATGCTGTTGCCGTTAACCTCGTGGCTCAGCAGAGCAGACATTCCGTGGAGTAACGCTTTATTGTCACTGTCCAGCCGGTCTACTCTGGCGTTGGTCGCGTTCAGCTGGCCCGTGTGCAGTTCCAAGGTCTCTTTGTCCGCCGCAAGCTTCCGGTCAATCTCCGCGAATTTTTCATCCAGCTTCGGCGTCAGTTGTTCCATCACTTTGGCGGCGATCCGGTCGGTAATGTCCTGTCCTTCCAACTGCCTTGACTCCCGTCTGTCTTTTCGAAGTTTTTTGACCCCGTCGTACACCTTGACGCCCAGAACAAACAGGGCTGCCAGTCCGACGATAACGACCAGGGTCGTCCAGAGCATATCCGGTGTTATGCCCTCGATCTTTGGCGCTTCCATCTTTAGTCACCTCACTCTTCTGCGGTCTTGTATGCACCGGCATACTGGTTAACGAGTGCATCCGCCTGACTGGATGTCAGATGCGGAATAGTAACCGTATACAGGGTGGTCGGTGCGTCATCCAGTGCGGCCCAGGTGAGCGGTCCGCATACGCCGTCCGCTACGAGGCCGGCGTCTCTCTGGAATGCTTTCAGCGCGGCCTCGGTCTGTTTGCCGAATTTGCCGTCAGCTCCGGTCTTGCCGATGTCATATCCGCGCTTAACCAGGTCTGTCTGCATCAGTGTGACATACGGTCCGGAATCTCCGCGCCGCAGAGTGGGTTTGTCAGTTGGTTCTGGCACGGGTATATCTCCTTCCACACATTTCGGAACCGCATAGTGGCTCCATTTTTTATTTCGCGTTGCAAAATACTGCACGCCTTTTTGGCATTCCACGGTCTGGTTGTTGTATCCAAACCCGGTATGAACCATCTTTTTCTTACCGGAATCGTACTGGAACAGGCAGCACAGCGTGTCTTTCGGCATCTGGTCAATGGTGCCTTTAATCTTCCAGTTATCCGCTTTTCCCCATTGCGTAACGGTCGTTTCGCCGTAAAGCACCCATCCGTATACCGCTTTGAGAATCCAGTATGTAAATCCACGGCAGTCAAAATTTCGTGTTCTTTTTCCGTCAGGGAACCACTTGCATCCATTGCATGATCCTTTGCTGCCGTTCAGTACCTGGCAGTCGCGCTTGACGGTCGGATGCTCGTCGCTGACTCGCTTCCGCCGGTTTTCAGGATCGCAGTACTGTCCCTTCTGCGCAAAAACATATCCCCAGCTGACGCATGCGTTCGCCGCTTCCCATGCGATCAGATCTTTCGCAACGCCTTCCGCTTTCCGGTCAGCAATCAGTTTGTCCACATATTCTGCCGTGTTCATTTCATCACTTCCTTTTTAAACAAATGGCACCGTACGGTTTTTACTCACCGCACGGTGCCTTCTGTTATTTATTTTCAATTTATTGTATCCGATTTCCTTTCGAAATACAACCCATTGTAGTAAATAAAATGCATTGCGTATTAAACAAAGAGGATCCGCGCACGGCGGGTCCTCTCCGTTTTTCAGTATCTCCAGCCGCGACCGCCGTCCGGATACATCGGATAATGTCCGGAGTATCCGTCCATATCTCTGCTGATATACCGTCCCATCGCGTCACGTCCGCGATAATAGGATCGTCCGGATACGTCCTTTTCTTCCCATCCGTCCGCGTCCTTCATGGCGTGGTACGTCGCCGCACTCTTCAGGGCATGGTAGAGCATGTCCGCCTTCTCCGCGTCCTGCGTGCTCATCTCTCCCGTCTCGCCGCCGTACTTCTTGTCCAGCTTCTCCAGTTCCCGGCACATCGCCTTTTCCAGATTCTCGTAGTGACTCATAAGGATACCTCCTTATGCCGCCGTAGCGGTTCCGGTCCCCAAAGGGTTCGGCACCGTATAAGCCGGAATCGGATACGGAGCAACCCGGTTGACGATGTACTGTGTCTGTGCGGTATTATCCGCTACCAGTGCAGCCGTTTGCGCCGTCTGGGACGCAGCCAGGTCGCGCATCAGTACCTGAGTCTGAAGGCTGCTGTTCGCCGCTTTCAGGTTTTCGATCTCCTGTTCGCACATCTTGTCCAGAATCTTCTGGATGCCGTTGTTCTGGTTCGCCAATACATCACGGATGCCGTCGCTCATGGCCTGCCTGTCAGCGCAATGCTCAGCCAGAAGCGCGGCAGTCTGATTGGCAGTAGCCAGCCGGTTCTCACAGCAGCAGGAACTCAGCTGGGATCCGAGTGTGTTAAATCCGTTCAGCACACCGGTCTGAAGTGCGAAGTTCTGGTTCATGTTTGCCATCTGCCTGCTGTTCGCCGCGATCTCGCTCTGGGCAAATCCGTTGGCGATGCCAGCGTTAACGCCTGCAAATCCGCCGCACAGGGCCGTCTGAATGTCGCCGAATCCGGATGTCACCGCGTTGCTTACGCCGGTAATCCCGGTCATCATGGCGCTCTGGTCAAAACCGCGCTGAATGTCGTTGTTCGTGTTTCCCTGTCCGGCCATCATCCACGGGAACATGCCGTTTCCGCCGCCAAATCCGCCGAAACCGCCGCCCCAGGCACCGCCGCACAGCAGAATCAGAAGAATGACCCACCAGCCGTTCCCGTCTCCGAATCCACCGAACCCGCCGTTGCCACCGCCGTACGCGGGTGCCACCGGCATGTACATGTTCGTTGAGTCTGTCATAGTTTTTTGATTCCTTTCGATTTATTTATCCTTTAATCGGTTATGCGCACTCACCGAAAAGAACCAATTTCATGTATTTATACTGATACGAAATCATAGAATTTCGTTCACCTTATTCCCATCATCTGAAGCATCGGCTGGATCCGCTGCATCATCGGTCCGCCGATCTGTCCGGTCCGAATCAGATGCATTACTGTTGCCTGCGGGTTCCCGCTGATCTCCTGCGGAACGCTGTACCCGGCTTTCTGAATCATCTCCGCAGGATTCGCCTGTAATTGCCCCATTAATGCGTTCCAGTTCTGACCCGTGGGATTTTGCGTCTGATCCTGTGAGGCTTGTCCTGCCCCGTGTTTTTGCCCAAATAGCGCATTGAAGAGAGGATTCATTCGTCATCGCTCCTTGCGTGCTTTGCGGACCCGGTACCGATCTCTTTAATAGACCGGAGCAGTTCATCTTTCATGGCAGCAAACTCGTCTTTACGGACATATTCGCTCATGTCGTGTCTGGATTCGCCTCCTGTAAGCTTTGCCATGTCGCCGCTTTGCCGTGGCGTGTCTTCCTCCACAACGTACCGGATACGTTTGATCGGATTCGGCATGCCCATCTGGTTCATGCTCCGGACGTAGATCACAGGTTCGTTCGTATCCCACAGTGCAATCGGTGTAGTCATGCCAATGGGAAGCTGAACCGCCCTTGCGCCGACTTCTCCGTCTACCCACTCAATCACGCCTTTTGCCTGCGCGGGAGCGGCATAACTCTGCACGGGTTGCATAGGCTGCTGAACCTGCCCGTATCCGCCTGCATATGGATTGTAGATTGCCGGATTGTAAGCCATTTTCAATCACTCCTTATTCTCGTCGCCAGTAGTAACCTGGAATTTCGTCCCCGGAATCCCATGTGTCATACCAGTCTCCATTAATCACGCATATTGCATGCGTTCCGGTTCCGATAATGTATGTTCCGTCTGGATATTTCCGGCAGAACTCGCGCACCGTTGTGCATTCCGGGCAGTCCGGAACGAACCGCTTAAACCCTTTCCGTTTAAGATACAGTCCCCATAGCCAGTTTGCGCTTGGAATTGTGCATCTTTCCGAACTAAGCCTGCACAGATCGCTGTGAACCATGTGCCATTTTTCTCCCATCGCAATACAGATTGCGCGCACAACGCAGTCCGGTTCCTCCTGCCTGCACGGGTTCGGATTCGCATACCGCCACATCAGGCATACATTGGGGACTCAATACCGCAGTCCATCAGTACCGTCTCTGCCACCCTGTCATCGTCCGGACTCAGGTCCATCAGCGCCGCCGTCATCAGTATCATTGCGTACGCGGTCTGCGCGTCTGTGCACAGCCTGCTCATCAGCATCCGGATATTTCTCCTGCAATGCCTGGGGTATTTCGTTGCTTCGTCCATATCTTCGACCCCCTTCTTGCCTGTATTTTCGCAAATAAAAAACACGTTTGCGAGTTCACAAACGTGTCATTTTCAGTTCAGTTTCAGATCATTATTACGAATTGTAATTTTCCTATTGACTTTAGTACTAAACAGGTATATGATAACGTACAGAGAGGAGGTGAATAGATGGCTGATAAAGACCGCCGGAAATACCAGTCTGACTACCAGCGGGATGTAATTATCCAGAAGAAGATCAGTTTTTCCAGAAAGTCCCCGGAAGACATGAAATTGCTTGAATGGTCGGAAAGGAAGAAAAACTTTACTGAGTATATCAAGCAGCTGATCCGGGACGAAATGCACAAAAGAAAATGACCGTCGTGTAGCAGGCACGCGGTCATTCCGGACGATGGAATAGAGTGTATCGCCCTGATAACACATACATTCTATCACATCTCCGGTCGATGTACAACATTGGAGGAGAATAGAATATGTCTTATGAGGTTTTTCGTTCTGACCTGGCGGATGGCCTGATGCGGATCTATGATATGGACGATGTCCGGAAGATCATCGGCATCACGGATACAATCGCCACAAAGTACCAGATTCAGTTACAGTCAACCGACTTGATTGTCCATAATGCAATTCCGGATGAACTGAAGTACTATATCTCGTCGAAAGCAATCCAGAATGTAAATCCGGATACGCTGAAAAACTACTTTTCATTTATTCGCCGGTTTTTCATGACAGTCCGGAAACGTCCGGATGAGATCACGGCGACGGACATCCGTGGCTTCCTAGGCCGGTACAAAATGGAAAGCGGCGTTGTGGACTCGACGCTGGACAACAAGCGCGTGATCCTGCACAGCTTTTTCGAATGGATTCACGGAGAGGGACTGATCCGTTCCAATCCATGTGCTCATGTGGATCCGATCAAGCATAACGAGAGCGCCCGGGAACCGATGGACCGGGACGAACTGGAAATCATGCGTGCGGCCTGCCGGGATGATCGTGAGGTAGCGCTGGTAGATCTGCTGTACTCAACAGGATGCCGGATTGCGGAGGTTGCCGCGCTGGTTTTGTCTGATATTGACTGGGATAAGCGTACGGTTCTTGTCCGTCATGGAAAAGGGGATAAGCGTCGCATAACCTATCTGAACTCCCGTGCGCTCGTGTCGCTTCGAAAGTATCTGGATTCACGCGATGATGACTGCGAATTCGTGTTTGTCTCCAAGCGCGTCCACGAGAAACACGGTGTCAAAGAGAAGGCGTTGCAGCGGGAGATAGGGAATATCTGGCTGCGGTCCGGATTGACACACAAAATCACGCCGCATATATACCGGCATACAGCCGGAACCCTGGCGTCCGCATCCGGAATGCCCATTGAGCATGTCCAGAAATTCCTGGGCCATGCGTCAATCAAAACCACCATGCGCTACGTCAAAGTCTTCGATGATGACGTCAAGAACAGTCACAAAAAATACGCGTCCTGACAGATGCAAAACACCCCCGTCTAACTCCGGACGGGGGTGTTTTTTTGTGTGGTTCTCAGGACCATTATCTGACCATTTAGCACCTTGAGAGTATTTGACCATTTATGGTCGTGAGATTAAAGATTCATTCCCACTTTACCTCCTGTCCGCATTTACAGCAAAACCGTATAGCATCTGCTTTTCTTCCTTTAGAAATCATGTATTCACACTTCGGACAGTGATAATTCCCACGCCATTCCTTAACTGTTTGTGGCGTATCATGCTTTACGCACATCAGCTTTTCTTCCGGTGCGATTCTGAATTGTCCGGACTCCCAATCGAATCCCATTCCGACATACTTCACACCAGTACAAGGACGCTGTCCCAACGTTGCATACGGCAATTGTGTTGATATAACGACTTCAATATTTTCTGGATGTTTTTCAACCTGTAATGCTAAATTGATTGAGTCAATCAGTTCTGTTAATTTCATTGTGAATCATCCTTTCATATCTGAATTTTACATATGGCATTTGATTAGCCATTTTAAACTGATTTTTTTCAAGGGACCAATGTCTGACCATATTGGGTAATATCACGGGGTAAGGATTTGCACCTTACATGACAACAATTCAACGATGAATAGTTGGTAGGTTCATGCCGAAGCACTTCTCTCCGCATTACGCTTATCTGCTGACGAGTGTTGTCTACCTCCAAAGTGTGTCTACCTATTCCACCACCCGTGATGTGACCATTTAGTCCCTTTTTGCATCTACGAACGCCCTTGCCAAATCGTCAATTAACTGATGTGCAATTCTGTCCTGCAAATCATTCCCTGTGTCTGATAAAAAGCAAGTTTTCAGATGCAATAATTCATGGACAAGAATTTCCTCAAAATCGAATGGTACAACTCGTTCTCCATAGTATTTTTCATCTATAACATAGATATGAGCTGTTTTTGTTGTTTCCTGCCATGCTGTGCAACCGCACGAATCTTTTAATTCCATTTCTTGTGGTTCGCAATTTGTAGATAACTTAACTCTCCAATCAGACAAGCCAAGCCTATTCTGCCATTCTTCAAGCAGTTTCTCTGAATCCATTGCGTTTCCTTTCATCTGACCATTTAGCACCCTGAACGACCATTTAGCGGAACACGATATAGTTCCCAAACTTCGATTTGAAACAATCATTTATATGCAGAGGTATAAGTTCCAAATCTCCATCATCAGAGTCATCATCTGTAAAATAAACAACAGTATCCTTATCGGAGTTCTTCTGTAATTCCTGAAGCAATTTAATTAAATCATTCAACATTATCGGACTTTGATTCTTTGGCAAAATGGTGTCTATTGCTTCATTCATAATAGTTATTTCACCCCATGCACAGTATTTATCACGAATGCATTTTAGTTTCTCGGCAAGAACAACTTTTTTTCTCATATGAACCCTTTCGCCTGACCATTTAACGTCATATCACATGGTAAGGATTTGCACCTTACACAGACTACTTCCATCATGCTTTCGCAAGGTCTATGAGCGAGTTTATAACTTACAGCCATCGACATAATAGGCAAGTCCTACAGGTCACTATAGCGTCTACCTATTCCGCCACATGTGATATGACCATTTAGCGAACTGTCATTACAATATCATTACTGCGTGTTCCGACACCCAAAGGCCACATGATTCTCTTGTTGGATTTTCTATGTGTTCTACAGGTTCAATGCAACACAAACCAGCTTCTTTGTTAAAATATCTGCAATTTGAACAATTATATTCAAAGTTTTCTGCCATTCAAATCCCTCTCTTCTGACCATATTTGGACATGAGAATATTTGGCACTCCATAATTGTTATGATTTGTAATAAACAGGATATACATGAAATGTGGAAGTTGCTGATGCATTTACAACATAATAATACAATCTGTCACCGCCGATGCCTTTGACATATGCCCTGTACGTTGTTGAAAAGGCGATACCTCCAACTCTCTGATATCCGGTTGGCGTTGTTGGATATGTAATATCTACAAACTTATCTCCGTTAGAAGAAATATCTACTTCTACAGCAAAACGGGGCCCTATTAGAATATTTGCTTCATTGCTCGCAATGTGGTCAGACAAAGCCTTGACCTGACCTTCGATATTTCCTATGCTAAATGATGTATCAGCCATTCATCATTCCCCCTCGTTCGGTTCCGGATCCGGCAACTCCGCGAGCTTTCCAAACCTGCGACGTTCAACCTGCATTCCGTCGCTCACCCGGATAATGTACCCGTACTGCACCTGCCGTGTGTCCTGCGTACTCATCGCGCTTTCCGCCGCGCCGAGCAGACCCAGTGCGCGATTGAATGTCTTCTCCAGGTCGTTGTCATAGCTCCGGCTGTCAACGGACTTCGGGTAACCTGTCGGGTCGATTGTCAGCGTTCCGTTCGCATCGACTACGCTCATGTGTACTTCGTAAGCTTCTCTTTTCATTGTAAATCATCCTTTCATATCTGAATTTTACATATGGCATTTGGTTAGCCATTTTAAACTGTTTTTTTTCAAGGGACCAATGTCTGACCATATTGGGTACTGAACGAGGTTGGGAACGAGCCGATTCCCGTTCCCGTATCCTCTATCACACAGACAACTTTCGATTTCCGGGTATGCTTTCACCCTTTGCCACCGGTTCGGTTGTCTGCTACTTACTTTTCGTTCATCTGACCATATTGGGCCAAATCACGGGGCAAGGATTTGCACCTCACATGACTACGCCTATTGATTGCCATTCTTCAGCGATTTATGTCTCCCAAGCCTCGGTATCCAAGCTTTTCGCCTTTTAATCCGAAGTTGGTTGTTATCAGGTTTTCGATATCGTCATCAACGGCGAAGTACGTATTGTCGAACTCTACCCGGCTTTGGTTCCGTTTTCCTTCGTTTGTCACTTCATACTTTCACCTCTTGGGGCAGGGGACAAGCCCCTGCCAATTCTTAATGGTATAATATAAGCCCGGCCACGCAATGGGCCTTGCTCACGCCGTAGTCGCCGGACGCACCCCCGACGGTGTTCGCAAGGCACGCCTGCGAAGCGGATGAAACGTTCCTTAACCACGGATATTCGTCTCCGAAGATATCTGTATGCTTGAACTCCGCAAACACAGGAAGCAGAGTATTCGCTTCGCCCGTATCATAACCGGAAGAAGACCAATGGTCACCACCGAAGACTTGCGCTTCGGTAAGAGCGGAAATATAAGCATCAACCCATTCCCAACCAGACGTACAACCGGAGTTCGTTCCGAAGCGGTTATATCCCGTCTGGTTGATGGCATTTCCGAATAGTTTCTTATGCTGATACAGATGACCTGAGCCAAGGTCGGTATCGCACCATCCCTTAACCGTATTCGCAAGGTAATACTGCAAGTCGCAGTTTTTGTATCCTGCGCCTCGGTTGTCTGCGCCTGTGTAGGTATTTCCGCTTGCGTTCCACTTGCAGGTGGTATGCGGAATCACAATCAAACCAACATGATTGCTTGTACAGGTATAATCATGAGAACCTTTCATCACGTTCAGACCTGCGATAACATAGGTGCGTCCATTGATGGTTTTCTGGTCGCCAACATGAAGCCCGTACTTTTCAAGGCACTGGTCAACAACCGCCGATTGCAGGTCGGAAAGGCTGAAATCTGTCTTTCTGGTATGCCGTATTTTGTTCTCAATATGGTCATACAGTTCGTTAGTCGCAGCTACCAAGCTCGTCTTGTCCGTGGTCTTCAGGCTGCTCAGCGTTCCGATTCGCGCCGCCAGCACATCAAACTCCGAGCTGGTCAGTGCGTCCGCTCCGGCCACAAACATCAGCCCCACTTTTACCGTACTCGTTCCGGCTACGTCTGAACAGTTCAGCGTGATCGTTCCGGTCCCAACGGATATATTGATGGTCGATCTGAATACGCTCGGATCCCCCAGCTCGATCATAACGGCCTTCATGTCGCTGGCCGCATCGCTGACGGTCGTGCTGTGCGTGTAGCTTCCGCTGGTGTTCGTTACCGTGTCCAGATCCCGTACGATCAGCTTCCCGCCTGAAGGTATCGCCCATGTCCCATCTCCCTTCAGGAAGTATACATTCGCTCCGGCCGCCGGTGCAGGCACCAGTCCGGCCGCGCCTGCGATGGATGAGCTTGCGCCGGTCATGGTCGGAACGTTTGTCTTCGCCCACTTTCCGCCGGAAACTCCGAGAAATTTTCCGTTGTCTGCGGATGTTACGCTCGGAAGGCTTGCGTCGTCTCCCTTTACCTTATACCATACATAGCTGGTATACGTGGTTGGCGCGGTGGAAGCCGATCCGGAATACACGCCCATCCATTCATCCGGCGTAGTCTTCATATCGCTGTCCTGCGTCGGTTCTTGTGCAGCATAACGGATCCATACGTATGCATCCGTGCCAGCTGCACCGGTTGCTCCAGTAGGGCCTGTGACTCCGGCAGGACCGGTCGCCCCGGTTGGCCCATCCGCACCGGCAACACCTGTAGCACCAGCAGGTCCGGTTGCACCTGTTGCTCCTGCGGGTCCGGCCTGACCTGTTGCACCAGCAGGCCCTGTCGCGCCGGTCGGACCGGTCGCTCCGGTAGGACCTGCGGCACCGGTATCACCCTTCGAACCGGATACCTGAACAATGAACTCCCACTCGGAACTGCCTTTGCGGTAGATCTTTGCGTTGTCAGGATCGCTCGTTCCGGATGCAATCGTGACATAATCTCCGACAGCCAGATCCGGATTATTGTAATCCGCTTCCATGGTTGCGACGCTGGCGTACGACTTTTTGATATCAAATGCACTCGCATTCTTTCCGGCAGGGCCTGTTGCACCGGTAGCGCCTGTGGCCCCCTTCGGTCCGGTAGCGCCTGTGTCACCCTTGGATCCTGTGGCACCCGTGGCACCCGTTGGACCTGTGGCACCTGTATCGCCGATTTCGCCTTTGATCTTGTACCATACATAGCTGGTATAGGTCGTCGGTGCTGTCGCGGACAGTCCGCTGTATACGCCCATCCACTTGTCTGCCGTGTCTTTCATGTCCGTGTCGGACGTCGGTTGGTTCGCGCTGTACTTGATATGCACATACGTCTGTGCGCCGGTCGCGCCAACAGGACCGGTTTCACCGGTAGGCCCTGTATCTCCTGTCGGTCCCTGTTCGCCGGTATCGCCTTTCGGCCCCCGTGCGCCGGTTGCTCCGACTGGCCCCTGTATGCCCTGTGCGCCGGACAGATCGCCGATGTACCGCCACACATCAACCGTCTGCGGTTCATAGCAGAAAAGCTTTCCTGTATCCGGATCTTCCACGCTTCCGGTATCGATCATGACAAAGTCGTTTTCCAGCACCTTGTAAATGGTATGATCATCGTCTGGATCGTATGCTTCCATTTCTTCGATGCTGCTGAACGTGCGCTTGATGTGGAAGTCGCGTCCGTCATCGCCCTTGTCGCCCTTCGGAATACCGAACAGAATGTGCTTATGCCCGGATACTTCGCTGATCGTCGCGGTCGGGTCAGATCCGGATGAAAGTCCGTTCGCCGCAACGGTCATGTTGTTAATCTTGCCGGCAGCGGTATTCGCCGCGTTCGCCGCGCTGTTCGCCGCTGTTGCTTTGCTGTCTGCAAGTTCCGCTTTTGTGTTTGCCAGATCCGCAGCGTCGTTTGCAAGTCCTGCTTTGGTGTCAGCCAGTTCGGCTTTCTGGTTCGCCAGTGCGGCGGCATCGTTTGCCAGTCCTGCTTTGGTGTCAGCCAGTTCAGCTTTCTGGTTCGCCAGAGCAGCCGCGTCGTTTGCAAGTCCTGCTTTGGTGTCAGCCAGTTCGGCTTTCTGGTTTGCCAGTGTGGCGGCGTCGTTTGCAAGTCCGGCTTTCGTATTGGCAAGATTAGCTGCCTCATTCGCTGCCGTAGTCGCCGCTTCGCAGTCTGCGATCTTTTCCAGCAGTTCATCCAGGCTCGGGATGATGTGCCCGGGATCAACAATTGTGTCCGTCGTAGACCGGTACACATATCCGGAGCACGCGCCAACCGTTGTACCGCCGATCTTAATGACAATGCTGATCTGCCCGACATGCACATAAGCGCTTTGAGGCAGTTCAATCCATGCCTTGTTTCCGTCCAGTTCGCCAGTAATAATCAGCGTTGCGCCGTCAGAGCGGATCACGTATCCCGTAACGATGCCTTCCAGTACGGCCAGGGAACCGCCATCCATGACTTCTACGCCGATCAGGTTCCCGCCGTTGTCAGCGGAAAACAGGTTTCCGCTAAGTTTCGTCACGGAAACCATATTTTTCAGATCGGATTTAAGCCATGTTTCAAATCTTGCCAATTTGCATCACCTCGATTGCTGTATTCTGTCGTTATTCGCTCTCTGCCTCGCCGGGTTTATCGGCCTGTTTCGATTCTTCTTCATGCCGGGTTCTTTCCCAGCTTTCAACGCACAGGTTCAGTTTGTTAATCGCGTCAGCAATCGGAATTCCGATCTGCTGAATCAGGGCCGCCGGAACCTGAATCCTGCTGAGATCGTTAATCGTAATTTTTACAACTTCCTCTGCGGTCATGACGCGCTGTTCCATTTGTTTCAATCCTTTCCGTTATGTTATGTGAAGTCCGAATGTTTTACTCGTGCCGTGAACTGTTACTGTAATGACATACCAGCCAACACCTGACGATCCTGAAATATCTGAAATCTTCGTATCATATGTCGGCTGTGATGTCTGTTTATTCCCGCGAGACCCGGTAATTTGGCTCTTTGTTACGCTGTACCCATCTGAATATCCTTTTCTGTATAATGCGGTTGGAGCGGATTGAAGATAACTTTTTCCGCTCATACTTTTGCCGCCCTGCGTCCATGTGGACTTAACGACCATAATACATGTCGCGGAGCTTCCGGAACCGTTCAGATCATAACCGCTGGAATTGTTCGTATACGTTGTCGTTCCAACCGTTATAGACTCTCCATTCGGAGCTGTTGTATCAAATGCGGATATATCAGGCAATGTAACAGTAGCCGATCCCATGGAAGCCGTTCCGTTTTTTGCGGTTACGGTTATACTCCCACTGGACCATGAACCAACATCCATGGTGGCACTCGGAGCGCTTACGCTGCTTTGTGCAATAATCGTTCCGCTTGTGCTTCCGTCCCGGATATAGGTCGGCATGCTTCCGTTTGACCATGTTCCGGCGGTGAGATAAACGGTCTTGCTCTTGCTGAGCTGTGTAGGTCTTCCGCTTGTGCTGACTGTTACTGTCCTGCTGGATGTAAGCGTTGAAATCGAATTCCAGCTCGCATCGTTCAACGTAACAGCATTCTGGCCGCTTGTATATTTATCATGCGTAAACTTCGCTATTGTGACAGCGTTCCCACTGTCTGTTGCCCTGTAAAGAACAACCGCATTGTTCCCGTCGTTGCCCATTGACAGAACATGAGAATTCTGTACTGGGTTACTTGTTGCAGCTGAATTCGGAGTTTTAAATGTCGCTGAGTTTGTGCTTGTATTGCTTCCAGGAATAGACACCTTGTTGTATGCGTCTGTCCATCCTTGGGTTTTCCCAGAATCATATTTATTATGGGTAAACTTTGCAATCGTAACAGCATTGCCGCTGTCTGTTGCCCGGTAAAGAACAACAGCATTGTTTCCGTCATTCCCCATACTCAGTGCATGAGAGTTCTGTGCAGGGTTGCTCGTTGCGGCTGAGTTCGGAGTTTTGAACGTGGCCGAATTCGTCGATGTATTGCTTCCGGGAATAGCGACCTTTGCATACGCGTCTGACCATCCCTGTGTTTTCCCGGAATCGTATTTGTTGTGCGTAAACTTCGCAATCGTAACAGCGCTTCCGCTATCCGTTGCCCTGTAAAGAACAACAGCGTTATTCCCGTCATTTCCCATGGAAAGCACATGAGAATTCTGTACAGGATTGCTCGACGCCGTAGCGTTTGGCGTTTTAAACGTCGCCGAATTCGTTGACGTATTTGTCCCTGGGATAACGACTTTTTCATACGCTTCAGACCATCCGGTTGTGTATCTTTTATCGCTTGGAACAGAAGCGGAAACATTGATAATCGTGCCTTCATCGTATTCGCTCGCTCCGGACGTCCGGAACACATTTACTGGAATGATAGCATCGTATCCGTTCCATGATGTTTCTGTCTGGTGCAGAGACCGCACCCAGGGTTCACCAACTCCGGAAGGTGATGCGCTCACCGTAAGTACGCCGCCGCTCCACGTTCCGGACAGTGAAACGGCTTTGCTAAAATCCACCGGGTCTCCGTAAAACGGCGTCAATGTCAGTACGTTTCCGGTAACAGAAAAGCTTTTGATCATTCCCTGTAGCGTACTCGCGCTGAGATCGTAATGTTCTCCGGTCCCGGCTCCGACAAAAACAATCTCGCCTCCGGAATTCACCTGGTACTCTTTTGCGGTAATCTTCCCGTTATTAATCGTAACGTTTCCGCCTGTCGAACCGCTGACAAGCAGTGCCGTCTTAACAAGAAGAGATCCATCCTGGACAGTCAGCTGACCGCTCAGTTTTGTGGTTCCGCTGATGTATACATGATCAGCATTGATGAATGCTTCACTGTTATCATCGTTAATGGCAACCGCAATCTCCGCTGCCTTGATCCTCGCGTTCGACCCCGTACCGGACACCACCAGTCCGATCCGGTTCGCCTGTACCTGAATATCTGAACGTGTACTGCTGATCTCGCTTTCAAACGTAATCCGCAGGCTTTCGCTCGTGGCTTCAAACTCGGACCGTGTACTGCTCAGTTCATTTTCGAACTGAATCCGTAACGATTCAGCCGTCATGTTGAATTCCGACCGCGTGCTCGCAATCTCGTTTTCAAACTCGATCCGGAGCGACTCGCTCGTCATTTCAAACTCAGACCGGGTGCTCGCGATCTCGTTCTCAAACTGAATCCGCAGTGACTCAGCTGTCATCTGGAATTCTGACCGCGTGCTGTCCAGTTCATTTTCGAACGTAACACGCAGGCTTTCATAGCTCATTTCGAACTCAGACCGCAGGCTTTGATTTTCGCTCTCAAAGTACTGGTACATGCTCTGCGATCCGCGAACTGCCGCCCCGCCGCGTCCGTACTTCTGCGCGCTGGCTTTGGCGATGCTGTCCCGTTCCTTTTTGCCGGTCGCGTCGATGTTCATCCGCTGCTGGCCGCGCCAGATCAGCGTGGAGGAATGTACCGGTACGTCGTATGCGTCTTCTCCGCGTATGACACGAACGATGTCCCCGGCTTCCATGGCCCAGTCGCCAAACGTTTCCGCCGTCAGCGGATTATATCCGGCCACCGCGTTCAGCCGGTCATAAATCGGTTGCATGCTGGCCGCAGCCATGTCGCATTCCTCCTTTCCTTATCCATTCATCAGCGGGTTATCCTGGATCAGGTATCCGCTATTTCCGCTTCCGACGGTCACGTCGTTTCCGCCGCTCGTATTCCGCTTGTACAGTTTCGTCACCGTCGGCGTCGTGTAGTACTTCGGTACGCACGAGGAGTATCCGTTCTCGTCAAACGTCTGGCCCGTGCTCGTCAGCCACTTCAGGACCAGGTATCCGTCCCGGTCGAACCCGGCGTTGCTTCCGGCGGCCTCCGCAATCCATCCGATCACAGTCCGCATGTTCGCGTTCTTGAACTGCTCCGGCATCTTGCTGACCGTTGCCGTGCTGTTCATAAACGTCGCGGTCCGGTAGGGGACACCCGCATACGTGCACAGCTTCGTGAACAGCGTCCCGATGGTCGTTGGGTAGGTGATCCCAAGCGCCGCTGTGTCCGGCATGTCCTTGTCAAACTTCTCCATCCGGTCATGGCAGCTGAGATCAATGCTGATCTTGTCCGGACTGTCGGGCCGTTCCGCAATGAACATTCCCAGCGGCACAAACTCGTACGTCTCCGTCTTCCCGTCGCCGTACACTTTCAGGATTCGCGTGCTTGTGTTCAGGTTGAATCCGAGGCCCTTCCACTTCTTTACCTTGTTCTGCATGAACGCGTTGATTCCGCCGCTGACGGCAGACCCGCCGTTCGTGTAGATCTTGCACTGACCGTTGCTCCCGAATGCGTACACCTTCGTTCCGTAGATTGCAATAGACCATACCGGAAAGCTTGGCTGGGAGGATACTGCCGTCCCGTTCCGCGTCAGGTACGGAGAAGAACTCCGTCCGCGCCAGATCACGTTACCGTCATACGCAATCACGTTGGAATTGTCCGAGTACGTTCCCGTGCTGATCCGGACACCAAGCGTTGCCTGGAACTCGCCGAAACCGTAATCGTTCAGCAGCCGCGCATCATTGAACAGCGTGAACCGGGTCTCGTTGCTCAGCGCCTGCCCGATGGAAATGTCCTCTTCTGTGTTGAAGTAGTCGTGGAATTCCAGTCCGTTCTGCACGTTGATGTCCGAATTGCTGAAGATCGCGTCTTCGAATATCAGCAAGGCAATCTGTGGCGCGTTTCCCTGGCAGGCTGTATGGAATGCGCTGCTTGCATTATACACGATGTATCCTCCTTTCGTGATAATCATACCACATATAGTAGTATCATGGAAGAAAAAAATCAGTACTCAATAAAATTCACTTTCAGTTCAAACTGCGCAATCTCCTGATTCTCAATCAGATAGTAGTGGCAGCTTCCGCTCCGGTCTCCGCAGTAATATGTGCCGGTATACATAGTGTTAAACGTTCTCGGGTCCGGTGCCAGCAGGGTGAACGACGGCGTCTGGATTGCGGCGACGATCCGCTGGAGCATTTCCCAGTCAAGTGCGTTCCATACAAAGTCGTAATTAACTTTCGTCGCCACATACGCCCGGTGAAGCAGTCCGGTGGCGTCCCGCCCGCCTTCCGTATCCAGGTCGCTCACCTGATACGTCCAGCTGGTCGGATCCGGAATGCTCGTTCCGTTTACCTTGATTCCCATGGAATACTTATATTTTCTCATCTGCTATCACCTCAGTTATCCCCGGTCACTCTGGCAAACGCCGCCAACGCTCCGCCTACAACCCGTCCCGCCGTGGACGTCTGACCCATGTTCACATTCAGGCCTGCATTCAGCCGTGCCAAAACAGCCCGAAGCAGTCCGGTTAGTACGTCAATCTTTGTATTTTGGTCTGTCATGCTTTGACTGGTAGCCTCTGTAGCTTCCGCAGTGCGCGTGTCCGTTTCATATTCTGGACCTTCTATGTCAACAGAAGTCCTGCTTCGAATAGGTGCAGTTCCTAACGGCATCCCAGGCATTGCAGATGCACGCAACCTTGTCGGATCGTAATTTGCTCCTCTGGTGTTTCCATTTTGATCAAGTCTGTTTTGCAATTCAGTAATGATGTATTCATACTGGCTAATAATATCGGCGTATTGTGCACGAAGGTCACTTTCATTTACTCCGTATTCTACAATTGATCTGATAATTTGCATTTCATTCATGTACTGATCTGCAATATCAGAAGAATATCTGCTGTTCAGCAATTCGCGGACAGAGTCTTCACCAAACATGTCTGTCATTCTTCTAAGCAGATATGCGCGTGGTTCAAGACCCATATTCCCGAAGTTTTCACCAATAAAGTTGGCAAACACTTCTGCATTTTGTCCAAAGTCTGTTTGTTTTAATGCCGCTTTAAGTGAATCTTCTCCAAATACTTCTTCCCAGATTCTCATGTATCTGGCCTTGGCGTCTTCGCTCAGATTCTCCCATCCGGATATCTCGATCATTTGGCTTATATCGACATTGAATGCATCACGCATAAATTCTGTTGCAGCTAATGTGCTGGGCGATGCGTCTTTAATATACTGATATAATTGTTTTCTTGCACTTTTAGGAAGAATTTCCCATCCGCTTAATCCAAGACCCTGAACTATCTTTTCTGTTTCTTTATCAAGTTTTCCAAGCACAGAATAAACATTACTCGATAAAAGTCCTCCAATTTGGCTTGCCGTTAAATCCCATGTATTGTTTCCATTGATATATTCTTTAAATCTGTCTTCAAATGATCCGAAATCGCCATAGCTTTTCGACCACATATTTTCAACGTTTTCTAGTTGGCCCTGGCCGCCCTGAAACAAATTGACGTCGTCTTTAAAAATCTTTCTAAACTCTTCCTGCACTCTTTCTAGGGCTTTTAACCGTGCATTCTGCTTGGATACGTTCAGGTTTTCTCTTATCTTTTGTGCTTCTTCTTCATATTGTACCGCTTTTAACCTTGCTTTTTCAGCTTCTTCGCGGAAATGTTCTGCCGTTGCCTGATCTTGTGCAGCATTTGCTTCTTCTGTATACATTCTTTCCACTTCTCGGAATGATGCTGCCATTTCGCTGAACTGTGTTGCGTTGTTAATGTTTAATTCATTAATTGCATTTGCGTAATCATCAACGGCGGTTGTCATTTTCTTGATTCCTTCCATAAGAGAACCATGAGACAAATCGCCAACAGCAATAGCCATTGTTGTTTCAAATTGACCTTCGATCTGTCCGGTTTGTCCGGCTGATGTAATTCTCATCAAATACGAAGAATATTTTGCAATCATCGCTTGAGTTGTTTCATCCAAACCATCGCTCATTCCCTGTGACACCCAGTAAGACAATTGCTTTCCTGCATAATTCGCTGCCTCTTCAAGCCCTGTCAAATCCATTCCAATCTGATCAAGAGACGTTATATGAAGCGGCTGATTATTCCCATCTGTAAGTGTTCCAAGCTGAACTCCAACAGTGATCATTTGAAGTGCTGCCTGGTTTTTTTCTTTAAACGCTGTTAGCGTATTGTTTGCATCTGTTAACAGCTGATCGAGTGCTTCATTTGATGTATCAACACGAAGCCTGATTTTATTGAGACTCATATTGAATGCATTAATTTTAACTTTAAGAGCCTCTTTCGCTTCCTGATAATTTGCAATGGAAGTATTCATGAGTTCAATATATACATCAATCGGGAATACAAACATGGATTGTACCCATTTTTTCATTTGATCTGCATCAAGCACAATACTCCCGAATGTTGCAATATATGCGGCTTTCTTTTTCCCGGCAAAATATTCTTCAAGCCATATACCTGTATAAACTGTCAGTCCAACAGCCAGACCGCCCCATCCGGCAATTAAGTACCCACCGATAGCTGTTGCAACAGCGCCAACAATAGAAGCCGTTACGTTTGTCGCATTTGCTCCGTTTAATCCAACATCATACCCGCTGATTTTGCCAATTTCCAAGCCGAGAACAACAAGCGCGCCGCCTGCAATAATACTGCCAAGCGTTCCAAGCACACCGTTAAATGCACTGCTGATTTTCCATCCAAGAATGGCTGTTCCGATTGCAATCGCCATGGTTTTAATGGAATCCATATGGTCCTCAATCCACTGGACCATATCTTTAATCTTGCTGTCGAATTCACTGACTTCTTCGAACATCGTCGTATAGTCAGTAGCAGTATCACTGCTTCCGCTTCCGCTTCCGCCGTTACCATTCTGCTGAATAATGTTCAGTTCATCAAAGTCCGCCAGCATATCTTTAACCGTATCGCTGGCGCTCTTCGCGGCTTTCTTTTGTTCATCAAACGCTTTTGTTGCGACAGGGAGTGCCCGTGTCCATGTGCTCTTTCCGCTGAGCAGAGACAGGAACTGGTTCACGTAGTTGATCGCCGTAGTCAGCCAGGACACAACGCTCTGAAGAATCGGAAGCAGCATCTGAATTGCCGGAGCGACCGCCGCACCGATACTGTTCTTCATCTGGTTCAAAGATGTGGCAGCGCTGTCCATCTCCGAAGAAAAACTGCTTCCGATGGCTTCGCTGTACCGGTACACATTTTCCGTGCCTTCCCGGAACGCGCTGGTAACCTGCTTGATGATCGCCCGGATCGCCATCCGCTTTGCGATACGCCAGAACTGCTTCGCCAGGTTTGTCAGCGGCTTAAACAGCGTTTTCACGCCGCTTCCAAGGTCTTTCATTGACGCCTTGAACCGGTCCATGGCGCTGGCAGCCTGTTCTGCGTCAGGCTTTTTCTGCTTCATTTCCCGGTCGAGGTCTTTCAGGTCTCCGGTGAGTTGCTCTGTCTGTTGCGATGTCTGTTGCTCGCTTTCCTTCAGATTATCAAATGCAGGGCTTGTTGGCTGGTTCATGATATCCATCAATGTACTGGACATAGAACCTGGAGCGGATATATCAGTCTTCGGCATTTCTGCTTCTACGCTGATATAATTCTCCATAGCTTCCGTTACTGTTTTCAGTCCCTGCGCGGATGCCTGTGCTTCCACAGGATCCGGGAACATCTGCTCTCGTGTCATGCCGAAGTCTTTTGCAATATCTTCCTGACGAACTGGGGAAGAATTTTTAAACATTTCTCTCAGCTTATCAAGGCGCCGCTGAGCAGTTGCTGCTACCCTTTCTGTACCTTCTCTAATCCTTTGTTCATCTGCGTCAGGATCAACTTTAACAAACTCCATATGAACCGGACCGTTGTCTGTAATTTTTTCCATCCGGCTATAACCGCTTTCAACCGCATCAGCAACAGCTTTAACATCATCAACACTTGTTTGCATTTTCCCATCAACAGAGACCATTTTTTCGCCAACATTCCAACTCATATTATCCGGAAGAATATTACTCATTTGGTCAGCGATTCTTTGAGCAACGATCTCAACTCGTTTCCCGACGCTTTCAATTCCGGATTCAACGTTTTTCATCCCGGCGGCAACATGATTTGCAGCATCGCTGATCTGTTCTACTTTCTGCGCCGCCTCTTCTGCCGCAGTTCCAACGTTTGCTTCAACGCCTGGTGCAACAGTCTGCATTTTGCCGGCAGCCTCATCAACAACGTCGCTGACCTTTTTCATGCTGGATGTTGCTTTGGCGTCCGCTGTCTGTGTTCCTGATATAGCGGACGTAAGCTTTTTCAATCCGGACAAATTCGGCATCGTAAAGCTTTCGCCGACTTTACTCAGATGCTCCAGTGCTTTGGCAATATTCTCAATTTCAACGGACGCAAAAAAGCCTCTCTGTAATGCATCGGTAAGTTTGATAATGCCACTAAAATTCGGAGACTTGAATCCGGATGTTTTTTCTTTGAAGTGTTTCAGAGATGTTCCGATTCTCTCGATTGTTCCGCTGGATCCTTTATGATCACCGTCGAACCGAAGGATTGCGGTCAGTCCTTCAGCCAGCGTTTTTAACTGACCGCCGATTCCGGATACGCCTTTTAGTCCGTTCAGCGCATTTGTAAGGTTTGTAATATTATTAACCGTTCCTGCATCGACACCGCCTGCTGCCTCATTGACTTTATGCATGGCTTCGACAGCGCCGTTTGCCCAGTTCATGGCATTCATTTTCTCGCCCTTTGGCGACGATGCAAAGAATTGCAGGTTCGTTCCTTTGCTATTCGCTCCGGCCATTTTTCCACGCCAATCGCCGACAGCCTCCTTAACGGTTGCCGTCGCTTTGCTGGCCTCGTTATTACTCTGTGCGAAAGACTGAATATACTTCTGATACGCATCGGAAATGGTCTTCATGGCCTTGGCTGCGCCTTCCAGTTTCGCCGCCGTACCGCTTTTGGACAGCATGTTCGCTCCGTCCCGCAGGTTGCCCATAGCGATCTTAAACTGATCACTTCCGCTCCAGTCGCCGCCAAGAAGTTCTTTAAGCCTCTTCAGCGTTGTTCCTGTGCTTCCAAGCGTCAGGCCTTTTCCGATGGCATCCTTGACACGCGAAAGCGCGGAAGCAAGGGACCTCAGACTCTGTGCTGCCTGTGATGCATTTGCTTTGATTTGTAAATTTAATACACCAACATCTGCCATAAGTCATTTCCTCCTCGCTTCCGCGCCCCGTATTCTTACTGCCCGGACAATGCTGCCTTCTCTTTCTCAAGCCGCGCTTCGATGTTCCTGTTGAACTTCTCGACGCCGGCGTGGAAAAACGCCATGGCAAGCATCATCTGGTCTTGTTCCTGTTTCTTCCGAGCCTCTTCTTTTTTTTGCGCTTCGAATTTTTCGAAGTACGGCTTGTCCGGGAACTGTGGCAGCTTGGTCGTGCTCTTTACGTTCAGTCCGCCTACCAGCAGCGGTACACATTGCAGTACGTTAATGATGTACTGCGCCATGTACCAGTTATTCCGGTCCGCCAGCCGCTGTTCTGTTTCCATACGAATCTCGTATGCTTTCTTGTAAGCGGCTTTCAGAGAACTCTCCCCGTCCCAGTATTCTTCCGGACTCATGCCCATCACCAGAAACTGGGGAAACAGTTGGTCAAATATATCGCCATACGGGGTGTCCGTCTGCGGTGGTGGTTCCTCCGTCAGACGGTCTCCCACGTAGGGGTGTCTTCTTCATTCCCGCTGTCCTTCATCAGGTCTTCCAGCGGCTTCATGTACAGCTTTGTCAGGATGCCGAGCAGTTCGTCCTTCTTGTTCTGTTCGTCCCAGATGCTCATGATGCGCTCGGTCATCATGCCTTTATGATGCATCTGGAATGCGCCGGTAAACAGCTTCTCAATCATCGTGTTGGGATAATCCGCGTCGATCTTGAAACCGCTCCGCTCCATGTTCTTCACAACACGGGCGTTGAACTCCAGGGTGTACTTGCTTCCATGCTTGTCGGTAATGATTACCTTGGTGAATTCCTTTTCATTCGCAGCCATTGGCTTGCCTTCCTTTCTCGCCGAGTCCATCGGCACAATCTTTTTCGCCATATCTATGGCCCCCTGTTATTGAAATATTGGCCGGAGCGGACATCATGTCCACTGCCCGCTCCGGCCGTACTCACCATCAGGTGGTGGAGTACACGATAACCGTAGCGGGCGTGCAGTTGATGGTCATACCAACAGCCTCATTCACGCCGCCGCCGCTGATACCCGCAGAGACGTCGCCGGTCCAGCTGAACTTGCCCATGTGGCCATCCGGCACTTCGGATCCTTCGGAACCGGATGCGCCGAACCACACAGCGTAGTCATACTGATGATTTTCCAGCGCTTTCACCTTGGAGTAGTTGTCCGGCGTATAGAACGCAGCGAACTCAAACTCGGACGTGTCACCAATACCATTGATGTACACGCGCATATAATCGGACAGGGAGGTAATGTCGATACGTTCCTTGGCCGGAACCAGGTCCGGGAAGGAGGAGATATCGATCAGCTTGGCATATTCGCCGCTCGTGGTCGTCCGATACATCAGATAAGTCTGATACGTGGAAATCCCCTTTACAGCAGTAGACATAATCGGTTTTCTCCTTTCATTGATTAATAAAAACGCATGAATGCGTGGGCCTAACCCATACTCGCAATTCATGCGCCTTCCTGTGATTCAGTTGTGACGGTCCGTTACCTGCGGTAGATGTTGCCGTCCTGGTCAATCATCGCCTCATAACGTGCCGTATAGCGGAACACTTTTGTGTTCGTCGCGTTGCCGATGTACGTGCCGCTGATCCGGGTGAAGTTCATAGCAATCATGGCTTCATCCACGGCGCTCAGCACGTTCTTGCATCCGCTCTTGCTGGTTGCGTATACATCCAGCTGATAGGTGATTACAGCGAAGTTTTCAACCGGTGTAGATGTCTGAAGCCTGCGTACGGTAGTGTTGCTGACCTCGATCAGGCTTGCCGCCGGGAATGCGGTCGGTGCCTCTGTGATCACGGTGCTGACAAACCGTTTGCTGGCGCACAGCGGAGCTGCTTTGGCGTATGCACGGTTAAACACCTGCACTTCGTAGTCAATCATCCGCTGTCATCTCCTTACATCTGGTTAAACATACCGCTGGCCCGTTCCGGCGCTGCTTCTTCAAGCCATCTCAGCGTATTCAGCAGGAACGGCCTGGACGGCATACCTCTGGTCCATGCCATTGGTTCCCCGGCATGGACACCCTCCTTCGGAATCCACCATCCCCACGGTGCCGGATACCACCATCCAGACATCCCGTGTTGGTTCGTGTCATACTCCCAGCCTTTCAGATCACCCACGTATGGTTCTGAAGCGCCTTCGTATCCAGTTCCGTATTCCACATACATAGCCTGTGGTACATCGGAGAAGATAACGCCGCATCCTTCTTCCTTAAAAAACACGCCCTTGATGCTCTGCTCCAGGTCTCCGGTAAACAGTGCATCCATGGAAATGATCTGCATCTTGGCGATCTCAATGCCTTCTTCCGTCAGCATTCGGACCAGGTCGAGCATCTGTTCTTCCAGCTGCTTTGCCATCATGTTGATCTCGCGGATCGCCGCGTTAATGGATGATGCTGTCAGTTCAATGTCGATACTTTTCAGAAGCTTACTCATCGGACTCACCGTCCGTGGTCTGCTTCTTCAGTGCGACGCTCGTGAAGTTCAGCGTGGGCCGTACCGCCTGGATGTCATACAGTTCGCCTTTGTAGCGGATCAGTCCGCCTTCCCGGATATCTTCATCCTTCACAACCAGCGTGTGCGTATACCGGATATCCTGCCCGTAGAACGTCTCATTCAGACGCCCGCTCGGTGCGGAGATGCTTCCCTTAATCTGTACGGGATCGCCGTATGTCCGGTGAAACTCTCCTGTGTGCACGCCGACCGGTTCCTCGTTCTTATCATCGCTTTCATAAACGATCTGATCGTCGCTCAGTCCCGTGTACGGCAGGTATTCCAGTTCCGTACCATTCCGTTTCAGAAGCTGCATATCGCCGCCTCCTTACCGGATCGCCTGACAGTAGGGAACAATCTCCTGAAGCATACCGTCCGGAATATCTGCCGATCCGTAGTTCCGGTGAATTCCGTTCTCGATATGCTGAATCTGCCCTTCTGCCCCGCGCTTGTTCAGCATGTAGTTGGCTATCTTGAGCTGAATGGAATCATACTTCGCCGGGACTTCAATCCCTTCGAAATCCTCCTTATACGGATACATCCGGTTCAGCACCTTCTGTGCCGCAAGCTCCAGATAAACCTCCAGGATGTTGGGAGGCGTCCCGTCATCCGTCATCTGCTCCAGCATGATGATTTTCTGTTCCTTGGTCATCCTCCCGGCCTCCTTTCTCACTTGCTGACTTTCCGCCGACTGGTCCTCGGTTTCGGTTCCGTCTTCGGTTCATCCGATTTGGATTCCGTTACCGGTTCCGCTGCCGGTTTTGCTTTGGGCGCTTCCAGAACCTCGACCGCATCGCCGAGATCGCCTTTCGCGTCCCATACTTCTCCGGCACTGTGCCAGCCTTCTGCGTCTCTCACATTCCATTTGGCTTTCACCAGCATGGTCTGTTCCTCCTTCATGGGAGATTGTGGCCCGGAGGATGAATATTACATCCTCCGGAACCGCATCAAATTACTTCACCTTGATCAGGGCGAACTCGTCCATCCGCTCAAAGCTCGGCAGGACGATCTCGGACGCGAAGGTGTTCAGATTCACAGGATGTTCATCCAGAATCTGGGTCAGGGCGATACCGTTATTCACGACCGCCACATCCGCCTTGCCGCTGCCCATCAGGTCAGCTTCTTCAGGCGTGGTGCCGCGCCAGGTGTTGCCCAGAACGCCGTTCGGCAGGACAGCCACGTAGTTGTCCGGAACGAACTTGTGGGTTTCGCCGCTCTCGTCCTTGTACTTCTTGTCGTACACGACGATGCCGGCCAGGCCCAGAGCGTCCTTCAGCACGGTGATGATCTGCGCGTCGGTCAGATAGCCAACCGCCAGACCGTTCGTGGTCAGGAACAGGTCCTTGATGGCCTTGATGCTGCGGAACAGCTTGAAGGTCGCATTGTTCATGACCAGCAGTTCGCCTTTGCCGCCCTTTTCCTGAATCGCGTCCTGCGCGGTCCGGATATCAGTCAGCGGGTCAGCTGCGTTCGGCTTGTCCCAGGTGTAATCGCTTGGAACCGGGAAGTAGTTCGTGGTCTTCCACGCATCGCCGGGATCGTAGTCATAGAGGTACTTCACACCATTGGCTTCGATGGTGATGCCCACATCGCCGTCCTCCGGGAACAGCAGCTGCATGATCTCGCGTTCCGCAACGACCAGCGCGCCTTCCAGCAGGTTACTGGCGTCATCGAACACCCGGTTCAGGGCGTCGTTCAGATAGGGATCATTCTTTTCGCGGATCCGCAGGATTTCCTGGCGATCCTTTTCCTTGAGCTTGAAACCTTCCCGGAAGAAAGGCATCTCAGTCTCCAGCATCTTGATGCCTTCCCGCCCACGGAACGTGGCCTTGGCATCAAACGCGCTGGGCATCAGGGATACAGGCAGACCTTTGCTTCCCTTAATCCACTTCAGGTCCAGACCGGCCTTCTGTTTGGAAGGGAACAGGGTTTCGCCCAGATACGGAATCCGGTTACTGACCGCCTCGGTCCAGTTGGCAGCGATAACCTTGGGGGTTACCAGCTTACGAAACTCAGTAAGATTCATAGGTTTTGACTCCTTTCGTGTTTTATTTCATCGGTTAAACCGGCCACTGATTATGCCGCATCAGGTGTGCGCACCCGACCCGAACGTCCGTGTAAATTGTGTATCCGCTGTTCCGGCACAGAACGCAGAAGTAAAGGTCCTCACTCAGCATTCCCCGGTTTGCGTCTCCGTAGTTTACCCAGTCGTACCATGGATACGGCACTTTCCGATACACGTCTGTCTTTACCAGAGCGCATCCCATTCCGCCGCCGTGAACCGGAATCTTGGTGACCCCTGCGTTCGCCATGGCTTTCATTTCAGCCGCCGTGTATTCGCTTTCCAGCGGATAGTTGTAGTACTCCTTGCCGTTCTCATCCTTGAGCTTGCACGCGCACGTTCTGCCGCGATAGATGTTGTCAGAATCCCGGTGGGCGTAAAACCCCATGCAGATATCCTTCGGATCTTCCAGCAGCAGTTTCAGCGCGTCCTTCGGCAGCGTAACATCGTTGTCAACCGACAATACGTAGTCCGTGTTCAGGTCCAGCGCAATCTGTGCAATCCGGTTTCTCGCTGTGGCGACATCATAGCCGCGAACGCTTTCGAACAGCACTTCATGCCCGCATTTGTCCAGGTCCCAGATCGACTTGTACGTGTCCGGATAAATCGTCTCAAATGTAGGGACGGCAATCAGTATTTTCATGGACTTCCTCCATCTTAATGCCCTGCCAGTTGCCTGATCAGGGAACATGTTCGTTCCGTGGCGTGTCCGTCGCAGGCGTCAGCCACCAGACGGAGGCACTCCATTTCTGTTTCCCGCAGTCCGTTCGCCTGACGCAGGTGATACAGGAGGCCTTCCTCATCCGCACAGTACCGCGAACAGTACTGCCACGGATAATCCAGGTACATGCCCCGCGTCTCCAGGTACCCTTTGCGTTTCTCAAACAGTACCGCAGGCTTTCCGAGCAGATATCCGTCGAAGATCACTGAACTGTAGTCCGTAATCACCGCATCGCAGTCGTACAGGTACGGCGCTGTCGGTTCGTACGCGTCCACTTCCACAATGTGCCGGTACGTTCCGTTCAGGAATCGTCCGTCCGTCATGGTATGGGCCTTTACGACGATCAGTTCGTCATCATTCATCCGGCTGTCAAGCCATTCCCAGTCGATCTCCGGAAACGGCGTTTCTTCTCTGCTCCGGAATGTTGGCGCATACAGCCACATGCGCTTTGATGCAAAGCCTGTTTGCCCGTCGCCCTTCTTTTTCCCGATGTACGTATCTGTCCTCGGCATTCCCAGAGGCAGCACGCGTTCCTTTGGAAGCCCGCTGCACTGTGCGAACATTCGGACAGCCTCGGTTCCGCTTGTGATGATGAATGTCATCAGCGGAGCCTGCCATTCCGCGTAGTACGGATGCGGCTGATCCAGTCCGATGGTCTTTCCGCCCTGAATCGCATGCCAGATCATGATGCACTTCCCGGGCGTTTCCGTCGGAAACTCGTCAATCACCATCAGGTCATACGCTCCGGAACGGATCGCCGGATGCCTTCTGCATCCGTTCACCTGCGCGAAATCTTTCGGACCGTCGTACGCTTCGTATACCGTTCGGATGTTTTCCGCCCGGTCAAACGGCTTCGTACTGGCAAACAGTACTTTGTTCATCAGGCACCCGTGCTTCCGGTAGCGCCGGTAGCGCCGGTAGCGCCGTTCACACCGATGTTGGTCCGGAAGATGATCCCGGGCAGCGCGGAATACAGCGCATCCACGTAAGAGACTTCGCTGTGGGCCTGCGCCACGGTCGCGTTGATGATGCCCTGCACCACAGCCGCGCCGTTCGGATTCTCGGTGGGATCCACGTCATACAGCAGGATGCCGATAGCGCCGGAACCGGTGGTGCTTTCGCCGGCAGCCGTGATCGGGGTACCAGCCTTCAGCTTGGTGGACCCGGCCACATTCACGGGAATCGCCTGGTAGTCCTTGCTGGCGAGGATTTCAACACCGCCGCCAACAGTCGTCTGACTATACTTCATGTGGGTTTCTCTCCTTTCAAAAGAGTTTAATATTGTCCATCGGTTCAAGCCTTCAGGCTGAACCTTCCAGCTTTACCGGATGTACCCTTTCAGACCGTCCACAACGGATTTGTCTGCGTCGGCGCGGTTCTTTCCAAGCCGTCTCGCAATCTCAAGCGCCGCCTTTTCCTCGGCGTCCTCTTCACTGCTTCCGCCGGTCCCGGGTCCCGGAATCTTTCCGAACTCAAGCCGAAGCGCCTTTTCCCTGGCTTCCCACGCCTGCCTGATCAGCAGCAGTGCATTCTCGATGTCGTCGCATCCGGCCATGCATTCCGCAATCTTTCCGGCAGCGTCTTCATCTACGCTGAGCTTACTCATCACGCTCTTCGTGGACTTCGCCCGGGCGACTTCCTTCCGAAGTTCTTCCAGTTCCTTGGCAGCCTTTTCTTCGGCTTCCTTCTTGTTTGCCGCGTCGATTTCTTCCTGAGTCTGCTTGGCCCGAAGCTCCTTCCGGTATTTTCCGGCTTCGCTTGTTGCGGAGTCCAAAGCAAGCTTCTGCTTTGCTATGTCGGCCTTCAGCTGCTCAATCTGAGCCATAAGTTCCTTCGGATCTTCCGACACTTTTTCGGTACCGTTCTGTTTATTGTCGTCAACAGGTGTATTCTCACCGCCAGTACCGCTGTCCGCACCGTTTCCACTCTCTCCGCCACCATCGTTAGGCGAGAAGAAGAATTTCGGACTCATCCAATATCCGTTTCGGTTTCTGATCATGATGCTTCTCCTTTGCGTTTGAACGGTTCTCTCCGTTTATTGTGCGTTTGTTAACGCTGTTCTCTCAGCGTTTGCGAGTATTTAGCGTCGTTTCTCTCCGACTTATATCAAATGGCTTTCACCATCTAATACCTCTCCTGGGCCTAAGCCGTCTCAGCTTCCTGATCTTTGCTGTTCCGAAAGACCGGGCGCATTCTGCACCTGCATCCCCAATGCGGTTTGCTCGGAAACTCATCCACCCGGAACACCTGCCCGTCAAGGATCCGGCACTCATGGCAAACCTTTTCGTCTTCCATCGTGACCCACTCGGCGAACTCGATCCCCGCATCATCCATCGCCGCCAGCATTGCGTAGTCCGTCATGTTGATCGCGTACTGCCCAAGCTGCTGACTCCAGAACCGGAGCGCTTTATTGATCTCCGTATCCCGGTCGTCCGTTGCTTCCAGTGCTTCTGCCAGCCGGTACGCCTTGCGCTCCGTTTCCGTATCGAACCGATACAGTGTAACGAAGTCCGTCTGCTTCAGTACGTCTGCGACCCATGCCTCCGTAATGGTCTCTTCGGCCATCTGATGGGCCTTGCGGGGGTCGATGTCGCACAGGGCCAACATCATCAGGTACGCTTCAAATGACACCTCGTAGTACCGTCTGCGGGCCTCTTTTTCGCTCTTTTGATATACCCGCTTTACAGTCTGGATGACGTTAATCTCGTCCCACTTTGCCATCTTCAGCCGCCCGAATGCTTCCAGGTTGCTGCGGTTCATGGATTTGATGGCATTGTCGCATGCTCCGTAGTAGTCAACCTTCCTCACATCCATGGCTTACACTCCGTATCTCGGCGTGCTCCGCCGTCCACGGTTCGCGCAGGACAGGCTGTCATACACCTGATTCGCTTCCTTCTTCACGAACCGCTTTCCGCACACCGGGCAGATCGCGTACGAGCCTTTCCCGCTGTTTCCGCTTCCCTGCGCTTTTGCCTGAGCCTGAATATTATCCGGTTCAGTCGGGTTCAGCGTCTCATCATCCTTCAGCGGAACCTCTTCAGCCGCCGCTTTCGCCTGTGCCAGTGTCTCCGCGACACCGTTCAGCCGATCCAGTTCCTGTGCAAGCATCTCCTGATAATCGTCATAAATAATGGCGTCGCTTTCAGGATCAGTGCTCAGATGGCTGAACTTGAACGCCTGGATTGCCGGCATACCAGCCGTCCGCAGTGTCGTAAAGCTCTGTGTCTTCACCAGCAGGTCTTCATAACTCTGCCGCAGGAACCGAGGCTCCAGATCGCTTACTTTCAATCCGGTCAGCGTGTTCGTGTCCGCGCAGATCTTCAGGATGACCTTCAGAAACTCCATTTCGGCCTTTTCCCACATCGCCTGCGTCTGAAGCGAGCGGCTCTCCGCATGCCACCAGCCGTTCCGGAGAATCACAGCGCCGTTATTACTGCTGTCGCCCGTGCTCGCGTTGCCCTGCCCAGGCATGCCGACAATCTCCAGGATCATCTGTTTCATGCTGTCCACAAGGCTGTTCGTCTGCGTCTGGTCGAGCTGCTCATTCAGGTAGTACAGCTTTTTCCCACTTGTGCTTCCGGCGGGGGAGGCGGGGAGTTTGATCGCGCCGAGGTCCTTCAGTTCCAGGAAGTCTTCCCGGCTGATATCCACGCCGTCAAACACCATCAGCGCCTGAATGAACTGTTCCAGGCCGTCCATCTGGTTGCTTAACGCAAGGCACATGGAATCGATCAGGTCGATAACCACTTCAAACGCGCCGATCCGGTCCGGATTACACGGATACTCAATCAAACTGACCATTCCGAAGTTATGATGAACCTCGTTCGTGATCTCCAGTCCGCCGGTACCGTTCAGCAGCGGCAATCCTTCAATCGTGTACGTCACGTTCGGCGTGTACACCGTGTACTCCACCTGGTTCATGGGCGGATCCTTATACACATAGGTCACGCCCATCAGCACGCTCTTCCGCACGTCGTTCCGATACACGATGAACGTATTCTCCGGGTCGGGATTCGCGATCTCAAACGGTGCCTCATCCAGATACTCACTCGCTGACTTTTCGTCGTGATACGTCAGCCGGTACGCCATACCGCACGTAAACATCTGGTACGCCATCGTATAGTCAATCGCGCGCTTGCCTTCCGAGATCATCATGTCATTGATCTGGGAAACCTTCTTCGGAATTTCCTTGTTCTCGTCCTCAACAGACTTATTACCGCGACGGCTGATGTACTGAATCGGTTCCCCGGCAAACTCGGCGCTTTTGAACGTCACGATCTGGTTGGGGATATTAATGACGACCTTGTTGTTGATCTCGGTGTGATAAACTTTGTTCCGCTCCAGAATTGGCATGATTCCGCGCTCGTACTTCCGGAGATAAATAATCTCTCGCCGGTTGATCTCGTGCGTCGCAAGCGCTTTCTGGAGCACGTCAATCACGTTATCCCGGGTGATTTCCTTCTCACCGGAATAAATCACGCGCCGGCCATGCAGCGTCTTGGAGAACGCCGGATCATATCCGTCAACCGTAGTCACATCGTACTTTTCAAGACTGACTCCCATCCGGATCCTCCTTTCCGCTGCGCCTTATGAAAAGACGCTGAACACACGATTTCTCGCCGTTCAGCGTCTTTTCGGTTCATGCCCGCTGTGACAATACCCCGCGACCGATAAAAATTTTATGGTCACGAAAATAAACGGACATGGATTCCTGACTAAAATATATCAAACATATTGCGTCTTGTCAATGCTTTTCGTGGTAACATCATAACAAATAGTAATAATTATGACAAAATTAAAGAAGATTTTCTGCGCATTGCATTTTTGTACTCTCTATAACAAGTCAAAGAGCAATATTTACTTCTGCAACTATGTGACACAAACTCTTTCCCACATATAACACACACATGCGACGATTCTCTTTGACCCAAATCTGCCCCAAGCGGAGTTGATATTGCTTTTTCAAACGTCCATCCAGACACATGAATCCTGAACCATACCTGTTTGTAAGGCAATCCGGCAATCTCGCTGGCTTCCGCAAGTGACATTTGTCTTCCATTATATGTCACCCATGCTGTTGTTCTTCTGTTCCGCGCCTGCTTTGATAACGGAATCCATGTGCAGTTTTCCGGACAGTAATTCCCGTTCACATCGATTCTCTCAATCGTTAGACCTGGTTCATATCCATTTTCTTTGGCCCACTTTGCAAACATCTCGTATGATTTCCATTCATCGCAAACAATTATTCCTCTTTTTCCGTATTCTTCTGAGTTTTTATGCTTTGGATTGCACCTGTTATTCATTCCGCACCAGATATTATGAAGTGGTGTATGACTTTCGCCATGTCTTTTATTCCATGCGGTACGATGCCTGTTATCGCTCATGCTTTTTCTCCTTTAAAACGGTCTTGCGAAAACCTGAACCTGTCCAGATATGAATGTCTGCGCATAATCTGCTAACATACTTATGCTGTCCGGAACGTCATCGAATTTGTTACGGCCTGCCATTGTATACGAACAAAGGAAGTTTAGGAATTTTCGGTATTCTTTATCCTTAATTACGCTGTCGTCTTTAAATATGAAGTGTTCTTTCACAAACGGACTCGCCATAATGATCTTCGTCTCTTTTTGTTGTGTAGTAAACTTTGTCGTTAGTTTTGTTCTCCCACCTTGCGCTTTGATCATCTCCTGCACCGCCTGTGCAACTCTTCCACCAGCGCTGTTTGATTCGAACCGACCAAAGTGTACTTTGTGCTTTACGCATTTCTGTGCCAGGCGAGGCTCTACAATCTCCGGATTGCTATTATCGCATACAACATCCTCAATATAGTAATCCTTCCCGTACTGATACGCTATCGGCATAACGCAATAGTCTGTACCACGGTCTTTTGTATCACATGCACAAATAATTGCGTCAGGCTCCGTATCCGGCAATTCAAAATACCTTCTCAATTCTTTTGCATCATACAGCAATCCTTCTCTTTCAATCGGTTGATTCATATACAGTGCTTTCCAGCTGGCATCGTCCATGACTTCCCGCTGCTCATGATAGAACGCCGTGCTGAAACCAACACCGTACATGTAGTCAAAATTGCTTTCATCTTCCGCATTTAGCGCCGGAACCGCAATAAACTCCGCCCGATCCGAGCCTTCATACTGACGCTCAAGCCTTCCGATTACATCATTCACAGACCACCTTGTTGCTATATGTAATTCCTTACAGTGATCGCCGATCTTCCGCTGTCGCAGGTCTGTTGTATACGTCTCCCACAGCTTATCCAACCGATCCTTACTCAGCGCGATCTCCAGTCCGCTGATCAGATCATCACAGTACAGAAGCCTCCCGGCCCGGTACAGACCGGCATTCCCGCTGCCAATTGACGTAAACTCCAGTGTTTCAAAACGTTTCCGTTTGCCTACGTCAATCCGGTAATCCTTCGCGTTCGTGTTCGATACACTCACTTCCGGAAACACGTCATGCCACAGATATTCCCCGTTCTTATCAAACACCCGCAGACATTCATCATACACGCCCCTTACAAACGCGTTGCTGTGGCTTCCGGTCAAATTCGGCTCTTCAGGCCACCGTCCCGCTACCCACGTCAGCAAAAATATCGCCAGCGTCGTTTTCCCGACTCCGGGCGGGAGACTAATCCCAAGCAGATCAAGCTCATCATCCATCAGTTTCTGTAAACTTTTCACCACCGGCAACAGCTGCTTCCGCCTTGGCAGGTAGAACCGCTTCCTCGGGTCCCGGTTCTTTTCCATGTATTGGCAATACGCGTCGAAATCCACCCTGGCGTCCATCAGCAAGCTTTTATAATACGTATCATTCAGCGACTCCGCCACGCGTACATCCGTGCACGCCCGGATCGCCTTCTGGATCCTGTTCCGGACCACACGATTCAAGCACTTTGCTTCCAGGCTTCCGTTCCGCTGAATCTCATCATATATGATCGCCACAGCATCCCGGTATATGCCAGGGTCGTTCGGCCTGCGCTCTATGCTCTTCCGGATCAGTTCAAGCTCGTTCACAGAATCACACACCGTCCTTCATCCGGCAGGTGCCACGCTTCATAATACTCAGCCCTAATCGCACAAAACTCCACCCGATCCGCAACCGTGACACATTCGTCCTGATCCGGACCGTGTCCTTCGATTCGCTTTCAATATGAATCGTTCCAATCTGCACCTTTCTTCCATCTCCCCATGTCACTTCAACCTTTGCATCCTCAATCATCCTGGCCATATCACATTCCTCCCAAACAAAAAACGGGAACAAGGCCGCTTAAACAGCCTCATTCCCGCAATATTGCGTCTTAAATCCGTTCCTTACCGTCTCCGGTTACTCTGGTGCCGTCGGTTACTCTCCGGTCCGCCCTTCGCCCAGTAGTCTACAAAGTTCCCATAAGCTCTGTTCTCCTGCTTCGCACCTGAAATCAACCCCAGCAACAGCAATCCGAGAACCACAGCTACCGCGACAACACCCAACTCACCGTTACCGCCGCCGACGTAGATCAGGAACGCCGCCAGCAGGATCACCAGAATCGTAAACATCAGTTCCCTCCGTTCTTGTACTCTTCCATGTATTGGTTCGCGCTGTCGATCATGCTGATAACACGGTCAACCCGCTCCATCAGCGTCTTCAGAAACTCCTCCCTCGTGATCTTCCCGCCATAGTAATCCGCATACGCCTGGTCCGCACGCGATACAACATCATGCATCGCTATAATCAATATGTCCGTGTCTCCACAAAGCTTGTAGGTTTCCTCATTTACTTTAATGGCACTCGCTTTCAACGCGTCAGCGAGTTCAGCAGTTTTCACAGCATAAGCGCCATATGCCATCATTAAATACGCGTAAGCGTTCCGTATGTACGTATCACCCATCATATCGCCAAATGTTTCGTACATCATCTTATACATCTTCAACATCCCTACACTGTAATTAAGGATATTTTCAGCCAGATCTTTTTCATCACTCGCCATCGCGGAACTTGCCATTCCGAAAACCAGCACCACCGCCAACAGGATACTTACCAACCGTTTCATACAGAACCCTCCTTTTTTGTTTTTTCTGGATTTTTCAAAACCGCATTTTCCGAAAATCACTGCACTTCACTGACCGGGGTGGGGGACTTGCGTGTACGCTTTGCTTTCCAAACTATATATTTCATAGGAACGCCAACGCATTCGTCACGCATTTTAATGTTGAACCCGGGTACATTCTTCGACAGATCCCACTCAATCACATTGCCACCGGCCATCTCACCATGCGTGTCCAGGTCCTTCATCGCGTTCAGAATTGCTTCCAGTCCGTCAATCACTCCAATGCCGTCGTTCAGTTCAATTATCAGCCTTGTATTTTTCCCTGCCATTTGAATCCCTCCAAATCATTCTTCCTGCTTCGACTTTTTTGCAAACTCTTCTTCTATAATCTTCCTAACGCGTTCGTCAAACCCATCGTCGCAGCTTTCCAACTGGATTTCATCACGTTCGCCAATCACGAAAGCATTTTTCACGTCACTTCTGTCAACAAGCACAAGATCATATCCGCACGCGTTCGCCATCCGGATAACATTCTCTACACGCATTCCGCTCTCACTGCGCATCCACATGCTTAAATTGCTCTGTCCAGTTCCAAGCTGATTTGCCATCTCCGTTTGCGTGATTTTTTTCTTCTTCATCGCCATCTTAATCGCTTCTGAAACTTTCATTTTTTATCAACCTCCGTTTTATTCTGTAATGATATTATCAGCTATTTTTGAATTTGTCAACGACTTTTTTATCGCTTTGGGTACGGAAGGGGGTGACGAGCCACCCTGGCTGCCGGCTGGGTTACCCCCAAGGGGTGGGATCCCGCCAGCCAGGTCAGCCTGGAAAAGCCGGGACAAATTTGTCCCGGATTCCGTCAGGCCAGACGCGGGACAAATTTGTCCCACGTTCGACGCGGCCATAGGATCCACCTATATCAAATATAGATAATATCTATAAAATAAATTTGATAAAATTTATCAAAAGTACTTGCAATTATCAAAAATATTTGATAGAATACTTATGAACCCGGGAGGGTGGTTGGCAAAATGTTACGAAAATGTTACGAAGCGCTTGATCTGACAGCGCGGAAAGGGTGGGAAAGATGAAACTGGGTTACATTCCTTTTGATGGTTTTTTCAAGGTTTACAGAAACAACATATGTATTTTCCATGGGTTTTCTGTAATGGATATCCCGGAAGAATACAGAAACGCGGACGTCCTCCGGATTTATCCATACGACGAAACGATCGTTGTAGAAATCGCATAAAGGGGGAAAAACAATGTTCGACATTATCGAAGCAAACGAAACCATGATGTTTTCCCCGTACTATGGAAACGCGGATATCCCGGTGATAGTAATCCGGAAAGTAACACAAAGCGGGATTATCGTCGGAATGCAAGCGCTGGATATGGACGGATACGAAATCGTCGGAAGCGCGGAACGTTTCCACAAGTAAGTAAAGCGGACGGGATCCCGATCCCGTCCCGCGTATACAGGAAATGAAAGTGCGTTTCCTGTATACGCGGGAAAACCGCGAAAAATAAAAGGAAAGAAGGAAAGAAACATGGGTAACACAAGGAAAGGATACGATGTGAGTAAGCTTTTTCACATCGAAAAAGACGCGTTGGAAATGGACAACGCGACATTTCACGCGCCACGGGATAACAGTAAATTGAATGGTATCCCTGCATGGAATTTACTTCCCATGTGCACATGTTCCCCGGAAGCGCGCCGGACATGTGGTATTAATGGATGTTATGCGGTGAAAAATGCATTATGTCATGGATACGACATGGAAAAAAATAACTGTTTACGCGCATGGACTGAAAATACAGTGCTTTCACGGAAGCACCTCCGGAAGCTTGAAAAACTTCTTGACGCGTGGCTGGAAAAATATCACCCCGCATTATTCCGCGTACATTCTTCCGGTGACTTCTTTTCTATAGAATATGCGCGGATGTGGAAACGGTTAGCAAAGAAACATCCGGAAACGCGTTTCCTTGCTTTCACCAAACAATTTGACATTGTCCGGCATGTAAGATTCTACCAAACGGAAAACTTTGAACTTGTTCTTTCCGGATGGACTGGAATAACAATCCCGGAAGATTTACGGAAACATTATCGCGTTGCGTGGTGTGATGACGGGGCAGAAACAAGGATCCCGGAAAACGCAATCCATTGTCCGGGAGATTGTAATCACTGTAAAGCTTGTTGGTTTCTTTCAAAGATGGGACGTGATTCCTACTTCACTAAACATTGAAAACGGGAGGAAAAAAAGATGGACATTAATGCAATTATTTCCGCGTACATCGACGCAAAAAACCGCGAAACGGAAGCAAAGAAGGAAAAAGAAAAGCTTGCATCACTTATACTTGAGCATGCGAAAGGCGCGGACTTTTTCCAAACAGACGCCTACAACGTCGTCATTGATAAGCGAACGCGGACCGGAATCGACACGAAAGCGCTATACAAGGACTTTCCGGATATCAAAGACGCATATGGGACCATTACGGAATACAACGTCATAACCGCGAAAGAAAAAGCAAGCGCAGGGAAAAAGAGCGCATAACACTCCGGCGGAGTATGGGAGCGGTGATCCGCTCCCAGGCTCCGGGGTTTGATCTGGCATCTGGCCTGAACAAAAAACGCCCCAATACATTCTCCGCTTACAGGAAAACGAAAGGACATAATCACATGAAAATCTTACTAACCGCGGACCGTATCCGCTCCGTATTATCAAACGCCAGAACTGAAAAAGATGTCACGGAGTCGCTCCGCCGTCACCGGATCCACTATAGATTCAGTACGGAAGGCGGATATACACACATCCGGATCCCGGTCCGCTCCGGCGTCGTAAGGGTTTACCGGACCGCGTCCCGCTCCGCTCCGCTGGCCATTATATCATCCGCTCCGGTTTCGCAGTTTTGACCTCCAAAGCACTTGAAAGGATGTGAGAAGAATGTACGCAACAATTAACGATTACAATCCGGGAAGTTGTGCAACAATTCGCCGATACTCCGTCGAAATCAGTCCGTCGCGGGATGGCGTAAATCCCGCTCCGTTTACCAGGAAAACGGACGCGCTACGCTTCGCCCATAGCGTTCCGGACCTGGACGACGTTTCTGTATGCGAAATCGTCGTGTGCAAGTTTGCATATATCGTGTTTCACTCTGCTGGCGCTAAAGAGTTTTCCAACAAACGCGCTGCGCTCCGCTTCGCGCGTTCGCTTCGGAAAGAAAACCACGATGACGATGTATCTGTTGGCTTCTATGACGTCACCGTCGAAAATGATATCGTGTGCTTGAAGGAGGTATGAAAAATGATCCGCTCCGTTCCGAAAGCATATCGTTTCCCGGGTGGTGAATATTACGCTCCGTTTCTAGACCTTGCCGCCCGTCCTCATCTCCTGGTAGCTGGCGCCACTGGTTCCGGAAAGTCCGTACTGGTAAACGGCATTATTACCACGCTCCTGATGCAGCGCTCGCCGTCATCCTGCAAATTCGTCCTACTGGACCCGAAGCGCGTTGAGCTTCTGGACTTCGCTCCGCTCCCACACACGGTCCGCTATGCGTCGGAACCTGATGACATGATCCGCGCCCTGGAGTGGACCGTAGAAGAGATGGACCGCCGTTTCCACGTCATGCAGGCGCAACACGTCAAAAGCTACGACGGTTCCGACATGTACGTCATCATTGACGAGCTTGCAGACCTGATGACGACACAGAAAAACGCTGTGCTTCCGCTCCTGCAAAGGATCGCTCAGGTCGGACGAGCTGCCCGCGTCCACATGATAGCATGCACCCAGAACGTCCTGGCCGTAACCATCCCAACCGTTCTAAAATGCAATTTCCCGACCGTTGTCGGCCTCCGGACCGCTTCCCGCCGTCAGTCCATGTACCTGATTGACGCTCCCGGATGTGAACTGCTCCCGGACCCGACCACAGAGCACAAAAGCTATGCATGGATTCGCGACGGTGCCAACCTGCACAAGGAATTCATCTACAAGTATTCCGACAACGTCCTGCCGTCCCTGCTCAACTGGTGGACAACCTCCGCCTGCATTGCATCGTGAAAGGAAGTGATAACAATGAAGGATACCGAATACAAACAGTGGATAGCTGACCTGTACCACTGTTCCGACTGCTGGGGCCAGACGATGACACCGGAAGAGATGCGAATCGACCTGGTAGAGTCGCTCCGCATGAAAGACACGGATGATTACTCTCCAGACCCGTCACTGTACCGTGAGTGTGCTGCGTACTGGAACGAACTATGCGCCGCGTACCCGGCATAACCCATTGCAACGCGTCCCATAATCCGCTATAATAACAACAATCAAAAGGAGGACAAACAAATGAACAATCAGATCAGGAAAATCAGCATCGACAACGGACATTCATTCTGTAATCCGGAAGAAGCAATCGCGTCCGTGCCGTGGGATATCATCGTCAACCTCATGGACGACGATACCCGGGAAATCGTCAGCAATGAACTCGCCCCATGTAGCGACCTGGAGTTCCTCCGCCGGTACTTAGAAATCGCTCCGGACGATCTGATCATTGGATAACTCGCAAAAAAAGAACACGCCATATGACAATCCCGTATCACCTGCTGCCAATCCGAACCGACAAAGGAAGTGCCAACAGTGGTAATTGATTTTCCACCACATAATGAACCAGTTCTAACGCTGGACCGGGAACAAATCCAAACACGCCTACCATTCCGGCACAAGATCAAACAAAAGCGCCTGGACCAGCACGGATCCAACGCGCAAGACAGTACCAAGGCCACAAGTCAAGCGCAAACGCTATCAATTGCAACCGCGAAAGACAAACCTACTGACCTACTGGATTAATTGGAAATAAAAAACAACCCGCTCCGGAGCATTCCGAAGCGGGCATTTTTTATGCATATTCACGCATATTGCCGGTCATCAATGCATATTTTCTATGCGTATATTGTGTAAATATACTGCATACTTATGCAAAATCGTTTCTATAGTGCCTCATGTGTCGATACACTACTACATATAGTATATCAACTATTCGCTAAACTATACTTTTACGAATAGTTGAACATTTTTGCCCATCCTGGCGGCATCCGGATCCGCTCCGGTCCGAAGAATGAAGAACAGGCTTGCTTTCCGGATCAGCAAACCATCCGCTGCACGTACAGTCCGCTCCGGAATAGCAAAAGCAACCTGCTACGTTGGGGATATATAAATATAGATATGAGTGTACATAATGTACATTTATTATTATATTATCCTTCTCGTCACGCCTGCATTGCTTTCTATCAAAAACAGGGCCAGAATCGCGTCTGGTCCTGTTTGCTGTGTTATTCGTCATCTTCTTCCGGGATAGCTTCTACCAGTCGTTTTCTGGCGTCATCCGGGTTCATATCCTGGAGCGGATTATTCGGTGTTACGACTACATCCGCTACGTCTTTATATCCATACCAGTTTTTTGCAAGGAATATTCCGGTAGGTGGCGAGATCTTTCCGTTAGTCATATAATCGGTCCACATTTCTTCCATCAAGCTATAGGCTTTTTTTATAATGTCGCCATGTGTTCCGCTCCGCACTTCCCCATTTTTCCACTCATTCAGCGTATTCCTGTTTATTCCGAGCCAATTACACATGCCTACGATCTGAGGTCTTCTGTCGTTATCTACGCAATGCTGGAAGTATTCTGTAATGCGTTGCTGGACCTGTTTTGGGTCGGAAATATCAATCGGTGGAAGATTCCATGATGCCAGAGCATTTCGGATATATCGTGCGTTTTCACCCGGTTCCATACCGACGCCTTCAGCGGAAAGCTCCTGTGTCCATTTCGCTCCGCGTTTCTTTTTTACCACTTCTGTGATCTGTTCATCAGACAGATTCGCTCCGTCAGTCATTGTTATTCCTCCTTCCCGAAATTGAGCTGATCGATAGTGAGGTCCTGGTACTGTTGCTGTGCCTTTGGCAGGTCTTTTTTCGCCGTGGACAGGTAGTGCATGATTCGAGGATACTTGCACGGGTCCGTAACGAAGCAGGCGTTATAGGTAGATGGCAGGTCGAGGATGAGGTCATGGCAGAAGAAATTAAGCACGTCTTGTTCTAAGTGTTTGTGATAGTGGGTATTGATTTCGCGGATAATGCGGTCATCCATTCCATCCGCTCTGAGTTTACGGAGGTTCATGAGCATGACGCCGGCGTTCCAGTACGGAGGCAGGTGGTCATTATTACGTGTTTCCCGAACGGCTGCGAAGTAGTAGTCCGTGATGTCGTAGTTCCAGACAGGGGAGATATCGTCGGTAACGATAGTATCCGGATCCAGAAGGAGGACGCGGTCGAGGTTGTCTGGCAATACTTTAGTCAATGCGGCACGCATCAGTGTCATGTAGGAATAGTAGCCGTTAATGTTCGGACCGTCCTGGCGAAAGATGTGCTGATCCGAGACGTTAATGATCTGAACGCAGGGCGGGAGGTCGTACGGGAACGTGTCGTCCTCGGTCAGGAAGTAGATTTTGTCCACGGGAGAGTGGAAGAGCAGGGATTTTGCTGCTGTGAGCATGTGTTTATAGTAGCGGCGGTTACCTATATAGCACACAGCGAAAGGATGCTGGGCGTTGAGAGTGACCCAGTGGCGGACGTTCTTGAATGACACCCACGACTTCAGTCCGGCGAAGTGTGATATGCGTGAATGATGAGGTGCTGCGGTAACGCGGAAGCCTGTAGTGGTGTCGTTATAGTCTGATGGGAGTGAGACGAAGCGTTCGCCGCAGAGCATGTGGAAGGCTTCCTGTTCAGGGTATGCGTGGTAGTGAGTGTTTATTTCGCGGATGAGCTTGTTATCCATACCGGTAGAGCGGAGCAGGTCGAGGTTGAGCATGACTACGCCGAAGTTAGCGTATGGATATCCGCGCTGTTTTGACATGTGTGGTTCTGTGACGGCGGCATAGTATGCAGGAGAGATGCTTTCATTCCATAGAGCGGATATGTCGTCGTTTACGATAGTATCAACATCGAGAACAAGAATGCGTGACAAATCCGGAAAGATCTTTGTGAGTGCGGCTTTCATCAGGGCCATATAGGTGAATGCGGTTGAAGTGTTCGCTCCGTCCGGCGGGAAGAAGGTCTGTCCGGAGACGTTCACGCATGAGACATTGTCAGGAAGGCGGAAGGGGAGCTTGTCATCCTCAATGAGAATGTAAACGTGGTCCACGGATGTATGCGCCAGTAGGGAGTTGTATGCTGCCGGAAGGACGTCATACAGGTTCCTGGTGGATAGGTAGACGACGAAGCGCCCATCATGGGGAGTATGGATAACTTGTGTCACTGTGTATTACCTTCTTTCTTAGTGAGAGTATCCAGCCATTCAGCAAAACCGAGCATGTTTGGCATGGTAAAGCCTTTGTGTTGTGCTTCGTCTTTTGCAACGGACATCAGGCGGACCATATCATGCGGATAGATTTTGTTCCATCCTGGGAAACGGTGCATGATGTCGAGCACACGGTTGTTCCATTCCTGAGCGGTCGCTCCGGCTGGCGGATGATCTGTCCCGGCAAGCTCGTGGTAGTAATCAAGGATTGCCCGGGCCGCTGCGCAGTCAGCTTCATACGCGTTTCCGCGCTTCAGGTATTCTTCGCACAGCAGGACGCGCTTTGTGTATAGATCATTGTTTCGCTGTGCTTGCCCGTCAGCGCGGGAACTGAGTGATTCCTGACGATGGCACCACATGTAAGTGGTTTCAGGAATGCGGGCGATGCGTTTCGGACTGATGCACATGCAGACGGTGGCGTTGAACAGCGCGTCTTCGGAATAGCTGATAAATGGTTCGAAACTAATGTGATTTTCCAGCAGGAACCGAAGCCGGTACACCTTGCCATGATTAAAGATGCTGTTCCATTTTTTCAGCGTTTTGTGGAATACACCTTTCCGGTCGTACTGTTCCATCCAGAACGGTGCCCAGAGAAGATCCGCTTTATCTCCCGCCTGGTCGATGCTCGTCAGGATCCTGTGAAGCGAATCACAGGAATACAGCATGTCATCGAAGTCACAGAACATAACCCAGTCTGCTTCGGACATACACATGCCCATGTTCCTTGCAATGCTGACGCCGCCATGACTTACTTCATAAACGCTAGTAAACGGATACTTCCGGAGCATGACCATCGGTTTAAAAGGCGATCCGGTACCATCCTGAATGAATATCACACGGTAGTCGTCAATGTTCACGCCGCGCTGTAATGCGAGCATGTCGAAGAACTTCTGTCCGTCCCGCCATGGTTCGTTATAGTGGGTGACGATGATGTCAAGCTTCGGCATCCGGATCATCCTTTCTTTCAATAAGTCCGACCTCTTCGATAATAGTCCGGTTCGCTCGGCGGATGACCATCCAGATCACCTTGACCGGAATATTGTGCTTTGCGGAATAGTCTTCCACAGCGTAGAGATCATCGCCCCACTTGCTGGTGAAGTAATACTTCAAGATATCCTGATCCGTTTTAACAAACCTGGACAGGAAAACATGGTGGCAGACTGCGTATATGCGCTGGTTTGGGAGTGAAAGCTTATCCCAGACGAACCCGTCGCGTTCCATGGCGAAGTATGTGCGCCACATATGTGTTGCCGTTGAACGCCACCACTCAATGTTCTTCATTCGCATCGCCTCCGATCCTGTTGCCTTCCATCATGATAGCAACACGTTCATCCAGATCTTCCAGCCGGTCAGCTGATTCGATAACGGTGCGGATTCTGTCCCGGGTCAGCATTCCGCCTGCGTCAGCCATCAGGCGCAGTTTGTGAACAAGTGTTACTGTTGGTGTCCGTTGTCCGAGTCCTTTTGTCAATGTCTATCACCTCGCCTTGCCAGAAAATCTTTTTCCGTGTAAACATAGGTCCCGATGTGTCCGCATGATACGCTGCTGTCACAGTATATTTTCCTTCCGAGCTGATTTACCCGGTGACAGAACGCAATGTCTTCTCCGGCCCACGGAAGCGGAGCGAATGCAGGTCCGAAGTTATCCCATACTGCTTTCAGTAATTCCGTACTGGTGAGTACGAATCCGAAACCGCATCCTTTTACAGGGAATATTGTGTCCCGTGGATATTGGATATACTCGTGGATATGCTTAATCGGGAGTCCGTTTTCATCCTGGGTAGGCATCTCCAGTTCGTCATAGATCACTGGCAGGCACTCACCGTTGCGCTTGAAATACAATCCGGTAATCATGTCAAATCCATATAGCGTCATATAGTTCTGGAGTATCTCCATCGCATCCGGCGTAAACATCATGTCAGAGTCGATCCACATTACACGATCATAGCCTTGTTCGATTGCTGTCAGTGAGAGTATGTTCCTGGAATCGTAGACCAGGCTGTTCGCTCTGAATGATGCGGATGTATTTTCACCCTTCTTCAAATGCATGAGTGATTGTGTAAATCCGACGTGCGCATTATCCATGCACGGGATTGCAATCAGGGTTTTCAAGTGTAATTCACCTCGATTCGTTCGTTTTATGTACGTTATGAAATAATTATGTACGTTTTCGCACTCTCTATTTTATAAAACGTACACCGTCTAACCGTTGATAAATAAGGATTATGTACGTTATGTACGTTATGTACGTTCACTTTTTCTCCTACGCGCGAGGTATTTTTCTATCATTCCCATATTCATCATAAAAAATATCTCTATATATCTTTTATTTTTTGAACGTACATAACGTACATTCGTACAGTAAAATCTTCAATCCATTATAAATCAACGCTTCCAGCCTCCGCATTTACTGTACGTTTTGAAAAATACGTCCCCAAAACGTACATATTTCTGAACGAAACCGTACGTTTAGAACGGCATATCTTCCGGATCATCGACAACTGCATACTGATACGCCTCCTTTTCCGTCTTCTGAACGTTCTTGATTTTGATCTTTGCGCATGTGATCATATTTCTTCCTATCGTGGTGCGTGTTGTCAGCCTGTTGTTGCTACTGTTTGGCCCGTGATACTCATATTCACTGAGATTCTTCTGCTTGCACCATTCCAGGAAAGCTCTGGACCGGAACCCACCGGCCAGCAATGCTTCATCAAACTTGTTTTTGCTGATGCATATATAATCACCGTCGAACTTGCCCCAGATTCCACCGCGATCCTCCGCGTCATCCTCAAAATGCTGCTGATTTTCTGTGACCCAGTTGATCAGGTACTGATAACACCGCTGGTTTGCATCGATCTCGGATGAATTCACCAGGTACTCCTTGATTTCATCTACCGTTACAGACTTGCCGTCATGGAACAGCACAGCGTCAGCGATCCGGTCAGCAATCAGGATGGTTGCCGCAGCCATGGCCTGCTTCGGTTCCTTGGTTTGGTCAGCAAGCAGTTTGTTCTTGAACTTCTCAAAGTTGACTTTGATTGCTTCGATCATCTTCGGCTGCTGAACAGCTTCGATAAACTTCCGACCGGCGAATCCGTAATTTTCCTTCACGACCTCAGCGACCTGGGATGCATGCTCCGGCGTCTGGAATAATTGCTGACCGCCATACTTAACCTCAATACACCGGTTGTATGCGCCGCCACCGGATGAAGCTTGCAGGATCGGAGTCTCTCCCGTTGTCAGGAAACAGTTGCTCCACATGTTCTGCCTGCGGAGGCTTCCGTCCCGGGTAGCACGGCCCTTGCTGGTGCCCTGGCAGAGCTTGTAGATCATGTCATCGTATGTCTTGTACTCAGCAACAAGCTGAAGCTCATCGAACAGAACCGGTGTGTTCTGACAGAACGCGGCAAATATCTCCTGTGCGTTCTTTGTGTCTCCAAGCGTCTTGATGTACCCACCGTTACGATCCGGTTTGCACCATACGCTTGCGGCCAGCAGAAGAGCTACGGTCTTTCCGCATCCGGTAGCACCCCAAAGATGAATAATAAAAGGAAGATCGCCGCAGAATTTAACCAGTGGTGCCGCGAAGCTTGCAGCCAGAGCAATCCTGGCAGCAACGCTTTTTCCGGACCGCACTTCCCGGGCGATCTCCATCCATTTTTCTTCGTCTCCATGCGGGATAAAATTGTTAAAGATGCGCTGATATTCTTCGTTGTTGCCGTCGTATACGATGTCTTCCGCGTATGGTGCGAATTCGCCGTTCGGAAGCCATCCAAGGTGTGACGTTGACAGTTGCGTCGGAAGGTCATCATAGTTCATGCTCTCGATACTTGACAGATACTTGACCAGTTCTCGCGCATTTTCAGATGTAACCGCGATGTTTTGATCTGCAAGCTCAATGATCTTCTGTGCGCTGGCAATGCATGTCTTCGGAACAATCAGATTTTTCCATCCATCCTTTCCCCTGGAAAAGGCCAGTTCGATCTTCGCCTTGCCGTTATCAACGCTTACAACACGTTTTACAGGCATTATCGGATGCGCACAAATATCAATCCTCCCGTACACTTCCGACTGTCTGTAGATAGCGCCAAACTCGTCGCAGAGGTATTCTCCGCAGCGAAGTTTTGTATCGTGTCCGTTGAATGAAAGAATATTAGCGGAATTATCAACCCGGTTTCCGCTTTCATCGAACTTGTCCCAGTCTCGCCAGGTGGACAGGAACGTGGTGTATTTAACTTTATCCGCAATGCGCTTAACCTTACTCAGGATCTGCTTAAACCTGCGCGGACGTTCTTTCTTCTGCTGGATCAGCCATTCCCATGGTTCATCCGTGTCTTCGAATTGCTGAAGCGTCCATTCCGGAATGATCAGGTCCGTGCTTTGATCGTTAGCCACAAATGCGATCTCCTTTCTGAAGATTATTTGATGTACGTCACACGGACATGACAATATGTGTATCTGTTATAAGCGGTGTAATTATCGACATAAAATAAGTTCCCCCTTACACAAGGTCTAATTCAATACTGAAATAATAATATCACATATCGTGGTAACTGGCAACTAAGAAAAAAGCCTAATCCATCTGATTTTCTTTTCCGTCGGATACTTTTGTTCTTCTCCGAACAGCGTCATCTGTGTGATTTCCCGTGGTCGTCCAGGCCTGTCCCATGTATCACCTGCTGTTTCTCCGTCCATAATGAATCCGGAAGCCTTCAGGCTGGTTCCTGGTTCAGTTTTTAACGTATATGTTACAACGCGTTTGTACCCCATTGCTTTTGCAACACGGCAGCAGGCACCATACAAAATCGAACATGCATTATATGTGCCATCCGTGCATACACGTCGGATCTCTATAGTCAGACCGTCATCCAGGTTCCGTGCTACAGGCTGTCCGGCAATTGCGACACCGACAAGTTGAGCTTCGCCCCCCCCTGTGTCGTAACAGGCAACGGAATACTTATGTCCGTTCGTAGGCATGTTATGCCGGTGATGTTCATATACGTATCGGTTTGCATCACGAAGCTTAATAGGTCTAATTTCTAACATATCACGCCTCGTTTTTTACAAATTCAATATGGTACCCCAATGCACCCAGGATATTCTGCATCTCTGAAAACTTAGGAATCCGTGCACCGCAGGACCATTTGCTCACAACAGACTGGTCAACATATACCATGTTAGCAAAATCCCATTGCGTAATTCCCTGTTTCCGCAGCTCGTTCTTAAACCACGTTCCGAAATCAATCTGTTCTGTCATTGTTGTTCCTCCCGAATTATTTCATCAACTTCCTTTGGACAATCTGACGGTCTTTCTATTGAAAACGAATGTGGCACACTCCTGTCACGAATATGATGTTTATTTCGTGGACAATCCATGCGTTCACAAGTTTCCTGACAAAACGTGATGTCATCGCACCAAAGACCCGGCACGTCTTTCCGTATATCCATGCAGTACGCTCCTTATTCAAAGTTGACTTTAAGTCTGATTTATTGCTTTTATCGGGCACCAATCTGGTAAAGGATATTCTATTATCTGATTGATTATCACGCACCGACGCATATACCAATCATCAACGGTATCATCCTTGAATTTCAACTGAAACGGACATTCATGACATTCCTTTGGCTTGTCCATTTCAATCTCTATCCTTATCATTCACTTCACCGACCTTCCTTGCGATCACCGTCACCACAGAACCAATCCGGTTTGTGAATACCATATCCATCACAATAAACAGTCTTGTCAATGCACTCCCCGTTATCCCATTCTTCGTATTGCCCATGTTTGCAATCCTTGCACCGGACAACAGGTTGCCTGTCTTCAATAGCAATAGCACAGTTTTCGCAATCGTCATGCTCTTGCAGCAGTTCACACTTGCCACGTTTCACCATTGTGTCTGGGAAATAAACTGTAACGTCCTGTCCAATCTGCCAGCCAGGTACATCCAAGTAAATTACTGCATTCATTCACTTCACCGACTTTCCAGTTATCTTCTTCCCACACATTGGGCAATATTTCAGCGGATATCCACATCCTCTGAAACCATAATCCGTTGTCCTTCCGCATTTCCCATACGGACCTAATGTCCTGTCTACAAGCGCAACAGTATATTTCACTTTGAACAATTGTTTGTCTAATTCTGTGCGTCTTGCATTCAGTTCTTTCTTAAATTCCAGTGATTTACAGAAACGGCAATCGTCCATTACATCACCTACTTTGCTTCGCAATACTTCTATTTGTCGAATCAGTATTTTAGCTCACCGTCAGCACAGAACCAGTTGGGGTCGTTCGTCCTTCTCCTGCAACACGTTTCAATGTGCTTGCATTGATTGCACCTGACGATATCAGGCTGTCTCAGGATCGGAAGCAATTCATAGATGAAATCTGCTGAAATCTTGATTTTGTTTCCGTACCGCAAAAAATCATTTAACTGCTCCTCAAGTGCCTGATACGCCTCTTTCTTTGTCATTATCGTTCCCCCCCCCATCAGCACAGAACCAATCCGGTTTTATCTCTGCAATTCCTGTTTTCGCACAATATGTCATTATCATGTTTGTACCCGGATAAACTGTGTTGATTCTATAGTGCTTACAATCTTTGCACCTGACAACCGCTTCCTGCTCTTTCAGCAGGGTAAGGGCATCAGCAAGTAGTGTTTCGCCAAACGGGCAAGTACGCCACCCGTCCCTGTATGGACATTCAACACAATTCACTTCAGCATGGCACTCCAGCCCCTTGATAACCTTCTCCCTGTCAGGCATCATGCTTCACCGACCTTCCGAATGTGTTTTCACCCAATAGCTTTTAACCTTTTCAACAATTGGGACAACATCTTCATGGAAATATCCACCCGCCTTCTCAATGGCGAATACGATTTCTTCACAAGCACAATCTATTTTCCCTTCGTGAATGAAGCGAAGCGCATTGTTTAGCATATCGCATGATGGATACCGACCAAATAAAGCGTTTTTCTTTTTCGTGTTCATTCCCACTTCACCGACCTTCCTGCGTTGGCTTTCCTGTATACGATGTCATTCTTCTTCCACAACATGGGCAGAAACTGTAGAACCTTATAAAATCAATATCGTCAGTAAATTCGTAGAACCACGGTTCAAAGAATCCACAATATGAACAATGCCATCCATCTACGCCTGTTTCATCTTCACCGTAAATCCATTCCGCTTCCTGCTCTTTCAGCAGGGCAAGGGCATCACGCACGATGTCCCATTCGTCATCATTGTATGGGCACGATCTGAATCCTCTGCATGATGCAGATAAGCATTCTTCAATGTCCTTGATAACCTTCTCCCTGTCAGGCATCATCTTCCACAATCCTCCTGATCTGCTTCATATAGCAAAGTACCTTCATCATCTGATTTATTGCATCACAGTTGCCTTTAGCGCAGTTGTGCGTTTCCAAATAACTTGGCCATGATTGCATGAGATAACCCCATACAATCAACTGCCATGTGTTCAATCATAAGCACATCATCGTATAAGCACTTTGGTTCTTCTGTCTTCCTATCCGGTGCTTGTACGCCTTCTATCGAAAGTCTTATACTGGACAGAACGGAAACTGTTTCTGTCAATTCTTTTCTGATTTCATCAAGGACTTCTCTTGTTGACATCTGTCTATCGCAACATTCAACAGCTTCACAAGCTGTAGTTTCTCTTGCACAGTAATCCATCATTTTTGCATCCTCCATCTGATTTATTGCGTCATTTTCTCCACGTACACTTCGGCATCGGTTCATCGGTGAACTGCATCGGGGGATAACTGTCTACTCCTGTACTGTCCGGAAATTCAGCCTCATGCCGTGCGTACCGGATCACCTGGTACAGATTGTAGAGCCGGTACCATTCCTGATCCTTTGTGGATCCACGAGGAAACATCAATGCAAAAGCTTCCCGTAAATATACATTTGCGTTATCGCGCCGTTTAATGTAGTCATCAAATCGTTTCGAATCGACTGCTCCGTTCTCGGCAAAGTAATCATCAGGCATAACCATCCATGTGATATTTTCCGGCTGGTTTATCTTCAGCCGCATAAAAAGATCAATCGCCTTCAGCAATTCAGCAGCCTGTGTGCTGTCCAGTGTCAGTGTGTATTCAACCGCCATTATTCTCCTCCATTTTCTGCCGACTTTCCCGGATCATCTTCATCAGTGTGAATGCGTCCGGAAGCTGCTCGCCATTCTCGTACATCGCATTGATTTGGTCAGTAACCTCTTGTGTCGCAACCTTCTCAAACGGGTTTGTGTTTGTGTCCAGGGACGACGTGGCCAGCGAGTATCGGTTGAAGTAATGATTGCGTGATCCGTATATTTTGTCGATCAGCGCATTCTTGCTTAGCTGAAGCTTTTCAAGTTCCTGTGCCAGTTTATCCCTGGAAATCTTCAGAAGCAGTTCACTCTGGCACCCATGCTCACGGATATCGTCAAACAGACGGTCATTCATCCGAACATAGAAACGCATGATCGGCTGATGCTCATAGATTTCTGTGTCTCTCGCACGGCCGGGACCAAGACTTTCAATCTTGTCTTTTTCGAAATCGTACTCAATACCGTAAAACAATTCCGGATCGTTTATCTGTATCGAATCAGCTTCATACTCTTCAATTTCTCTGTCCGAGTCCAGGTTTGCGTATTGCGTAGCCAGATGATAATCGGTAAAAACAGCTTCAATGTGATAGTAGGAATACTCTCCGGATGTAACAACGTATATTTTCATTTTTCCTCCACGTACCATTCCGGTACCTTCCTCATATCCGTCTTGATCACAACCCATGGAATCGGACGTTTCTCGGCCATTGACTGTATGAACTTAAAATAACTGTACGATACGCCCATGGCGTCCGCACACTGGCGAGCTGGACAGTCAATTGCGACCGGCAGATCATTTCCGGGTGTATCATGCCAGACGGAGTATAGTTGTTTCGTCATTTTACCTTCCTGTGCGGTATATAATCTTCGAATCTTCTGCATTTTTTAAACACAATTTTGTTATTGCACCACCGTTGCAGGTCCAATATCTCTTGAGGCGATGCAGGCTTGTTATAAATCATTACGTACGGATCGTATCCCATATCACGAAGCGTATAGATTCGGTACAAGTTTTCTTCCATTGTGCTGTTATAATTCGTCAGGCAATAAACTGTTCCAATATTACTTTTTCGTCTGAACAACTGAGCGAACCTTCGGAATTTTTCTTCCAGCTGATCTTTCGGATTGTCCCAGGCAAAATGCAGCGTGCCGATCCGCATATGATTAATGTCGTCAATATCGTCATCATTCAGGCATCGAATATCAAGTCCCTGTGTAAAATCCAGAAGGCATCCGGTCTCTCTGTACTGCCGCATTAGGTCACGTTTGTCCCGGCATGCTGTAATGTTTGGGTCCAGAATCTTAATTTCTTTTTTGCCTGTTTCAGGAGTCCAGAAGTCTGAAACGTCAGCAACCTTTTTACTACACCTTCCTTCTTTTGCAGCCACATGACAGAATGAACATCCTCGCGGACAGCCTCTGCTGGTCATACTGATAGCAAAACTGAATTCAGGATAAATGCTGTAATCCGGAAACATTTTTTCCATTTCATGTGGAAGATCACGATGCTTTGATTTGTCGAATTCTTCTACCCCCCCCTAGTGGAAATTGCGTACCCGGTGCCACCTTTGATAACCTGGTCAACGTTTATCGGTTCCGGAATGTCTTTACTGTATGTATCGGAAAATACTTTGCTCATGTACACGATGTCGTAGTGAATCAAATCAGTCCACCACCATTCGACTTCGTCTCCGTTCGCCTTATGCCATGCAGATATTCGCATCAACGCCAGGTTCGGAAACTTTGCACCATGGTTGTTTACAGCGTCTACGTCAATTAATCCGATACGCATTACTTCTTCTTCCTGACCGCATATCTCCGGCCCTGGCTGTTAATCCATGCATTACGATTCTTGTCGTATCGCATCTTTTCTAGGATCGTTCCGCCGTCCCGGTCTTTTACATACTCTTCTTTGCCGTTTTCAATCCGGTATACCTCATATGTTTCGGACTTTCTTACGCTAGTAACGGCTTCGCCAACAGATCTTTTTGTTCCGCTGCCAAGCCTGGAGCCTCCAGTAGAACTTCCTGACCCACCCGCGCTGCCGTGATATTCCTGCTTAGTGGTTTTCTGGCTTCCAGCGCGTGTTCCGCCGCCTCCTGCGCCGCCGCCACCGCCGCCTGACTCACCCTTTGCGAAAAACCGAAGATTAAACATCGTCATCGTCATCTTTCGCCTCCTTGAATCGTTTATAGAATGGTTCTACATGAACAATGTTCCCTTCCAGACCATCCGGAAGCTTTCCGTACAGGATAATCGTCTCCGGTTCCAGAACTTCCATCATCTTGTCATATCCTTCCCGGAACATCCGGATATATTTTTTGTCCTTCATCATGCCAACGCTACTGATAGCGACAGTAGACCGGAAGGGTTCACCATCGAAGCACCACTCATAGCTCTTTTTGTCTGTCCATGTAACGGTCGGATATACCAGGCATCCGATGCTTTGCAACCATGATCCGATAACGTGTTTTCTGTAATGATTCCATCTCTGTACCATGACTGGCCAGTCTGTAAACGGGGAGAAGTCCGGAGTCAGAACAGCGCCATATTGCTTCATCATTTCTCCGTACTTTTCTCTCCGCGTCCAAATGTTTTCGAAGTAATAATCATGCACAAAGAAATGCACGCCGCGCCGTTCACGCTTAAACTGTGTTGTGCCGGCCATGTTAAAAGGGAGCCATTGATCAACTTCTACGTATGGTTCTGGTTTGATAAACGGAATGTCAAACGGACCTTCGACATACTCAGGGATAAAATCAACATTGTTCGTATATCGTTCGACCGATACTGGTCTCCTCTGTGCCATTATTATGCTCCTTCAATATCATGAATCAGTTTAAAGAAGATGTAGAACTGCTGCGGGACGACTGCATTTCCGAGGCATTTAATTCGGTCCACCCGATTGGGTACCCGGTCAGCCACTCGAGGTATGTCGGGTTCGTCCATCCAATTCTCCCACGGGGACTGCATTCCAGCAGTTCCATTAGCTGATGTCGGTAGTACCCCCCCCCCTATAAATCTGTTCAGCTTCGCACCCTTCCATTCGCTGGATCTCGGCGTCGGAATCAATCCGGTGAATGCTTTCTGATAACCCATCAACCATTCCAGGAACTCCGGGTTTGTCTTCCCGCCGTTTCCCGCTGCAAACGATCGTCTCTCTTCTTCCGTAATCAGGCCCTTGCGCTCCATCTGTTTCAGCACTTCGTATGTTCTGCTCCCAACCACAAATGGTGCGCCTGTCGTTGGCGTGGGCCATAATGCACACTCGGTCTCGCTTGTGCGGGGCATCGACACCGCAAGCCGGAATAATAAACGGTTGTGCGGTAAATCCTTCGTTTTCCAGGTCAGATAGCACCGTGTCGAGTGCCAGATTGACGATTCCAAGCACATTCTCACCAATGACCCAAGCGGGCCGGAGTTCCCGTATAACTCTGAGCATTTCCGGCCAGAGGTAACGGTCATCATCCTTGCCTCTTTGCTTCCCGGCAACGGAGAAAGGCTGACACGGTCATGGGAAGCCTCCACTGAGAACATCGACAGTTGCCCAGGGCATTGCTTCATTTGGCACCACCTCCTTTGCCTTGTTATTCTTGTGCCATTCGTGATGACATTTTTGACACAGCCACATTACATCCAATGGCCGATTATAATCTGGATGATGTGCTTGTATTGCTGTCCTGCCATTGCTGAATCTATATGACTTGCCACATATTTCACACGTATCTTGTCTTTTTATAATCCCTTTTTCAATTGCGTCTTCAAGGATGTTTTGTGCACGATCATCAGCTTTTGTTCCTCTGTAGAAATGATTTTGATCTCCGTATTTTTTATTGTCCCTGAATTTTACTCCTCGCCGCTGTAAACATTTCCACATGGATTGTCTTGTTACACCATAGTAGTCAGCAATTTCTTCAACAGACATTCCGGCATTATACATATCAACGGCTTGATCATAATCTTTTCTATGCGCTGCCATGTATTGTGCCTCCTTAAAAGTATCTGCTGTAAGTTCTCTGATATCCCGCCAACGCGGAACGTCTGGCCAATGTTTTTCAAGAATCGCGGTTGGATAATCCGCCCATTCACATTGACCGACTGTTTCAAAGCCTGCCATTTCAGCTGCCAGATCTAGTCCGCCTATACCGCTGAATAAGCTCAGATGAGTAAGCTTTCTCATAGCACAGCCACCTGTCCAACAACCGGATTGAATAGCATAATTTCTCCGCCAACCTTCTCAGCAACAGACCGTGCGTTTGCAATAATCCGTGTGCTCCATGCTGACCATGGACTGTTGCTCCACTTCAGACGCCCGAACGGATCCCGGCAGACCAGATACTCACCGTCTTTCCGGATAATTAATCCAGTATATAACCGAATATCCAATATCATTACCTCGTTTCGTAATATCGAAGAGCATAAAAAATTAATCGCAGCTGTTCCAGATGTTCACGTATGCATATTCATCGTCATACCATACGCTGCGCACACCGTATCCGCGCACCCACCGACGGCCCAGTGCGCCATTCCTGGCATCCAGCATGTCCATCAG
>Ga0265299_10000206_pt1 | contig 77785 bp, 38 predicted proteins | sample AusTroGonzalo_MG_4_FD_193485 | JGI IMG/M metagenome (GOLD analysis project Ga0265299, IMG submission 193485) | Bovine rumen microbial communities from tropical cattle in Woodstock, Queensland, Australia - Gonzalo_02 | ecosystem: Host-associated > Mammals > Digestive system > Stomach > Rumen ... | reverse complement strand
GTTCGGTGAGGGAGCCAAAGCAAAATCCGCCATGTTGGTCAGCAGCATGCCATGACCGAAGTTCATATCCAGATTCACACCCAGATGCGCATGGAAGCGGTTGTGGTCGTAGCCATAGTACGGCTCCAGATGAATAGCGTGGCGTGGATTGTATGCCGACGGAAGAATAGAGTTGTCGTTGACGTTGATGAAGAAGTTCGATACTTTCAGGTTCACGCCCGCACGATGTTCGCCTCCGTTCCACTCCAGGCTGCCGAGCGTACGTATCTGATGCTCGGTGGCGTTGGTGGCGTACAGGAAAGCCGAGTAGCCGGTCTGCAGCATATATTGGATATTGCCGCGGCGCGCGGAACGTATACCGATGTGCGTGTTGATCGTCCAGAGCGACAGCTTGTCCGCAGCCTGAAGTTCCGAGGGCTTGGCGATATGGATCATTCCTGTCGAGTCCACATATCGTCCGCTCATGGTGTAGTACTGGTTCTCGGCATCGGCTCCGAAGTACAGCGCTGCGCCCGAGAAGGTCTTGGCGATATCCAAACCGAAGTTCGCTCTCTCCACGGTGTATCTTCCCCATGCAGCACGGTGATGGGCAAAGGCATCGAAGGTGAGTTTGCTCTTCTTCTCTTCGATGCGATAGCCGAAGTCGAACGCCGTGTTCGTATGGCCTAAACCGCCGCTCACATAGCCGTGTAGCGGTTTGGGCTCGTTCCATGTGGTGAGCGAGCAGCCCAAAGGATTGATGTTGAATGCCGGCGATAGAGCTTGCGAATACGATGAGTAGGTCACTTCCACCGGTTCGATATCCTGTTGCACGATAACGGGTTTGACGCTAACTATACCTGCACTGCTGATGATAGGCTGGAAATCGCGTTCTACAGTAACATTTCTGTTCAGTGTGGTATCTTGTGCCACAGCATAAAGGGGAATGAGCAGCAGCAATGCCGCTATGGAGAATAGTCTGATATATGATTTCGTGTTCATACGCATAGTCCTTACTTTGTTACTGTCCTTACTCAACGGGTTCGGTGGTGTCATCGTCATCATCATCCTGCTCAGTTTGCGTCATGGCGTTGATGGCAGCCAGATGCTCGGCAAGGATGCCTTGTATATCATCATCGGCATGGTAGTTAGCCTGCAAAGCGAGCAGGTACTGTTGTGCCTGATAGGTATCATCCCGTTTGAGGCTGATATCTGCCAACAGGATCATCGCTTTGGCGAGCCAGTACTGGTGCTGGGTGTTCATCTGCGCGAAAGCCATCACCTCGGCTTCGGCGTTATCCAGTGCGCCCAGGTTATAGTAGGCTTGTGCGAGCAGGAACTTGCTTTCTGCTCCGATAGCCGTTACTGCTTCCTGTGCGAGCGGTACCAGATCTACAACTGCCAAGCCGTTTTCGTTGCGGCTCAGATAAGCCTTGGCACGGCAGTACAATGCTTCTTGGCGCATCTCTTCCGACAGACCTTCCAGCAGCAGGATATCCGAAGCGGTACTGATCACCGTGTTCTGGTCTTTCAGGTTCGAAGCGCAGCGTAGCACGCCTATCTGGCCGATGCGTCGGTTCGTCTCGCCGGAAGCCACACTTGCCAGATGACGGAAGTGCCCCATAGCCGTTTCGTAATCTCTGTTGTCGAAACTGATACCGGCAGCCCGCATACATGCTTCTTCCATATAGGCATTTCCGTTCAGACGGGTGAGTGCCGTATATTCGGTCAAGGCATCCTGCATCTGGCCAAGACGGTAGTAACTGTCGGCAGCATAGTAATGGGCATTGGTGCAATACCTGCCACCGTTGCAGTAACGGGTGATATACGTAGCCAGGCCTGCTGCGGCTTCGCGGTAGTTGCCCAACATATACTGCAACTCGGCGGTGACATAGGTCAATGAGTCTTCTGCGGTTGTTACGCGCATCTGCGATTTGCCGAGTTTCTTGGTATAAGCCAGGTACTCGCTGATATTGTTGGTGGCAACATATACCTGCTCTAATCCATCCAGCGCTGCATATGCCTCCTCGGTACTCGGATAGTCGTTGATCGTGCGCTTGAAGGCACGGATCGCATCATCATACTGCTTGAGGTTGCGATGGATCATACCTTGCTCGAGCGATGCCTTGCGTGCCAGATTGGAGTTCGGATAGTTGCTCAGCAAGCGCTCGTAGGCCATGATAGCCGCTTCATCCTGATTGTTCTCGATATATGCACGCGCCATCTCGTACAAGGCATCATCGGCATAATCCGACTGCGGATACATCGTAACGAGGCTGAGCATCTTCTCGGCTTTATTCACATATTCGTGCTTCAGGCCGTAGGCATAACCAGCTTGGAAGGTGGCATAGTCGGCTCCAGTGGCTCCAAGGTCAATCACCTGTTGGTACGTTTGGATAGCTTCCGTGAACTGTCGGGCGTTGAATCGGCAGTCGCCTATACGGTTCAGCGCATCGGCATAAGTCGGTTGCGTAGCCTCCGCCTTGCTGACATAGTCCTGCAGCGTAGCGGCAGCCTGCACGTACATCCGTTGTTGGAAGTAAGTATAACCCTTCAGGTAGATAGCATGAATCCTGTTCGGCGAATTCTGCCAACCGGGTTCTGACTCAGCCTGGTTGAGATATTGCTCAGCCTGCTTGTACTGACGTGTGCGGTATGCACATTCCGCCAGCAGGTAGCAGGCTTCGGCGTTCTGTGCGTTGTACGCTTTGGGTTGGCGTAGTATCTCTTGCAGGAACTGCTGTGCCTTTTGTATGTTTCCCTGCCGGAACGCATCAGCGCCCAACTGATAGCGCAGATATTGCTTGGTCTGCTCCATCTTCGGGTCTGTGATGTCAATGAGTTGCAGTGCCTCGTAAGCCGCCTGGTAGTTCTTGGAGCGTAGGAACGCATCGGATAGCAGCGAACGGATGGTCGTTGTGTGTTGCGATTTGGGGTAGGTACGCAGAAAATCCGTGAATGCCGTTACGCTCTCACCCAGAGCCGACGAACTCTTGTAAGTACACAACGCATAGTTGTACATCGCCTCCTCGGTCAGCTTGGGTGACAAACCGTAACGCACAGCCGAAGCATAGTTGAGTTTGCCTTGTTCGATATTTCCTACGTGCACGTACGAATGTCCCAAGTGCAGCGCTACGGACTCGGATATGCTGTCGTTCATAGGCTTTACGCGCTTCAGGCACGAGATAGCTTTCTGATACTGCTCGGTGTGATAGTACGCCATACCCAAAAGGTAGATATCGTTGCGTACCAATTCTTTCTTTTGCTCGGTGAAGCTCTTCTCATACGCTTCCAGATGCGGTATAGCGCGCGCATATGCGCCGCGCTGGTATTGTAACTCGCCAAGGATTCGTTCTACCTCTCCGTTGTTTGGATTGTCGGGGTTGGCTTCCAGCACGTGCGAAGCACGCTGTTCCACTTCCTCCAGATTACCTTGCTGATAGTAGATCTGAATGATGTAGTACGGCACTATATCGCTGTATTGCAGCGTATGTTCGATAGCAAGAAACTCCGGCAAAGCCTGCTCGTAGCGCTCCAACTTGTAGTGCGCAAAAGCGTAGTAGTAGCGTGATGCCAGGGTGTAAGGTGTCTCTTTCTGGCGCAGGGTGGAGAAGAATGTGAGCGACTTCTGGTACTCACCCATCATCAGGAATGCATACCCGCGGTAGAACATATACTCAGGTTGCTGGTCTCTGCCAAGACGGGTCAGTGTCACTTCTTCAAAGTTCTTCAACGCTTGCTTGTAATGCTTGCTCTCGACCTGGGTAATACCCAACATCATCTTCACCTCATCGGCGTAGGTGGTGTAGGGATAACGCTTCAGGTAAGCTTGCAATGCCTTGGAGGCTTCTTTGTCGCGTTGCTCATACTGCTGCTTCACCGCAGCAAAACCATCCTCCATGTCATTGGCATAGGCGAGGGTAGTACACAGCAATGCGAGAATCAGTAATAGTTTCTTGCTATTCATACACATTAATATGGCTTCTGTTTTTGTTTTCTTACCGCGATCATCTGCGATGACTGCGCAGTTTCTTCTGCTTGTTGCGGTTGATGCCCAGAATGACGAAGAAGGCGATGAGCAGCACAATCACTACACCTACGATCATCATCAGACTGCTTCCGCCCAGGTTATCACCCTTCACGCGATTCCACATATCCAACATGGCACCGGTCTGTGTGTCGCAATCGTGCATCAAGGCGCAACGGTCGATAACGCTCTTGTCGGGATAGAGCACCTGGTTGGCATGCACGGCTGTTGCTTCTTCGCCGAAGAAGTAACTCAGGTCAACGGCCTCGGGATAATCTTCTGCATCATTGCACCACTCAAGGATCTCCGGCGAAGCGATGACGCTTACGTAACCTATCTCCTCCATGTTCTTGATGGCATTCTCAGGCATGCACAAGTAGTTGATGAAGTACGAAGCGGCCTTCACGTTCTGCGCATACTTCGGTATGCACCAGCCGTCGAACCACACATTCGATCCCTCGTCAGGCACGCGGTACTTGAGCGTCACGCCAATCTCTTCTGCCTCGTCGATAGCCCATTGTGCATCGCCAGACCAGCTCAGATTCATCCATGTCTTGCCTTTGGCCATCTCCTCCTTGCCGAAATCCACTTCCCAGCCGGCAATGTTGCTCTTGGCTGCACGCAGGAATTCCTCGACGCGGGCTATGCGCTCGTCGTTGATGTTGGCCACCAGGTCTTCACGGGTTACTTCGCCGCGCGCAATCTCCTCGCGATATACGTACAGTACAACTACCGAATATACGTCTCGGAAAGCATCCTTCATAAAGATCTTGTCCTTGAACTTGGGATTCAGCAAGCCGCCCAGCGAACGGATATCCGCCTCGTCAACAAACTTGGGATTGTACAGGAATCCTGTCGTTCCCCACATGTAGCCGACGGTATAGTCGGAAGCCTGCATATCGTCCATCTCCTCCTCGCTGACCATCTGCTGGAACATGCGCTGTGCAAACGGAGCAACCAGCTTCGTATAGTCGGGCACATTGCCGTAATCCTTATTGATGGGCAACAGCAGGCCGCGACGCAACATGCGCTCGATGATGTACTCAGACGGACAAATAACATCATAATCCTCATGACCGATCTCAATCTCCGTGAGCATCGACTCATTGATGTCGAAGGTCTGGTAGATGATTTCAACTTTCTCGCCGGTCTGCGCTTCATACCAAGCGGGGAAGGTGTTAAGGACGTTATCCATGTCAATATAATCCGCCCAGTTATATACCTTGAGCGTGTGTGCGCGATCGGCTGCTTGGGTGAATACCGGGCAAACCAACATGGCTGCCATGACAAGAACAATCAGGTTTTTCAGTTGTTTTTTCATTTCTTTTTGTTATTTAAATGTTTGTTTGTGCGAATATTCATGATGACGAGTAATATGAGTATCGTCAGGAATATCAAGGAGAACAGCGGTCGCAACTCGGGTGTCAAGCCGCCCTTGCGTGCATCGGCATAGATGAATGTGGACAGGGTTTCCAAACCATTAGAACCCTTGGTGAAGAACGTAACACCGAAATCATCGATACTAAGCGTCAGCGCCAAGATGAATCCGCTGATCATTCCCGGTCGCAGCTCGGGCAGGAGCACTTTGCGCAAGGCTTGAGCCGGCGTTGCACCCAAGTCGAGTGCCGCTTCGTAGGTGTTCGGGTTCATCTGCATCAATCGCGGCATGACGCTCAGCACTACGTACGGCGTGCAGAACACGACGTGCGCTATCAGTACCGTAACAAATCCGCGGCTGATACCCAGGAACACGAACAACAGGAATAGCGATATACCCGTCAGGATATCCGGGTTGATCATCGGGATGGAATTGAGGAACGTTATGCTTTTGCGCAGTTTGGAGCGCATGTTGAACAGACCGATGGCAGCCAACGTTCCCAAAATAGTGGCTATAAACGCTGCACATACAGCAATCATAGCGGTAAAGAAAATAGCCCTGTACAAGTTCGGGTCAACGCGCACCTGAGCTGCCGAGTCGTAGCCGGTGAACAGATTCTCGTACAGTTGGAACGTGAATCCCGTCCAGTTGCCAAACACCTTGCTTTGCGTGAACGAGAAGATGAAGATCAGCAGTATAGGCGCATACAATACCACCAGCAACAGCCACAGATATGCATGGCCTGCCACGCGCTTGGCGGCTAACTGGCGCGAACGGCGACGTGCCTCCTGTTGGGCAATAGACAATTGTTGATTCGTCATAGCAGGCCTCCTTTCTGTGTATCGTGGTCATTACCCTGATCGAAGAACGACGTGGCGGCAATGATGATCAGCATGATCAGCGACAGGGCTGCGCCGTAGTTCCACATGGCTATGCCTCCTTCGCCGAACGAACGCTGGATGAGCGAGCCAAACAAGGTGATCTTGTTATGCGTGAGCAGTTCGGCAATGGCGAACGTGGAAACGGTGGGCATAAATACCATCACGATGCCCGAGTATATGCCCGGCACACTCAGCGGCAGTACCACCTTGGTCAGTACGTTGGCTTTGTTCGCACCCAAGTCCTGAGCCGCTTCGATAAGCGAGGTATCCATCTTCTGCAAGGTATTGTAGATAGGATAGATCATGAACGGCAGGTAGTCGTAACACATGCCGAAGAGCAAGGCGCCCTCTCCTAACGGCAAGCCGAACATGTTGAACAACTCTACCGTAGCAATCGTACGAAGCAGGAAGTTGATCCACATCGGCAGGATGAACAGCAGTGCCATCACCTGCGGTGTCTTGAAGTCAGCCATTGCCATGATGTATGCGGCAGGATAACCCAACAGCAGACATATCACGGTCGTGATGAATGCTATGGCCATCGAGTAGATGAGCGTATTCACTGCCTCCGAAGTATGGAAGAACTTCACAAAATTGTAAATGGTGAAGTCCCCTCCGGGAGTAGTGAATGCATAGTAGAAGATTAGTAGCAAGGGCAGCACAACGAACAGTACCAGGAACAGTACGTACGGCCATGCCCAAGTCCGACGTGCGGACGCTATGTCTGCAAACCTCTTCATTTCAGTCTTTCATTTGGCTGCTCCAGACCTTTCTGACGCAGATAAATATGTTCAGGTGCGATGGTTATACCCACGCGGTCGCCGTCGTCCCACACATCGTTCGTATATACGTACACATCATCGCCGTCATCCGTGCGAACGGTCAGATGGTAGTGGTTGCCCTTGTACAGGATGAAATGCACTTCGCCGGAGAGCTTGCCTTCCTCCTCGTAGTCCATCAGTTCTACGTCGCGGAACGCTACATCCACCTCTACTTCGTCGCCTGCGTTGAACGGAGCGGTCTCCTCCTCCGTCACATCCCACTCAGCACCCAGGAAACGTACCTTGCCGGGCTTGATGACCTCGCCGGCAAAACGGTTGTAGATATAATGATCTTTGTGCATGATCTGTATATCTTCGGGCTTGACGAGCATGCCTATCTCCGTGCCGGGCTTGTACTCGTGGTAATCCTGTATGAGGAACTCATAGCCGTCGGGTGTCAGCACGCGCATCTCGTAGTGTACGCCCTTGAAGATACAAGTATCTACCGTCCCGTACCACTTGGTGAACTTGCCTTTCGGTACGCGATCCTCCACATCGTCGTCTTCCTGACCGATGATCTGACCGCGTTTCTCCTGCGCCTTATCCCATATATAGATATCCTCGGGACGGATTACCACATCCACCGGTTCGTTTTCGCCAAACCCCTCGTCGATGCAGTCGAACTCGCGATTCAGGAACATCACCTTGCGGTCGCGTATCATCTTGCCGCTCAGTATGTTACTCTCGCCGATGAAGTCCGCCACAAAGCAGTTCTGCGGCTCGTTGTATATGTCGGTCGGGGTGCCTATCTGTTGGATCTTACCCTCGCTCATCACCACTACGCGGTCGCTCAGTGTTAATGCTTCTTCCTGGTCGTGCGTGACGTAGATGAACGTTATGCCCAACTGTTTGTGCAGCTCCTTCAGCTCGATCTGCATATCGTGACGCATCTTCAGGTCGAGTGCCGACAGCGGTTCATCCAGCAGCAGTACTTCCGGTTCGTTGACAATAGCGCGGGCGATAGCTACACGTTGCTGCTGACCGCCTGACAAGGTATCCACCTCACGGTCCTCATAGCCCGTCAGGTTAGCCATCTTCAGCGCGGCTTTAACTTTGCGGACAATGGTCTCCTCCTCCATCTTCTTCATCTTCAGTCCGAACGCCACGTTGTCGAACACGTTCAGATGCGGGAACAAGGCATACTTCTGGAATACCGTGTTTACCGGACGGCGGTAGGGAGGTACGGCTGTCACATCCTCACCTTTCAGCAGGATATCTCCCGAGCTGGCCACCTGGAATCCCGCGATACAACGCAGCAAGGTTGTCTTGCCGCAGCCCGATGGGCCCAGTATAGTTACGAACTCGCCTTTCTTTACCTGAAGGCTAACGTCGTTCAAGGCATACTTACCGTCTTCAAACTGCTTGAAGACGTGATTCACCTCAATGATAAGATCGTTTGTCATTTCTTATATTATCTCCTGTTGCTTGCTTTTTTCAATGCTATCTGATACGCTACGCGGTAGTGGGCAAAGAAGTGCTTCCACTCCGCGTGCTCCGAAAGTTTCCATGCTTTCTTGCGCACCACATCCTGTTCCTTGTCGCTCAGGCGCATGTAGCTGTACACTGCGTCGGAAACCTTGGTCACTACCTGCTCGTAATTAGAGTCGTTGCGGCGAATCACATATACGCCTTCCGACAAGCCTTTGGAGCACAAAGCCTCTTCGCCTTGTGCCCAAACGCCGAAACCGGAAAGGCTCGTAGTGATGGTCGGCACATGGAACGCTATACTCTCCAGCGGCGTGTAGCCCCAAGGCTCGTAGTACGAGGGGAAGATAGTCAAGTCCATACCGCATAGCAGATTGTAGTAGGTCTCGCCCAAGGTAGGGTCGAATCCGTTCAGGTAGTACGGCACAAACACTACCGTCACTTTACCCATTGACAGGGTAGAGTGCTCCAGATACGGTACCAGCACGTAAGCTATCACGCGCGGCGCAAACACATCGCTGTTGACCTTGTCGCTGAGCATACGCATTGAGTCAACAAACACGTCTATACCCTTGTTTTTCCACTCATGTCGTCCTGCTATACACAGCAGGAACGGGCGCTGACCGGCTACCACAGCATCTTTGCCTTCGGCTTTCTGGCTGCGAAGCAAGATCTCTTTCGATTCCTTGCGCTGCGCGGTATATGCCTTGCCCTTGGGTACAAAATCCGGCTCAAAGCCGTTAGGCGTAACGATATCCACAGGTTTGTCGAGCAGTTGCTCGCACTCACGGGCAGTCAGTTCGCTAACGGTAGTAAAGCAGTCGGCATAATGCGCAGCCTGCTTCTCGGCGCTGTGCTTGCTCACCATGTTCAGTTCACATGCCATCTGGTCGCCGTTGTAGTTTTTGAACTGGTCATACAGCGGCTTGTGGTTGCCGGCTATTGACCGGCCGATACTTGTGGCGTGGGTGGTGAACAAAGTGCCAATCTTCGGGCAATAATCGCGGACGTAGAATAGGGCGAAAGCCGTCTGCCACTCGTTGGCATGCATCACGACTTTCTTTTCTTCGAGATGCAGATGGTGGTATATGCTTTCCATCACCTGACCGGCGGCGTAGCCGAACAGGCAACTTTCATCATAATCGCCATAGGCAGCATGACTCTGTACTTGGAACTTGTTCCAAGCCCAACCGTAGATGGCATCTTTCTGTGCGGCAATCTCTTCCCAACGTAGCAGGATGGCTATCGGGCTGCCGGGAATCTTCCAGCGACCTACACGAGCACCGTGCATGCGTTCCCAGTTCCGCAGGAGCGACTTGTCCTCCGCAAAGTAGATGTCGGAGTGCTCATGCCAATCCGGGCCGAAGAAAATAACCTTGTCGGGATGCTCGGCTTGCATCGTTGCGGCACGTGTGCTGAGCACTGTATAGATGCCGCCCACATGGTTGCAAACCTCCCAACTTGTCTCAAAGATATAATCCGGTTGTACCGGTTCTACTGCCTTTTTCATGTATATAGAGTTTTATCAATTCATTATTCTATCATGACCATCCTGTTTACCACAGGCACTTCATTCACATTCTTGATCTTGCCCAGTTGCTGCTCGCTCACTACATTCTGCGGGTGCGTTATGAGCGGCATCACCCACACGCCATACGCATCGCTCCAGTACAAGCTGTTGCGCTCGCTATCCACCAGCAGCGTAGCCGCGGGGATGTTCGTGATGCGCGTCAGCGCGTCTCCGTTGGCATTGGCTACGAACAGCCCGTCATCCAGTATCAGGTACAACTTCCTGTTCACTGCATCCACCTGCAGGGCATTAACATCCAAATCGGTCAGTACGGGCATGTTATGTATATCGTACAACACCCCGTTGAGCATGGCTGTGGTGTCGTTGGCTTCGTTGATGACCGATGCATCGCCATGGAACGGCTTGGCATCCTCAAATATGCCCTCGTAGATGCGCTGCCGCCACAAGTCGCCCATTTGCGTCTGCATCAGCAGCGTGGGGGCAATCTTGTCGGTCAGCACAATGTTGCGCGAATCGGTAGTCATCTTGCCGCCTACCGTAATCACCAAGCCCACTTCCGTCGTGCGGCCGAACTCCGTATAGTAACCGGTCACACTGTCGCTTGACAGACTGCCGGCAGTAATCACGAAAATGCTCTCATCAATAGTCCACGTGTACGTCACTGTAGCATTCGTGGGATTGTACAGGGAGGCCTTGAGCGTCAGCGGAGTGTATTGCTGAACAGTATCCGACTCCAGGTTGATTGAAGGTATGGAGTCCAATACCTCCAATACGTGAGTGATCTTGCGGTTCTTGTTCGAATCTACCATCAGTTCCACAACATAACTGCCCGGTTGGGTGTATATATGCGTCGGACTTTTCAGTGTGGACTGACCATTATCGCCGAACTTCCATACCCAGTTCTCACCCGCATCGCTCTGATTGACGAACGATACTGTTTCACCTGCTTTGGGAGAAGTGGGGGAATACGAGAAGTCATACGTGTGCTTCTGACATGACACTACTGCGAAAGCCGTTATTACGAGGCTCAGTAATGCATATTGTATAGTGCGTTTGTTCATATTTCTATTTTTCCATCCGTTTCTACGAAACGATATATTCACAATAAAACACGCAAAGGTACAAAAAAAAAATGACAAATGCAAATATTTTCGCTATAAATTGTCATTTTTTATGCAATTTGTAGCGTCCCTTATGCATTTGGACGTATTTGTTGGCCTAAAATGGGAAAAATGTGCAGTTGTTTACTCCTCCGAGAAGTGAACGAGCACGTGTCTGTACGAGTTGAATATTTTGGATTTGGAGACGAAGCCGATGTATTTCTTCTGATCATCTACAACCGGCAGATTCCATGCGCCGGTGTCCTCGAATATTTCCATCACTTTCTCCATGGGCATATCATGCCTAAGAACAACCTGCGGGTAGTTCATCAGTTGCGCAACCGTAAAACGGTTGTACAAGCGAGGCTGGAACATGATGTTACGCACTTCGTCGAGCAAGAGGATACCTTGCAGCTCGCCTTTGCTGTCCACTGCGGGGAAGATGTTTCGCTTGCTATCGGCGATGACCTTGACGAGTTGTCCGAGAGTCATATCAGGCGAAACGGTTCTGAGGTCTGTTTCCAGAACATTGTCCATCTTCAGCAGGGTGAGCACGGAGCGATCCTTGTTGTGGGTAAGCAGTTCGCCTTTCTGCGCCAAACGCATGGCATACAGACTGTGTGGCTCGAAGATCATGATGGTCAGATAAGCTACAACAGCCACGATCATCAGAGGCATCAGCAAGTGATAACCGCCTGTGAGTTCGGCGATGAGGAAGATACCCGTGAGTGGTGCGTGCATCACGCCTGACATCAGTCCCGCCATACCCACCAGTGTGAAGTTTACAACAGGAACGCTGACACCTGCTACCTTGAGCAGGTAGGCCAGAATAAAACCTACCAGTGCACCCATGAACAGCGAAGGAGCGAAGATACCTCCCACACCGCCACCGCCGTTTGTAGCTACAGAAGCAACAATCTTAAGCACCAGCACCAGCACAAAGTAGCCGATAACGAACCATGTACCGCTATATAGGGATGCGAATGGGCTGTACTGGATATTGTAGAACGGATCGTCGTTGAACAGCGAGAGGATGACATCGTATCCTTCACCGTATAATGGTGGGAATAAGTAGATTAACAAGCCCAGCACCGACCCGCCAATAAGAATCTTCAGCCACATGCTCTGGATGCGCTTGAAGTGTTGCTCCAGCCAGTTCATGCCGCGGGTGAAGTATAGCGACACAAATCCGCAAGCCACACCGAGCAGCAGATACCAGGGGATACGTTCCAAGGTGAATGACTCGATGGTTGTCAGTTCAAACATCGGGGTAAAACCCGTGGTAAAGTAAGCTATCGCAGTTGCCGTGACGGATGAGATGAGTAGCGGTGCTATCGAGTTCATTGTCAGATCGATCATCAGCACCTCAAGCGTGAAAACAAGACCTGCTATAGGTGCCTTGAAGATGCCGCCTATAGCACCGGCTGCACCGCAACCGATCATAAGCATCATCGTCTTCTGATCAAGGTGGAAGAGTTTGGCCAGATTAGAGCCGATCGCTGCGCCCGTGAGCACGATGGGAGCCTCGGCACCGACCGAACCGCCAAAACCGATGGTGATACCGCTGCCTATCAGGCTCGACCACATATTGTGCGGCTTGATGATCGATTTGCGCTGGGAGATGGCGTACAGGATCTTTGTCACACCGTGGGATATGTCGTCACGTACTATGTACTTGACGAACAAGGCTGCCAGGCAGATACCTATCATCGGGCAAATGATGTACCACCAATAGTACTTTTCGGCTATCAGATAGGTGCTGATAAGATATTGGATGAGATGAATGAACAGTTTGAGCACGTACGCTGCCAGGGCAGAAAAGATGCCCACAAACAGACTTAGCAGCAATACCAGTTGCTTCTGCGCTATATGTTGCTCAATCCACTTAATCATTCTTTTGCGTGTCCCACCCGATGCCTTCGTACTTGCTCAAGTCCCATTCTTCCTCTACCTCATTCAAGTAAATGGTATGTTCCTCGTTGTCTTCTTCCGGTTCAGGTTCTTCTTCGCGTTCAATGCGCTCGATGTCCAGTGGCGAATGGGATATCTCAATCACTTGGTTCTGCTCCTTCGACAGCTCTTCCCACAATACATCTTTGAGTTCGGCTATGCCTTGGCCGCTCACCGATGAGAAGGCGACAACGGGTATGTCGTAGGTGCTGCTGAGTTGCTTGACAATCTTCTGCACATCATCCTCGGGCATGGTGTCCGCCTTGCTTACAGCCAATATACGTGCTTTGCTGAGCAGTTGGGGATTGTACTTCTCCAGTTCGGCAAGCAGAATCTCGTATTCATGCTGAGGATCTTCGGTGCAAGCGGGCACAAGGAAGAGGAGCACTGCGTTGCGTTCTATATGTCTCAGGAATCGCAATCCGAGACCTTTGCCTTCGGCAGCCCCCTCAATGATGCCGGGTATATCTGCCATACAGAATGAGCGGTCGTCACGGTAGGAGACGATACCCAACTGGGGTGTAAGTGTGGTAAACGGGTAATCGGCAATCTCGGGCTTGGCAGCCGAAACAACGGATAGCAAGGTGGATTTGCCTGCATTCGGGAATCCTACCAAACCTACATCTGCCAATACCTTAATTTGCATGATGATCACGCGTTCCTGACAGGGTTCGCCGGGTTGCGCATAGCGTGGAGCCTGATTGGTGGATGTGCGGAAATGCCAGTTGCCCAAACCTCCGCGACCGCCCTTGAGCAGGATCACTTGCTCGCCATGCTCCTTGATCTCAGTCAGCCACTCGCCGGTCTCGCCGTCATACACCACCGTGCCGCAGGGAACTTCGATGATGCGGTCTTCGCCATCCTTGCCGAACGAACGTGACTCGCCTCCCTTGCCGCCATCGGTAGCTTGGATGTGCTTCTGGTATTTCAAGTGAAGCAGCGTCCATAGGTTCCTGTTGCCGCGAAGGATGATATGTCCGCCGCGGCCACCGTCACCGCCATCCGGTCCGCCTTTTGGCACGTACTTGGCGCGGTGGAAGTGCATACTGCCTGCGCCGCCCTTACCCGAGCGGCAGTAGATCTTGACGTAGTCAATGAAGTTCGTTGCCATGATGATCGCAATTATCAACCAATATCAGCCATGCATGGCTGATTTAATATATCTTCTTCAATATGCGGGATATGCGGCCATAAATCTCACTTATCGTTCCTAAACCTTGTATGCGCGCGTACTTGTCATGAAGCTCGTAGTAATCATCTACAGGGCGAGTCTGATCATGATACACAACAAGGCGCTCTTTGATAGTGTCTATATTGTCGTCAACACGTCCGCTGGTTTTTCCACGCTCTATAAGACGACGGATCAGTTCGTCCTCGGGCACGTTGATGTCGATGAGGACAGCTGTCTCATCTCCGCGCTTCTTCATCAGGCGCTCCAGTTGTACAGCTTGGTTAAGGGTGCGGGGAAAACCGTCGAAAATCAGACCTTTGGTATCGGCGGGAAGAGTTTCCATATATTCCTCCAGCATACGCAAGGTTATGTCATCGGGTACGAGATGTCCCTGGTCGGTATACGACGAGATGAGTTTGCCCAGTTCGCTGCCGGAGGCTGCCTCGCTGCGCATCATCTGACCGGTACTCAGGTGAATAAGACCGAAATTGGCAACGATAAATTCAGCTTGAGTGCCTTTGCCGCAACCCGGAGCACCACACAGTATAATATTTTTCATAATTTTAGGAAATCGAGATGTGATAAATTTGATCGCTCACAAAAAACGAGTTATCCTTGCGGATAACCCATTTCTTGTGACAGCTAAGATTAGAGAGCCAACTTAGCACCTGCTTTAAACTTAACAGCTTTCTTTGCAGGAATGTCAATAACAGCCTTGGTTGCAGGATTGATACCCTTGTGAGCGGGTTTCTCAACAACCTTCAGAGTGGCAAAGCCAATAATTTGTACGTCTTCACCGTTCTTCAGAGCTTCTGCAATAACGTCGACGGCAGCGTCAAGAGCCTTAGCGGCCTCTGCCTTCTTAATCTCAGCCTTTGCTGCGATGGCAGCAACGAGTTCACCTTTGTTCATAATAGTTAGATTAATTAAAACGTTTTAAATTTTGAGTCCCTTTTTGCAGGCGACTCCACACTAACGAGTGCAAAGATATAACTTTTTTTTCAAATATGCAAATTTTTTCACTAAAAAATGTGACAAAATGGCATTTTTTTTCTATTTTTTATGGTTTAGCACGGAAATTGTAAGGATTTTTATGAATTTTTGAAAAATTTTGACATGAGAAATTTACCTGTTGTAACGAAGAATCTGTTGTTGGCAAACGTCATAGTATGGCTGTTGGATAGTTTGCTTGAGCGTTATGGAATACATTTGGTTGAGTGGTTTGGACTGATGAATTGGTCGTATTCGTCCTTTGCCTTGGTGCCGGGTTCGTTCCACATCTGGCAACCGTTTACATATATGTTTATGCATGCCGGGTTTGATCACTTGTTCTGCAACATGTTCGCTGTCCTTATTTTCGGCCCTATTCTCGAACGCACTTGGGGCGAGAGGAAGTTCCTGCTCTATTATATCGTTTGCGGTTTGGGCGCTGCCTTGACGCAGGAGATTGTCTGGTCGCTGTTTATGCCCGGACAATTGGGTGTAACCATTGGCGCCAGCGGCGCGGTGTTCGGGATCCTGTTTGCTTTCGGATGGCTGTTCCCCGACGAGAAGATTTACCTCTTTTTCGTTGCTCCTATGCGCGCACGTATGTTCGTTATTCTATATGCTGTTATCGAACTTTTTGCGGGATTTGCGCATATCGCCGGCGATAACGTAGCCCACTTTGCGCACCTTGGAGGTATGCTCTTCGGCTGGCTGCTTATACTCTGGTGGAAGAATGGTGGTAATGGTATTCATCTTTTCGGCAACACCACTAAAGGTGACAGAGATCGAATCGGAAAGGATTTTTCGGGTTATCATTACCATTCATCCCTTGATAACGATAAATAGTAATACTGGCAAACATGTTTGCTGTAGTCTCTATTTCTCTTTTTGAAAAAAAAATGTAGCCCAATGCAAAAAAAAATGCATTGTGCTTGCACATGTCATTTTTTTTTTGTAACTTTGCGTCAAAATTGATTCTTCAAATATGGATTGGAGTTTTTTGATTGAAGGAAAAGATGCGATATGTGTCAGTACTGACACCCGCAACTTGCCGGAGGGGTGCATCTTTGTAGCGCTGAAAGGTGAAACTTTCGACGGCAACCAATTTGCACTGAAAGCCTTGCAACAAGGTGCCGCCATGGCTGTTGTTGATGACGAAAACGTGTATAACGCCATCATGAACGCCGGCGAGTACTCCGCCCTGCTTGTGGAGAACAGCCTCAGCGCCTTACAGGATCTCGCCCGCGAGTGGCGTCGCCAATGGGGCAAACGCATCATCGGCATCACGGGCACCAACGGCAAGACAACCACCAAGGAGCTGCTTGCTGCAGTCCTGAACACCAAGTACAAGACCCATTTCACCCAAGGCAACCTCAACAACTCCATCGGTGTGCCGCTCACGCTCTTGCAGCTCACTGCCAAGCACGAACTGGCTATCGTGGAGATGGGTGCCAGCCATCCGGGCGACATCAAGGAGCTCGTCGAGGTCGCTGAGCCGAACTGCGGACTCATCACCAACGTCGGCAAAGCCCACCTGCAAGGCTTCGGCTCGTTCGAGGGTGTCATGGCCACCAAAGCCGAGCTCTACGACTACCTGCTTGCCCACAATGGTCTTATCTTCCGCAATGCCGACAATCCGAATTTGGAGCAAATGCATCTTTCAGCGCAGCGGTCTTTTAGCGGTAGCGGTCTTTTAGCGGAGCGGTCTTTTAGCGAAGCGGTCTTATACAAAACAGGCACAATGCCCGAAGGCACAAACCTCGTCGGCGCATACAACAGCGAGAACATCCAGGCCGCACTCTGCGTAGGCGAGTACTTCGGCATCAGCCGCGAAGACGGCTTGGCTGCTATCCGTGCCTACGTGCCCTCCAACAACCGCTCACAGCGCATGCAAACCGCGCACAACACCCTCATCGTCGATGCCTACAACGCCAACCCCACATCCATGCAGGCTGCTATCAATGCCTTCAAGGGCGAGACGTACATCCTCGGAGCTATGAGAGAGTTAGGCGACTACAGCCACACCGAGCACCAGAACATAGTGAACATGCTCCTGGAGCGCAAGGCCGATACCGTGCTGCTCGTAGGCGATGAGTACCGTGAGACCACAGCCCCCTATCCCATCTTCTCGAACGTGGATGAGCTGTGCGAACAACTGAAGGCTCACCCCATAACCGGCTGCACCATCCTCATCAAAGGCTCGCGAAGTAACAAGCTGGAGAACGTACTACCTCTGTTATAGCATAGCAATATACAAAGCTACAAAATATGCATACTGCCATGAAGATGAATTTCTACACAAAGCAATTAGCCGTCACCTTTATGATGACATCTCTTGCTTTTACTCTATTCACGCCATCGGCACAAGCGACTAATGAAAAGCCAACTAAGAATTTAAGGAATAGTATCGCTATTGTCAAAGCCAAGCCAGATGTTTCTATTCGGAGCACTTTGGAAGACTATAGTTTATGGTTGTCACGAATGGACAAGCGTAGTGCATCGCGAAAGTTGTCCAAGATGATACGACCGGGGTTTGGTTCTGGTTTTGTAGTTGAAGATAGCGGCAAATTGTATCTCATCACGAACAGCCATGTAATAGGTATCGCATCAGTTGCAGATGTCACATTTTGTATGACAGACACCTTACGCTTAACGGACTGCAAGTGTGTCTATCAGAATGATAACGCCGATATAGCTATTCTTCGTTTACCTGTAGGTGCGGCAAAAGACGTAATACCACTTGCTTTACACAAATATGCTCCCATTGAAGGCATAGATGTTTACACCGCCGGATTTCCAGCTCTAGGCAACACTCCGTCATGGCAATTCGGCAAAGGCATTGTTTCGAATGCACAATTGCATATTGACGGCGTAGACTATACATGGATACAACATACCGGACAAATAGACCCAGGTAGTTCTGGCAGTCCACTACTCATCAAACACGAAGGGGCTTTTGAGGTGCTTGGTATCAATACGTTAAAGGCTCACGAACGTGAATCTGTAGGAATTGCTTCTCCCGTCAGCGTTATCCAAACGGCCTTACAAAACGAAGGATACTTTGAGTTCGAGCATGTATTACAAGCTCTTGACACAATGGCAATAGAGAAGTATAGTAAACTCTATGAACGTGTGCCTCAAGAAATAATTGATACGCAAGAAGAATTTTTCAAGAATGGTGAAGTCCTAAAAGGGTTGGCAGTAATACCAGAATACGTAGCCAGCAACCCTATAGGAAGAAAACGCTTGCGTATTGCTGCAACAGTAAGTCCATCTTCATCCAATACAAATTTATCCAAATCCAAAAGCAAATCGTCTGATAAAAATGATCAGACTTCAGCCAACAAGAAAAACGAGAGAAAGAACGGTATAGACAAAGACCTCGAACACAAAGTAGGTCTGTATTTGAACAGCAATTACCATTTTACCACCCCGGGGACAGCATTTGTCGGATTAGGCGGGCATGGCTCTATTGCCAACTATATGCGAATCGCTGGATTTATGCAAGGAGTAGTATGGGGCACCCAATCTACGCATCGCTATGGCGTAAACATCACATTGGGCATAGGAGCACAACTTCCTATAGCTATAGGTGAAATAGATCTAATCCCATACATACAACCTAATGCTGGAATAGGAATGGCCGCCAAAACGTCTGATATGACAATAATAGGAAACTACGGTGGAAAGGTGGGACTGGAATTATGTATTCCGACACTACGCAGGACGTTGCTTGTAGGTGCTGATTATGATTTGGAGTGGTTCAAACCTATATTGGCTAATCCGTATACTTCAGGACCATCTCATGCAATAGGAGTACATATCGGTATCGCTTTATAAAATATTACATATATGAAAAAGACATATTTGATTATCATGCTGATATTCATTGGCTTAACAAACACATCAGCCCAAACTTATGTCAACGGCATTTGTTTCGGGAGAGCTCATGCACCGGGTATATTGCATTTTGAAGATGGGACATCCAAAGAGTTTGCATCTATCGAAATTCCTGCAACTAGAGACAAACAGATTATTACAGAGGATGGCAGCAAAAAGAAGCAAATATATTCTCAAGCAGAAGTTAAAGCGATTGAAGTGTGGAACCTGCAAACACCGGACAAACACTATATACTAGTAAGATACGAATATTATGGTAGCAAAAAAATCTTTTATGTTTGGCTACTTCCAGTAGCAGCAAGCGACTATGCTATTCTTTACGAAGAAGGAAATACATACAGACCGGAAAAGGATGGTTCAATTTCCGTTATATGTGCCAGTATACTAACATACCATTTCGTAAAACGTAATACAGATGAGCGATTGAAACGATACTATTATGATGAAAAAGCTCTTGCTGAATTCTTCAGCGATGACCCTATATTAAGACAACGAATAGAAAACAAAGAGTTTACTGATAAAGACTACAAATATATTGTAGAAAACTATCAGCCTGAAATGTAGAGAATATGAATAAAAAAATTGTTATACCACTATTAATCATCCTATTTGCTGCCATTGCCGCACTCACCTACCTCTATTTTGCGCAGAAGCAAGAGATGACCGAGATGGTCGAACAGATGGAGTTTGAGAAATCCGAGCTCGAAGATGAGTACGAAGACCTCGCTATGCAGTTTGACGGTTATCGTTCGCCGGACATCAGCAATGACTCACTGACTCAACTTCTCAGTCAGGAGCAGCAGCGCGTGCGCGACTTGCTCGAGGAACTGCGCATAACCAAGGCGACCAACGCCCGTCGTATTGCCGAACTCAAGAAAGAACTGTCCACCGTGCGCGAGGTTATGGTCAGCTATGTGCATCAGATTGATTCGCTCAACCAAACCAACCAACGTCTTACGGCCGAGAACAAACAAGTGCGTGAGCAATATGCCGTTGTACAACAGCAAGCCGAACAACTGCAACAGCAGAACACCGATCTCAATGAGAAAGTCACTCGTGCCTCGATGCTCGAGATCACGGCGTTCAACGTCACGCCTCTCAACAAGCGTGATCGCAAAACAAACAACATCAATCAGATGCAGAAGATTCAGTTCGACTACACGATTGGCAAGAACGTTACGTGTGAGAGAGGATTGAAGCAGATATACATGCGTATCGTGCGACCCGATGGCGAACTCATCACGCTGCCCGAACCGCAGAACAGGATGTTCCCGTTCGAGAACAGCGAAATAGAGTATTCGCTCACCAAGGAGTTTGAATACGGAGGTGAAGCGATGGATGACGTGCTCTACTGGACGGTTGGCGAGATATTGTACAAAGGAACGTACAATGCCGATTTCTTTATCGACGGTGCATTGATCGCATCATACCCGTTTGTACTGAAAAAGTAAGGACTATATTTTGCGCTTTACCAGGCTGCCGACTATAAGCGGAGGAATCGTGTTTATCGTCCAAAGCAGCATGGCTGCTATAGTGGCAGCAGCGGATATATCTGCGCCAAATCGACCGAAGATAGCTACAGCCCAAGCCCCTCGTACCGCAATCTCAGCCAAGGGTACATTAGGAGTGACGGTAACCATCATCCAATACAGCGGCATAGTGATAAGGGTGGATCGCGGATCAAGCTCTACGCCGCAAAAAAGAAGACATAGCCACAACTGCAGAATAAAACACAGATAGCGGAGTAGGGATATACCCACTATCACGCCTGCATCGCGAACGGATAGCGCTGCCATGCTGTGAATGAGTAACTTGGTGCGTTCTTTCTTCCAGGATCGTTGATCCAGACGCCGCATGATGGCAGGCAACGCTACAATAGCCAGTACAGCTCCGACTAACGTCAGAACCATGCTACCCAGCATAGAACTGTCGGGAGAAAGCCAATAGATGGCTGCGGGCAATCCGGCAACCACCACTACCGTTGTCATCGCATAGCCGCCAATCAGACCAAGACAGGTAGCTGTCAACCAATGCGTTTCTGTGTGGCGAAAAAGCAATGCCCGGCCGGGGTACTCGCCTAACTTGTAAGGAGTGACGAAACCTGCTATCGTACCGTAATAGACCTGACGCTGCGCTTCCCATAGGTTCATCGGCTCAAAGTCACGAACCAGATATTGCCACTTCCATGCCTCAAAAAACCGATTGGCAGGAAAGAGCAAAAAACATACAATGATACATACCCATTGCCACAGATCAGCCTGACGGAACTGAGCTGCTAAACCGGCATAGTTGTCGTACGTGATAATCTTGTACAGCAAGAATCCGTAGGCTGCTACAATGAGCAGAATACTGAGTATGCGTTTGTAATTCATCGTCGCAAAAGACAAAATATTTCTTTTGAACAGCAAAGATACGACAATTTTTTGGGAAAAACAAATCTTTTTACCTGATTTAAGCATTTTTTTATACGAAAAACTTGCAATTGTCAAAAAAAAGTAGTAACTTTGTAGGCGAAATCAGAAAATTAATTAAATAGTATAGCCATGAATAAGTTTTTGTATGTTTCAGCAGTTTTGATGCTTTTTGCGTTGTGCGCTCAGGCGCAAGTTCGTGTGTCGGGTACTGTGGTGGATAAGAATAACCATCCGTTGGTGGGTGTCAGTGTGATGGTACAAGGCACCACACAGGGAACGGTAACTGACGGAGAAGGATTGTTTGAGCTGCAGGTTGCTCAAGGCGCTATGTTATGGGTTTCATATTCGGGCTATGAGTCGCAAACCGTACATGCAGAGCCGAATATGTACGTTGTGCTGAACAAGAAGACGTATGAGAACCACCGTTTTGCTTTATGGGCAGGTATGGGTATCTGTTCACCGCTTGAAGCGTATAATACACCGGGTATGTTCGGCAAGTACAGTTATGCAGGCGGAAGTTTTGGCTTGGGATATCAGTTCCGCCACAATCTGTTTCTGCTCGAGACCGGCTTGCAGATGACCAGCATCAACTATACGGCTGATTACAAGACGCTCAGTCTGCCGGCAGATGTGATGGTATATACCTTGCGGTTTGAGGTGCCGGTACTCGTGGGTATGGAAATGGAGTATTGGTATTGGCTGGCAGGACTTCATCTCGGTGTATTCGACGACAACCATCTCAAGGTGTTTAACCATAACACCAATGGTCGTGACAATCTGACTATAGCACAGATGAACTTCGCCTATGCTCCGGCGGCCGAAATAGGTATGAATCTCAACCGTAGTGAGGCAAACTATAAATTGGCGCTGTATGCTCAGGTTGAGATGGATAAACGCGAGTTGGTGAACAAGAACCTGTACAACCAATCCGGGTGGTGGATGCAAACCCTCATGGGAATAAAGTTCACCGTAGCCTTTTAGGGGGTTCTGAACATATAGCCATGAATAAGAATTTATTTTTCACTGTGTTGGCGTGTGCCTTGTTGTGTCAGGGTGTTATGGCGCAGAGTCCGAAGTACGAATTCCGCGCCACATGGTTCACTACGCATTTTGGCATCGATTGGCCAAAAACCAAGGTCACTGCGTCTACTGATATTTCCAAGCAAAAACAGGAGATGACTGCTATCCTTGACCAGCTCAAGGCGGGGAACATGAATGCTGTGTGTTTTCAAGCTCGCCCTGTAGCAGATGCGTTCTATAGGTCCTCGTACGAGCCGTGGAGTCATATCCTGACCGGTCAACGGGGCATGGATCCCGGCTACGATCCCTTGGCCTATGCCGTGGAGCAGGCACATGCCCGTGGAATGGAATTGCATGCCTGGGTCAATCCCTTCCGTTACGAGATAAACGCCGGCGAGAGAAAAACTGCCATCAATAACGGTTCAGCTTTGGCAGGCAGTGATCCTGTACGCAGCCAACATCCCGAATGGTTGCTCAAATACAACAATGGCGCGTTCAGCGGTACGATCCTTGATCCCGGAAATCCCGAGGCGCGGGCATATGTGGTGAACGTGCTGTTGGAGATTGTAAACAATTATGATATAGATGGTCTGCTAATGGACGATTACTTCTATCCATATGGCGGTACCACCCGCGAGGATGCGGCGAGCAAGGCTGCGTACAAACCCGCAGGCATGAGCGATGGCGATTGGCGCAGGGAGAATGTGAACAAGGTGATACAGGCTGTGTACGATTCCATCCAGATAGTTAAGCCCTGGGTGAAGTTCGGCATGGCTCCCGGAGGTATATATTCGACGACAGAGGCTGCTGCGGCTGCCTTTGGCTTGACTTTGCCTGAAGGAATAAGCGGAAGTGACATATGGGAAGTGTTGTATTGTGATGCCTTGGCGTGGATCGACGGCGGATATGTGGATTATATGGCACCGCAGATCTATTGGTCAACTACTGCGGCGCAACAGGATTACGATGTGCTCTGCCAATGGTGGGGACAAACAATTGCTACGCTCAATGCCCGCCGTACCGACGGAAAGAAAGTGTATTCGTATATCAGTCAGGCAAGTTATAAGTTCGGAGCATCAGAGTTAGCGCATGAGATTGATGCCAACCGGCAGTATTCTCCCTACGATGCACCCGGCAGTATATTCTACAACACGCATACCTATCTCAAATTCTCCCATAAGAAAAGAATCGAGTATAGTTGCTGCATGCTGGCACAGAGGCGCTTCACGCAGAAAGCGTTGCCGCCTGCTGTAACATGGAAGAATCATCCCTGCTTGGCTGCTCCTACCGACTTGACTCTAAGTGGCTCGACGCTGAGCTGGCAACATACGGACGCTGAGCGCTTTAGCGTGTATGCTTACCCCAAGGGTGCCGACAAAGATGCTGCATTGGACAACAGTCTCTATCTCGTCGGCATGGTGTATGGCATGCAAACTGACCTGAGTGGAGTGGCTGAATTGCCGAACATGACGATTGCCGTGCGGGCTATGGATAGATTTGGTAATGAGTTTGAAGCAGCCCTGCTCAATGAACAACAACTTGCTGAGTATTAAGTAACAAAAAGATTATGAAACAGATCTTATCTATATTGGCAGCGCTGCTGATGGTTTGTTCGCTCAGCGCAACCGCAGATGTTGAGCAACTGGTCATACCGCATATCAATGCGAACGGACTCGGCGTAGTGCTTAACGAAGGCGACTCCTCGTACACTTTCTCCTTTACGGCTAATAGCGCGGCTGTTGCAACAAACATTATCTTCTATCAGAATGACATGGAAGTAGGCAAACTGCCTGTTGCTGCAGCACAGGAAGGTGCTAACGAAGCTGTTGTGCTCCGTCAGGATATACCCGGAGCCTTGGGCATACCTACCCAATGGGCTATAGAACTCATCGGCGACACGGTGAAGAACTGGGGTACGCTGTTTACCGATAGCTCGATGATCCGTACGAGTGCGACGCGTGTGTTCAATGCCGTTGACAAAAGTCCGGAGTCGGATTATTTCGGCCGTATCTACATCATGCGTCGGGCAGGCTCGTCGGCTTCCACTGAGCGCACGTATAACGGAATGTATGTATATGCATCCGATTATACGCTGCTCACGCCGAATCTGATCAAGGGAGATGCCGAATTCGGTAACCCGACTCGTTTGGCTGTGGCAAGCGATGGCTTCGTCTATCAGGCTGACTGGGCAAACGGTTATTCGGGGATCTATATCCTCGATCCCTCGGATCTCGACGGAACAATTACGCAGTTCTTTGCCGGAACACGTAATGGGCAAGGTGTATTCACCAACAACGGCGTAGCAGTCGGCAGTTCAACACCGGGCTTGGGTATCATCGGTTCGGGTAAGGATACGAAACTTGTTGTGTACAACGAGGATGAATCCGGCACACTGCCCAAGAATGGATTGGCTATCTATCATATCGGTCAACCCGATAGCACCATCGCTCATTCGTGGGGAGTGGCTCCGGATACCACGATAAGTCTGACGATGCAGACTAATGCCGAAGGGACACCTGTTCCTACATCGCACGGCATATTCGTTAGCCAATGCCGTCTGTCGGGAAGCAACAATAACGCAGCACCCTCGCTGATGTTTGTGGATTACGATGGCACAATGCAGATGGTTTCGTGCGATGATCCGTACGCGGATATTATCGACGGTTCGGATGGTGGCGGTTATGCCGTCAGTGCTGACGAGACGATGCTTGTGCTGCAAGGGGGGCAGCAACAATTCTATGTGTTTGACATCCGGTGGCAGGCTGACAAACCTGTACTCACCCTCCGCGAGGAGTATCAACACGGCATACAGACCATCCGTCAGATGAACTTTGACTTTGCCGGTAACCTTGTTTGCTCGGGTGAGTCCGGCCTGACGGTATTCACGATGCCTACCGATCACAACGTAACCGTTGTTCCCGCCAAGAGTGCACTGACGGTTTGCAAACCCTTGAATGATGCAGTGGAAGGTGTATCGCTTGACAAGGATTCGGTGGAGCTGTTGATCGGTGAGCAAGATACTCTCGTGGCTACTGTTACTCCGCTGAATGCTGCGAACAAAGAAGTTGTCTGGAGCTCGCTGAATGATGCTATAGCTTCTGTTGCGAACGGCGTGGTAACGGCTGTCGCTGACGGTACGACATCAATCATTGTGGCTACCGTGGAAGGCAACTTTGCGGATACATGTAACGTTAGAGTAAGCACACCCTATATAGCCGTAACAGGCGTAACGCTTGATCATGACTCGATGTACTTCGATATGGGTTGTGTTGGTTCGGGGGAGACACGGGATTTGACAGCAACTGTCATGCCGGCTGATGCAACGGATCAGAGCGTAACCTGGTCGAGCAGCATTGCTGCTGTTGCTTCGGTTGAGGATGGGGTTGTTACGGCATTGGAGGTCGGAGAGACGGTGATAACCGTAACTACCAATGATGGCGGGTTCTCAGCAACGTGTAAGGTGGTGGTAGAGCAATTAAACGGCTTGTACACCATAGCAGTGGAGGGTATATCCTATAGCAATTATACGATTTGGAATAGTCGTGGCTTGCTGCTGACGGTATATTCATCAACCGGACAACCGGTGGCAACCGGCATGAGCGATATATCATTACAGGCGCTGCCGGCAGGAACATACATGGTACGTACGCCGAGCGGCGTAGTGCTGAATGTTCTACGCTAATCCGCCGAATACTAACCGGCTGAATTCGTTTGGCTGAATATGCATGCACGGGCACCCTTGGCGGGGTGCTCGTGTTGCGTATTTTGAACGATGATTCGGGAGATTTGACTGCTACGCTTGCCAATATTCGCTCAAAACGGGAAGATTTTTATTCGAAAGGTATCGAAAATTTGGATATTCGCATTTTATTTTGTAATTTTGTACGCTCTGATTATATGCCCGCAGGGTGGAGCGCGCTAACGATAGAATATATAAACAACACTATGATACTTGACAAATTAGAAAACGCCGATTGGTACTTTGGTTGTGTACCCGGTTTTGAGCAGTTTATGCACTTCTTCAACAACAATGATTTGGAAGAACTGCCTGCCTGCAAGATTAAGTTGGATGGTCAGGACCTGATTGTCAATATCTGCGACCAAGCAGCGAAAGACGAGAAGGACTGCAAGTTGGAGGCACACAAGGATTATATTGATATCCAGATACCTCTGACGGCCACCGAAACCATGTTCTGGAGCTCACTCGAGGACTGCCAGAACGTAGTAAGGGAATATGACGAAGGCAAGGATGTCGAGATTTACGGTGATAAGCCGGCAGCTCGCTTCAGTGTGCCTCGCGGTCATTTTGCCGTATTCTTCCCGACGGATGCGCATGCTGCAGGCATCGCTTCGTCGAAATTCCGTAAGATAATTGTTAAAGCTAAAGTTGAATAAATCTCTATCAATTAACTATGCTACAGATTGTACAAAACGAGCCGGGCTTGCAGCCTTATGAGCAAGCCCTGCAAGCGCGCATGGACTATGTCGCCCGCAAAGAGAAACAATTGACAGGAGGCAAACGCCGCATTTCCCGTTGGGCGGACGGTTATCTGTATTTCGGACTTCATCATCTTAATCCCGGTTGGGTACTTCGCGAGTGGGCACCGAATGCTACAGCGATGTACGTTAAGGGCGATTTCAACGGTTGGCAGAAGAACGAGGCCTATCGTATGTATCCCGTAGGCAACGGTGTGTGGGAAGGTTACTTTACCGAGGAGCAGATGCATCATGGCGACCACTTCAAGTTGCTGGTGGAATGGATGGGCGGTTATGGCGAGCGTATACCTTCGTATGCCAACCGTGTGGTACAGGATGACCAGACCAAGATCTTCTCTGCCCAGGTATGGGCTCCGGCCGAACAGTTTGACATGGGCAAGCGGAAAGGTCCCAAAGGATGGAAACCTAATCAGCCCTTATATATCTACGAGTGCCATATCGGAATGGCTACCGAAGAGCAGAAGGTGGGCACCTACAACGAGTTCCGTGAGAATGTGCTGCCGCGTGTAGCCAAATTAGGCTATAACTGCATTCAGATCATGGCTATTCAGGAGCATCCGTACTACGGATCGTTCGGATACCATGTATCGAACTTCTTTGCTCCTTCATCGCGCTTTGGCACGCCTGAAGAGTTGAAGGCGCTGATTAAGGCTGCGCACGACAAGGGTATAGCGGTGATTATGGATATCGTGCATTCGCACGCTGTAAAGAACGAGTTGGAAGGCTTGGGTAATTTCGACGGTACACCGTATCAGTACTTCCACGACGGCGCACGCCGCGAGCACCCCGCATGGGATAGCCTCTGCTTCGATTATGGCAAGAACGAAGTGATGCACTTCCTGCTCTCGAACTGCAAGTATTGGCTCGAAGTATTCGACTTCGACGGTTTCCGCTTCGACGGTGTTACCTCGATGATGTATCTCAGCCACGGTCTGGGTGAGGACTTCAACGGATACCAGTCGTATTTCAACGGCAACGAGGACGGTGATGCGATCTGCTACCTCACGCTGGCCAACAAACTGATTCACGAGGTGAAGCGTCAGGCTATCACCATCGCCGAGGATATGTCAGGCATGCCGGGTATAGCTGCTCCTATCGCGGATGGCGGTATGGGCTTTGATTACCGTTTGGCTATGGGTATACCTGACTTCTGGATCAAATATATCAAGGAGGTTCGTGACGAGGATTGGAAGGCAGGACATATCCTGTACGAGATGACCAACCGTCGTCAGCACGAGAAGACGATCTCTTATGCTGAGAGTCATGATCAGGCTTTGGTAGGCGACAAGACCATCATCTTCCGTCTGGTGGATGCCGATATGTACTGGCACTTCGAGCACGGTCACTCCACGTATATGGTGGATCGCGGTATAGCATTGCATAAGATGATCCGTCTGATCACCGCATCGACCATCAACGGCGGTTACCTGAACTTCATGGGTAATGAGTTCGGACATCCGGAATGGATCGACTTCCCGCGTCAGGGCAACGGCTGGAGTTATCAGTATGCCCGTCGTCAGTGGTCGCTGGTGGATAACCCCAATTTCTACTATGCCGATCTCAACCGCTTCGATGACGCAATGATTCATATGCTGCGCAAGTCGGGTATCACAGCCGAAACGCCTATCATCAATCTTTGGGATCGTGAGGGCGATCAGGTTGTGGCATATATGCGTGGCGACTATGTATTCGTATTCAACTGGAACGGCACGAAGTCCTTCCCCGATTACGGATTCCTGGCACCTGAAGGAAAGTACCAGGTAGTACTGAATACCGATGCACGTAAGTTCGCAGGCTTCGAGCAGACCGATGACAGTGTGGATCACTTCACGCTGCCCGATCGCGAGCATGCCAAGTTCAAGAAAGGCTGGCTCAAGCTCTATCTGCCTGCACGCAGTGCCATCGTTCTCAAGAAAGTGGATTAATAGCAGCAGCCAATTTGGCTGCTAAAAGATAAAAGACAAGAATATGAGACTGATTATTGAAAAGAACTACGACCTGATGTCGGAGTGGGCAGCAAACTATGTTGCCAAGCGTATCAACGAGTATGCACCGAAAGAGAGCAATCCGTTCGTGTTGGGTCTGCCTACCGGATCGTCGCCGCTGGGTATGTACCGCAAACTGATCGAGCTGAATAAGGAAGGCAAGGTATCGTTCCGCAACGTTGTTACGTTCAATATGGATGAGTATGTAGGTCTGCCCGAGGAGCATCCCGAGAGTTATCACTCATTCATGTGGAACAACTTCTTCTCGCATATCGATATCCGTAAGGAGAACGTGAATATACTGAACGGCAACGCTGCCGACCTGGAAGCTGAGTGTGCACGTTACGAGGCCAAGATCAAGAACTACGGTGGTATTCATCTGTTCTTGGGAGGCATCGGTCCGGATGGCCATATAGCCTTCAACGAGCCGGGTTCGTCGCTTACATCGCGTACGCGCAAGAAGGAGCTGACCACCGACACGATCATTGCCAACTCGCGTTTTTTCAACAACGATATCAATCTCGTGCCTAAGACTGCCCTGACGGTAGGTGTAGGTACGGTGATGGATGCCAAGGAGGTGCTTATCCTCGTTAACGGCCATAACAAAGCCCGCGCTTTGCAGCATGCCGTAGAGGGAGCCGTATCGCATATGTGGACGATCAGTGCCCTGCAGATGCATCAACATGGTATCATCGTGTGCGACGAACTGGCTTGCGGTGAGCTGAAGGTGGATACCTACAAGTATTTCCTGGACATCGAGAAGAACAATATCCTTTAATGCCGCAGCCAATATTGGCTGCATAAACTATGCTATACCTCTATAATACACTTGCGCGCGCGAAGCAGCCGTTCCGTCCCTTGCATGAGGGACATGTGGGCATGTACGTATGCGGTCCGACCGTGTATGGCGATGCCCATCTGGGGCATGCCCGCCCGGCTATCACCTTCGATATCCTGTACCGCTACCTGATGAGTCTCGGCTACAAGGTGCGTTATGTGCGTAACATCACCGATGTGGGGCACTTGGAGCACGATGCCGACCAGGGCGAGGACAAGATAGCCAAGAAGGCACGTCTGGAGCAGCTGGAGCCGATGGAGGTGGTGCAGTACTTCACCAACCGCTATCATCACGATATGGAAGCGCTGAACGTATTGCCGCCGTCAATCGAGCCGCATGCTTCGGGACATATCATCGAGCAGATAGCGTTTGTGCAGAAGATCCTGGACAAGGGCTATGCCTATGAGTCGAACGGCAGCATCTATATGGATGTGGAGCGCTATGCCAAGGACTTCCCGTATGGCAAGTTGTCCGGGCGTAACTTGGAAGACATAGTGACTGACACGCGCGAGCTGGACGGCCAGGACGAGAAGCGCCATTCGTTTGACTTTGCGTTGTGGAAGAAAGCTGCGCCGGAACATATCATGCATTGGCCGGCTGAGTTCCGCTACACGGAGAACGGCGAACAGAAGGTGCTCAAGAGCGAAGGCTTCCCCGGCTGGCATATGGAGTGCTCGGCTATGGGTACGAAGTATCTGGGCGAGGAGTTCGACATCCACGGCGGCGGTATGGATCTGATGTTCCCGCACCATGAGGCGGAGATTGCGCAGTCGTGTGCTGCCCTGGGACATGATACCGTGCACTACTGGCTGCACAACAACATGATCACCATCGCCGGCAAGAAGATGGGTAAGAGTTACAATAACTTCATCACCCTGCGGCAGTTCTTTACGGGTGAGCACCCGCTGCTGAGCAAGCCTTTCAGCCCAATGACGATCCGTTTCTTCATCTTGATGGCGCATTACCGCTCTACGGTTGACTTCTCGTCGGAGGCATTGGAGGCTGCTGAGAAGGGATTCCAACGCATGCAAGAGGCTTACCAGCGCTTGCATAAGTTGGCAGCAGCTGCGGCTACGAGCGAAGAGGTGAAGGCATCGGTTGACGGATTGCGCCAGCGTTGCCAAGAGGCGATGGACGACGATCTGAATACACCTATCGTCATCTCCAACCTGTTCGATGCAGCGAAGGCTATCAACAGCATAGCCGACGGCAAGGCAACAATCAGTGCTGCTGACCTCGATGAACTGAAAGTTGTATGGAAGACCTATGCTATTGATATCTTAGGCTTGCAGCTCGCTGATAGTGGTGCTGCGGACAACGGCAATGCGGCTGCGTATAGCGGTGCGGTGGATCTGCTGCTCAACATCCGCTTGGATGCCAAGCGTAGCAAGGACTGGACAACGTCCGACAAGATTCGTAACTCGCTGACCGATCTCGGGTTCAAGATCAAGGATACGAAGGACGGCTTTGAATGGTCGTTGTAGTCACAGCCTGACAGATACAGAGGGAGCGCCACGGTTGGCGCTCCCTTGTTGTTTTAGAATAATACCGTAAATCCCGCGTGCACATTGATGCCTGCCTGGGCGTAGTACCATGGCCAGCAGGCTCTGCCATCGGTGAAGTACGAGCAGTCGCTGCCGCCGTTGGAGGCGTACTTGGCATCGAACACGTTGTTGATCTGGCAGAGCAGGGTGATGTCGGGCACGTAGCCTTTCGCCTCACGCTCTTTCTTTTGTTTCACCCACTCGCGTATAGGCAGCAAGTACCTGAGGTTGATGTTCGTGGTCGTATAGGCGCGTAGAGCGGCTGTTTCGTTCTGCGTGTTGTCCAGATACTGCTTGCCTACCACTTGCGTCTGCAGCGTGCCTGTAAAGCCGCCTGCCATGAAGGTAAACAGCGACATGGCGGTTACCGATGGCGAGAACGCGATGGTTGTCTCGCGGAAGAACACCTGCTCTTCGCCTATCCAGTTGTAGTCGGCATCGTAGCGGGTGATAGTTTCTGTATAATTGAGAATCTTGTTGCGCGAGAGTACGCAGTTGGCATCCCAGCGCATCCAGTCGGTGATCCGTACGCCGGCAGTCAACTCTACGCCCATGCGGTAGGAGTCCTTGACGTTCATCGTGGATTGTTTGCCTACATCGTTGATTCGGCCGGTAAGTACGAGCTGGTTGTCATAATCCATGAAGTAGAAGTTGGCGCCTACCGTGAATCGCGGATGGCTGTATGTGTAGCCCAGTTCGTAGTCGAAGAGCGTCTCTGCCTTGGGCATATTGCCGGAGTAGGTGCGTGTGGCGCGGTTGTACAGGATGTTCTCGGTATAGTTGTCACGACTCGGGTCACGGTTGGCGATGGCAAACGAACCATACACCATATGCCCCTTATTCTGATAGGTCAATCCCGCCTTGGGGTTAAAGAAGTGGTAATGCACCAATAGCGGCAACTCGATCCTATCAGGATCGTCGGCATACTCCTTGAGTGCATCGGCGTTGATCCCGCTCATACGGTAGCGGATGTAGCGGTATTGCAGATCGCTGTACAGTGACAGTTTCTCCTGAGCGCGGTGGATAATGTTCCAGTTCACCTTGCCGAAGATGTTGGCATCGGTCTTATGGCTGAGGCTGCGGTAATACTCGTAGTCGTACGGCAGTTGCTGCGTATAGAGCGAATCGCTGACCCAGAGCAGGTTGCCGAAGTGGCGGCCTATGTAGTGCGAAGCGGCTATGCCCATCTGTGCCTGCACGGCTTCGCTGGTGTACTTGGCGGAAACAATCCCGCCGAAATAGTGGTTGGCGAGTTGCTTGCGATAGATGCCGTCGGTCTTTTTGACCTTATTGCCCGCCTGGTCGATGTACGGCAGCAGACCGAAGTACTTGAGTGCCTTGTTCTCGTATTGCTCATAGTACCCGCCACCGTAGGTATAGTGGGCGGTAGCCGATACGCGCCAGTTGGGCGTGATGCGGTGGTTGAACTCCAGTTGTGCATGTTGCTGGGCGTAGTTGTCGGTCTGGTTGGGGTAGTAGCAGATGTTACCGAGCTTGTCGACATACTCGCCCGATGGATTATAGCGCCTATCGGCTCCGTTGATGCCGTAGGCGGTGTTGTAATCCACGCCGTCCCAGCCCATGCCCGTACGTTCCTTGCCGCCGAAGAACCTGATGCACAGCGATGAACGCTCACCGTTGTAGCCGAAATCCGCGTAGTAGGAGTACAGGTCAGATTTCGTTCGGTACAGGAATCCGTCGGAGTTCACCTTCGAGAAGCGTGCGTTCACGTACAGGTTACTCGGTAGCGATACATGTGCGCTGAGCATCTCGCGGAAGGTGTTGTACATTCCTCCGTTGAATGATAGCTCGACATGACTGCGTGGATGCTGATGCGTCTGCATGTTCAGGCTGGCGCCGAACGACGACACGCCGTTAGTGGATGTGCCCACGCCGCGTTGTACTTCTACCGAACTGAGCGACGAAGCCATGTCGGTCATGTTCACCCAGAACACGGTCTGGCTCTCCGAGTCGTTGAGCGGCACATCGTTGACGGTCATGTTGATGCGCGTGTGGTCTGTGCCGCGGATACGGAAGTAGGTGTACCCTACGCCGAGGCCGTCATCGGTGGTGACTTGGATGGCAGGGATCGTGGATAGCAGCAGCGGCAGGTTCTGACCTATATTCTCGCGCTGCAGCTCTTCGGAGTTAACCGTGCTATGCGAGGCGGTGGTTTGCTCAACACGAGGAGCCGTGACCGATACCTCGTCGATGTCACGACCAATGATAGTTAGCGTATCACTGCTTCCTTGTGCGGACATTTGTCCGCTGATGATGAGAAGAATATTAATCAGCCATGCATGGCTGATACATGATTGTAGGTATTTCATTTCCCTTAGCAGCATTACCTGCTCAGGTTCAGCGGGTTTGACTTCTCAGGCAGCCTGATCGGCAGCCTCCCCGAATGAATCTGTGCAATAGTTAGGTGTATAATAGTGGAGCGCCAATCGTGGCGCTCCACGTGTAGTATAGTTACGGTGCCACGCGGTTGATGTCACGCGGGAACATCGAGCACTCCTTGACGTTGTTGATGCCCAGGAAGCAGGCTGTGATGCGCTCCAAGCCGATAGCGAATCCTCCGTGAGGAGGCATGCCGTTCTTAAATGTATCGAGGTAGAAGCGGAAGTTATCCGGGTTCATGCCTCGCTTGATCATCTTATCGCGGTAGTCTTGCTCCTTGTGGATACGCTGGCCACCGGAGGTAATCTCCAAGCCGCGCATGAGCAGGTCGAACGACAAGGTGAGGGTAGGGTCAGTAGGGTCATCCATAGCGTAGAACGCACGGTGCTCGCTGGGGAAGTGGGTTACGAATACGAAGTCCGAGCCATAGGTCTCCAGTGCATACTTGCAGATAGCGCGCTCCTCTTCCGGAGCCAGGTCATCCTCACCGCGGTGGTCAGCTTCGCAGAGATGGTTCTCGAACAGAATCTCGTGTACTTCTGAAAGCTTCCAGGCGGGTACCTCGTGCGGCAGTACGGGCAGTGTAGCGCCGAGCAGGTTCAGCTCGTGGGCGCACTTCTCGCTCACGGTCTTGATGATATGCTGCAGCAGACGTGCCTCGAGTTGCATCACATCCTCCTGTCCCTTGATGAAGCCCATCTCCACGTCGAGGGAGATGTACTCGTTGAGGTGACGGCTGGTGTTGTGCTTCTCGGCGCGATAAGCCGGAGCAATCTCGAATACGCGCTCATATACGCCTACGCCGATCTGCTTGTAGAACTGCGGCGATTGAGCCAGATACACCTGCTTGCCGAAATAATCCATCTTGAATACGTTCGCACCGCCTTCTGCACCCTCGGAAACGATCTTCGGGGTGTAGATCTGCGTGAAGCCGTTGTCCGTCAGGAAGTCGGCAAACGCCTTGGCGATGGTGGATTGTACCTTCAGGATACCCATGTCGCGCGGGTTACGGAGCGTAACCTGGCGGTTGTCGAACTTATAGCGGAGCAGAGTCTCTTCGTCACCGAACTTCAGGGCGTTCATATCCACTACCTCGGCCGTTGTCGGGCGGGAGAGTACGCGTACCTCCTGTACAGCCAGCTCGATGGTGTTGTAGTAAACGGCGGGATCTTTGATCTTGGCATCGCCTACCTTGCCGGTGATGGTGATAGCCATCTCGCGGCACAGGTCAGCCATAGCGATGGCGTTGCCGGCTTCGTCGAAGAACTTCGACTCGCTGTTGTCAACCACCGTCTGCAGCAAGCCGCAGGCTTTGCGAAGGATGATAAATCCGCCCCACTTCGTGACGCGCACGTTGTGGATCATACCACTGACAGTTACAATCTCGCCGGCCTTTGCTCCGGCGAGATTGTCTGTCGTGTTAATATCATGCAGTGATATCATAAACTCTTTTGTGATTTAGAGTTTCGGACCGGCGGCAACGAGGGCTTTACCTGCGGCATTGCCTTCGTACTTAGCGAAGTTCTTGATAAAGCGACCAGCCAAGTCTTTAGCTTTCTCTTCCCACTGAGCGGCATCAGCATAGGTGTCGCGCGGGTCAAGGATCTTCGGATCAACGCCCGGCAGTTCGGTCGGAACCTCGAAGTCGAAGAACGGAATGTGCTTCGTCGGAGCGGTCTTGATAGCGCCGCCGAGGATAGCGTCGATGATACCGCGGGTGTCGCGGATCGAGATACGCTTGCCTGTGCCGTTCCAGCCGGTGTTAACCAAGTAAGCCTTGGCACCGCTCTTCTCCATACGCTTAACGAGCTCCTCGGCGTATTTGGTAGGATGGAGCTCCAGGAAGGCCTGACCGAAGCAAGCCGAGAAGGTCGGGGTCGGCTCGGTGATACCGCGCTCTGTACCGGCGAGCTTAGCGGTGAAGCCGCTCAGGAAGTAGTACTTCGTCTGCTCCGGAGTCAGGATCGATACAGGAGGCAGTACGCCGAAGGCGTCAGCGGAGAGGAAGATAACGTTCTCAGCAGCCGGGCCGGCCGATACAGGGCGAACGATCTTCTCAATGTGGTTGATAGGATACGATACGCGGGTGTTCTCGGTTACGCTCTTGTCAGCGAAGTCGATCTTGCCCTCAGCGTCAACGGTTACGTTCTCGAGCAGTGCATCGCGGCGGATAGCGTTGTAGATGTCAGGCTCACTCTCCTTGTCGAGGTTGATAACCTTGGCATAGCAGCCGCCCTCGAAGTTGAATACGCCGTTGTCGTCCCAGCCGTGCTCGTCGTCACCGATCAGCAGACGTTTCGGGTCGGTGGACAGAGTGGTCTTACCTGTACCCGAGAGGCCGAAGAAGATAGCGGTGTTCTTGCCCTCCATGTCGGTGTTAGCCGAGCAGTGCATCGAAGCGATACCCTTCAGAGGCAGGTAGTAGTTCATCATCGAGAACATACCTTTCTTCATCTCACCGCCGTACCAGGTGTTCAGGATAACCTGCTCGCGGCTCGTGGTGTTGAAGGCAACGCAAGTCTCGCTGTTCAGGCCGAGCTCCTTGTAGTTGTCAACCTTTGCCAAAGAAGCGTTGTAGATAACGAAGTCGGGCTTGAACTCTGCCAGTTCAGCCTCGCTGGGCTGGATGAACATGTTCTTTACGAAGTGAGCCTGCCATGCTACCTCAACGATGAAGCGAACAGCCATGCGGGTGTCTTTGTTGGCACCGCAGAAGGCGTCAACGACGTACAGCTCCTTGTTCGACAGCTCTTTTACAGCCATCTCTTTTACCTTTGCCCAAACCTCTTCCGACATCGGGTGGTTATCGTTCTTGTACTCGTCGGATGTCCACCATACGGTGTCTTTCGAGTTAGCATCCATAACGATGTATTTGTCCTTAGGCGAACGACCGGTATAGATACCTGTCATTACGTTTACGGCATTGAGTTCGGTGTTCTGACCTTTCTCGTAACCGGTCAGAGCGGGGTTCGTCTCCTCCTTGAAGAGGTACTCATACGACGGGTTGTGTGCCTTAACGGTAGCACCTACGATGCCATACTGGCTAAGATCTAATGCTTTCATTGTGTTTTGTTGTTATTTAGTTTGTTAATATTATTCTTCGTTGGTTGGTTTCGGGCCATCGATCGAGATGATTTCCATTACCATGCGTTGGTTGAGGTTACGGCCGTACTCGCTCTGGTTGTCGGCTACAGGTTGCGAACCGCCCTTACCGTCAATCTCGATGCGGTTGATGTCTATGCCGCGGTTCACGAGGTTACGGCGTACCATGCGGGCACGGGCTCGGCTCAGACGCTCCAGACGGTCGGCATCGCCCTGGTTGTCGGTATGTGCCGTCAGGCGGATGCAAACGTCAGGGTTCTGCCTCAGGAACATAGCCAGGTTAGCCAAAGCGGTCTCGCTTTCCGGCTGCAGCGTGGCTTTATCTTTGATAAAGAACAGGTCTTTGACCTTGGCAGCATTGCCTACGCGGATCGGCTTGAGCTTGAGGATGATACTGTCTTGCTCGAAGTGGATCACATCAATCAGCGGCATATATCCCGCTTTGCGGGCGTGGATGCTGTAATCGCCGCGGTGCAGACGTGTCACATACACGCCGCGGGTGTTGGCTGTACCGTGGTACAGGGCGGTGGTATCGATCCAGTTACCGAAACGTACGCCGGCATTCAGCGGCTTGCCTGTCTCGTTGTCGATCACGCGACCTACCAGGCACGGCGAGTTGGGATCGATCACAATTTCTTCCTCATCCACGATCTTCACCTCCGGCGGCGTGTTGTCCTCCTGATCGAGGATCAGCTCGTATCGGTCGCCGTTGAGGTCGGTGTGCTGAATGTTCAGGCGCTCGGCCATCTTACCTTTGTGGTAGGCGCGTACGTCATACTCGCCGCGTGCCACCTTCAATACAGCGCTGCCGTCGGGTAGGGACGTAGCGTACGATTTGCTGTCGGCTACGCGGTCGGTGGTTTGGATGATAGCTCCTTCCACAGGGCGGCCGTTGGCATCCTTTACTACCAGTTGCATCTCGGGTCTCGGACGCGTAGGAAGCGGCTCCATCGTCTTCTGCTTGCGGCGGAACTGATAAGCTGCGCTGAACTTGATACCGATCTGCATATCTTGCTTCAGTCTTGATGAGCTTGAGAAGAGGCCGTCATTACGGAACACACCTTCCTCGATGTAGAGCGCCAACTTATAGTGCCAGCGGAAAGCTGCACGTTGCGCCGGTGTCATCTGTTGTCCGGCAGGTACACGCGGACGTGACCACTTGTCGAAGTTCATACCGAACTCGGCCGCCGGAGCGATGCGGAAGGGCGAAACTGTACCGCCGCCTAATTGCATCACGGCATAACCGGCCTTGATACCTGCTTGCCAGTACCAGTTGTCAAGCTCCATACCGAAGAGCAGGGGAACTTGCACGTATCCTAAGTTGTAGTTCGTGTAGGTAGTTGGAGAGGGGGGTATAGAAGACTTGTGGGTGTAGTTCATACTCATAAACTCAGCACCCGTAGTGAACAGGAACTTGTTGTGGCGCAATTGGTAACCCAAGCCTATGGCTCCGGCTCCTGAAATGTTGAATGAGCCGCCGCCTTTCATGCCTAACAGCTCCGTGCGTGTCGCTGCACCGCCCTGAACCCATATATCCAGCCTGTGAGCAATATCGCGGGTCATGTAGTCGGCTACCTCGTTGTTATGCTTCTGGATGCGGGCTACCTCGGCCATATATTCGGCTGTCTCGCGGGCTACCTCGGAGTCGATTGTGGCAGATTTGGCTGCCTGCGCACGTTCGGCTTGGCGCTCGCGCTGTGCATCTTTGCGTGCGGCAGCTGACTGCTGCTTGTACCGCAGCTCGTCGTCATTGGATTGAGCAAACATTCGGCTATTGCCTGCTATCATCGCCATACATATGGCGCAAATGATGGAAATATTTCGCATAGTGTTGTGTATGATCATTCGTGATTTTTTTGTATAATTATTGCTAATCTTCAAAAAGCCTACAAAGTTACGAAAAAAAAATGACTTTTGCAAATTTTTGGGCAAAAAAATGTAATTTTTTTTTAAATAGACAATAATTGCGTTCACTAATTAATCGAATTACACGAATATGATGGATTTAGGTAAATCAAAAATGCGGCGACGGCAGTTTGATAACTGCCCTATGAATAGTGCTGAACAGACGTCCGTAAGTAAACTTCCGTTCGTCTACTCATCACCATTCATTACGGCCGATTTATGCTAAATCCGCCGGTCGCCTTACAAAAATAATTCAAAAATTCCAAAAATATACAATGATTTGTTTAGCCATAAATTAAACGGATGCGGCTTCCCGACGCATCGTTTGATAAATCTCGGAATACATCCAGTTGTAGAAGTGCATGTAGTCCTTGCTATCAGGCGGGAATGTGGCGCGGTAATCGGCGTAGCGCTGCTGCCAGAATTGCGCCATGGCAATCAATGCGGGATCGTTGTATTGTTCAGGATGATAGCAGATGTGCTCGATGTCGTGAGCCGTGCGTTGGGCGGCTTTGATGAGCTTGCGATTGCGCGTTGCGCCATCGCTCCACGAACCTTCATGGAAGTGGTAATAGAATAGTTCGTGGAGTTTGTTGCCGTTATCGTCGAAGTTGTCGCGGGTGGTGTAATTATGTCTGCGGCTGATGAGGCGTCGGCGGTTGCGTTGTCCGTCCTTGACGGAATCGAGTGCGCCCCAAACTTCGGCGTATTGTTCAGAAAATGCTACTTGTGCCATAATGATTAAATTAAGATATTGAATTTATTAGAAAATAAACCTATTATAAACCCTGCCTGGGGGTGCTGTGCTGCACACATGAGTCTGAGCTTGCTAAGGTATCCATTCAAGCGAGCTTGATGGCTACCTTATCAATCTCAGCCTCTCCTCTGCGAGGCGCACCCCACATGCAGCCATAAACCTAAATAAACCGTAGTTAATACATTGAATCCTGTTAGTCCGAAATTGCCCAAAATTTAACAAAAATTAATACAATGGATTCTAATGGGTTCACGAATTACGATGAATATTTATCTGTCCACAAATTAAGCGAATTAAACGAATTAAACGAATACAACGGTTATATACCGGGTGAAGGGGGATCATGATGCAGTGTTGATGTAGTGTTGCCCCAGTGTTGCCCCTGTGTATTGTCTAGGATTTAGTAGTAAATACCCAGTATTTGGGCTGAGTAGGTACTGACTGTGAGTTGTGAATGAATACAATTATTAGCCATTGTGTCAACAATTTTTTGCGTGACCCTTTTGACCCTTTTGACCCTTTCGGGCATAATGTGCTGAATGACAGTGGATACGAAAAAAGTTATTATCTATGTAAAAGGGTCAAAGGGTCAAAAGGGTCAACCGATTTTTTTGTATATACCATGCGAGAGTTTGGCGATTTTTCCTTCTTCGAGCCAAGCGTTGTTCCACCGCATCGCGGTGCGGCGAGAGATACCTATACAGCCAGCCTCTTCGATGAGTGTGCGATGCTCGAACTCATTATTTAGGCGAGTGAAGAGAAGATGCTTTTGGCAGGTGGTTTGGATGGCAGGGACAAGCTCGGTGGTGTCGCCGTTGATGAGACGATAGGCTGCGGCCATGTGGAGGATGAGCTTGCTGCCGATCAGTACGGCGGTGGTGTAATCGGAGTCGGAACACTCTAATCGCCCAAGATTGGGCGATACCTTCTCGGCAGAGCCGAAGTCCGAATCGAATTCGGACACAACGGACAAAGACTGCTCAGTAGAATAGCACTGAGAACTCAACCTTAGAGCGGTGAGGATGAGGGCTATGCGCTCAATCTGGATGGCCATGCGGATGACCGCGGAGTGGAAGTTCTCGCCGAGCATGCTGATTAGCGCCTTGTACTCGGTTGACAGGTGCTCCGCCAAGCGGCGTTTTTGATCCGTAGTGAGCGACCACTCCTGTGCGTTGTGGCAGTAGAGACTGGTGCAGAGTTGGGCGAGTTGCTGACCGACCTGCCGACTGACGGGTTCGGTAGGTGCTGCGGCTTCGACGTAACGGCCGTTGAAAGGCTGCGTATCGCGGATGATGAGCGGCAACAGACGCGAGAAATAACCGTTCTCGATGCTCGGAACAAGGTGATGGTACTGGCTGAACGTACCCGTCAGCAACACTGACAACTGCGGGCAGGGGATGACCTGCATCTCTTTGACACGGTTATGGCTGACCTGCTCATGTTCGGCAGCCTTGCGGAGGATGGAGTTGTAGGTTGCGGCTTGCGTCTTCCAGATCTCCGTGATGACCGATCCCTCACTCTCGTGTACGTAGCCGCGACCGCCGTTCTCGTACAGGCGCTTAAAGAACGCGGGGAAGGTGCTATCGCCCGGGATAAGAGTGGGGTAACAGTCTTCCACGGGCTGAATCATCTCCAGGGCTTGATTGGCGATGCCCTTGCCGCTGGCAGCCGCTGCGAGGATGAAACATTGCAGGTTGGCGTAATAGCGCTTGCCGGTAGGACCATAGCGGAAATACAGGTTAGGCAAGCAGGCGCTGGCGGCAGTCAATGTCGCCATGAGCAGCATGTCGCGCTCGGCAGGTGTAGTGGCTTGCGAGAGCATCTTCTGCAAAGGCTCGGGCAAGGTAGCAAGGTTCAGGTACTCGACGATACGCAGATCGTCGGTGTCTTGGCTGTCCTGATTAGGCACAGCCGGTAATGTTACAGGTTTTGTCATAGTAAAAAATGTTAATTTAATGATTATTTAGTAAATCAAAAATGCGGCGACGGCAGTTTGATAACTGCCCTATGAATGCTGCTGAGTAGCCGACCGTACGCGAGCGTCCGTCGTCCACTCATCATCATTCATTGCGGCTGATTTATGCTAAATCCGCCGGTCGCCTTACAAAAATAAGAAAAAATGCCAAAAATATTCATTGGATATATAACTATTATACGAGTAAAACACTCAAAAGCAAAACATAAATAAATTACGATGTATCCATTTGTCGATTCAATAATTTAATAACACGCCTCTATATAGTAGCCACACGGCGTAGGTATTCGTGTGTAATAGTGGGGTTAAAAACACATGCCCCTCTATAATACTTACACTGGGGGACAACTTTCAGGGGGCGTTGAAAAACATATGCCCCTCTATAATACTTACACAGTGTGTTAGCCTTCAGGCGTTAATCAAATATTTGAGGTTCAAACACTTACCTCGCTATATAGTAGCCATTTAGCACCGTTGTTCGTAGATTTGTGCAGCTAGGTAAAGGTGCTCAAAATGGGGGATTGTTAAGAATATTTCGCATTTTTGCAAGGTGATGTTAGCAGTGTTGAGATGACGTCTGAGAATCAGGTGAGTAAGGGGTGCAATTATGACCATTTTGGTGCGTGGGAAGCATCAAAAACAGGGTGGTTTAGGGCAAAAAGGGGTGAAAAATGGTCAAAAATGCAAAAAAAATCGTCTTTTGGGCTATTTGTGCAAAAAAAAATGCAAAATTACGATGGACAGGTTCGTCAAAAATTGCCCAAAAATATTCCAAAATAAGTGCAATGGACTTTTTAGGTCAACTATTTAAGACTATTCAAAACTATTGCGAAGGATTGATTAGAAAATAAACATGTATTAACCCTGCTTGGGGTTGCTGTGCTGCGCACGTGAGTCTTAGCTTGCTAAGGCGCTCATTCAAATAAATTTGATGATCACCTTATCAATCTAATCCTCACCTCTGCGAGGCGCAAGCCCCAAGCAGACTTAAACATAAATAAACCGTAGGGCAAAACATTGGATTCGGTTAATGTAGGTTGTTTATATTCTATAATATTCTATGTTATGTTGGTAATTGTTGACTTAAAAAGTCCATTTAGATTGTGAGGTGACCGCAAAAAGTCCGGGTATAAAAACACTATAGGCTGCGGAGTGCGCAGCCTATAGATGGATATGTACGGAAGGTTTACTTCGTTACTACTTGGCCTTGAGCATTGTAGATAACTCCGTTCACCTCGATGAGCAGCAAGCCGTTCTCGATGCGCTTGATGATCTGCATACCGTCAACGGTGTTGTCGATGCCGGTAGCGGTTGAAACAACCTTCAGCGAGTAGTCCTCGTAAATGGAATATGTGCCGGTTCCACAAGGATCAGCCGTATAGCTTCCCGGATACGATATGTAGTTATCGAAATAGCTGTCACCTGCACCGATACGCAGGCGGTAGATGCCTACAGCAGCATTTTCTGGAATAGCAAACGGACAATTAAATATCGTCGGTTTAGTGCCTAATGATGTGCCCGCAAATACTACCTCGTCAGCATCAAATGTGAGGTTTCCGTCCCAGTCTACCCAAATAACAGTACCATAGGTGTAACCTGTGTTGTAGGTGATTTGGATAGAATCTCTGCTACCGACGCTTGCTTGCAACAGGATATCCGAGTTGTCGGCATAGAACGGAGCATCTTCCGGATGGGAAGCCTCTACTTCCACATTGTTGAATGCAATGGCTATTATACCATCACCATCAATCGATGTAGGAGCGGGAACGCAATAACCGATATGGAACTCTACCATACGCGATTCGCTTTGTGTTGCAGCATCGCAATAAGCGCGAACGTAGAACTCGTAGTCGTTATCAATTTTCAGGGTGTCGAGTGTTACGTCGGTATATTCGACAGGCTCAACTCCAATCCAGTTCGGTGTCTCACCGGCGCGAACGCATACATACTGGAAGCTTGTCTGACCCTCAGCTGCCACCCAAGTCATCTGAGCGGATGTTCCGGAGAGTACCTCAGCCTCAAGGCTTGCTACGCGTTTGCAAGAAGCGATATGAGATACGTTAACATCGTCCACATAAACCTGAGCATAGCGAGTATTTGCAGTGCTCTCGGGATCAACCTTTGCAAGCAGCACGATACGGTTACCTTCTCCGGTATATGACTCAAACGAGATTTCGTATTCATCATATTCGTCAGTCAGTTCTTGGTCAGCTACAATTTCCATATTCGTCAAGTCTGCATCCTCGGCAATACCAATGATGATGTGCTTGTAATACGAGTAGCTAGAATATGAACCATTGTTGGCTTTCGCTTTGAAGCGAATTTGATGTGCCACAATACCTTCATCACCGAAGTTCAATACCGGCAGAACTGCATATGCTCCATCGGCATCAACATTATATGAAGCGCTATAAGTAGAAACGTTCTTGTACGCGTTCAGATACAAACTATTGGAACTGAGGTAAGGAACATAAGATGTATTACCGTCCATGTTGCCCTTAATCCAGCAAGTCAGTGCGCTTGATGAATTGAAGTCTTCGTTGTACGGAATCTCTTCAGCCTCACATTCAGTCTGGAAGCTTGCATATGACGACCAGCTCTTGCTTTCGCCATCGCCAACCGACGAGCAGTCACCCTTAACCAAGAAGCGGTAATTGGTTGCAGCTTCCAGGTTGTTCAATGTGAACGGATTGGTCGGAGCATTTACAAGGGTGTATGTCTCCGGATCGTTGATGTTGAACGAGCTATACAGACCGTAAGCAATGATATAAGCAGCTGCATCATGCTCATCTGTCCAAGAGAGAACAGCAGAGTGAGCAGTGGTGCTCTCAGCTTTCGGATTCGTAGGAGCGTAGCAAGCAATAGCTGTTGTAAAGTCAGCAACAATGCTCCAGCGACTCGGGTCATTGCCACCGCAGTTGGCCTTAACAGCGAATGCATACTTCGTCTGAGGAGTCAGGCCGCTAATCTCGGCAGAAGCTTCTGTAGCGTTGACAATCTCATAGGTCGAAGCATCATCCAGGTCGAAGTCGTCAAACGGACCGTATGCTACGGTGTATTGGCCGGCAGGAACTTCGTTCGGGTCAGTCCAGCTAACCGTTGCGCTATTCTTGGTGATTGATTCGTCGTCAACAACCGGTGAGAGCATCGGCAGGCAAGAAGCAACCGTATGGAAGCTAAACATGTTGAACTCAGCGCCATCGCAGCCATTAGGCTGAACATATACGAAGTAATCTGTATCGTCGGTCAGACCGGTGAAGTGCTTGGAGAGTGTGCTTACAAGTTCGGCACCGTTGAAGTCGGTTACATTAGCCGATTCGCTAATCAGAATGTTCCAAGCGATCTCGCTACCCTTAGGCTCCCAAGAAACAGTAGCCTCCGAGGTGGTGATGTTGCTTGCAGCCATAGCTGTTACGTTAGGACAAGCCTTGTCTTCGAAGCAGAATTCGATATTGGTTCTGCTATTGGTAACAGATTGACCGGCTGCTGTTCCCGGGTGATTTGCATACGATGCATCATAATCGTCACGGCTGTAAAGAACGGTACCCTCAGCACTGGTATAATAGAAGTTTTGGATGCTATTCCAGTTTCCATGACCATTAGAAACAGCAACTACCAAGTTCTTCATACCATCGAAATTAAAGTTCTTAGCATTGATGTCCAGCATAAGATCCGGATCACTTGCCGTGCCGGCAGGGAAGTCACCCTCATATACCAATGTAAGATCATCTTCTGCAATCCAATCGCTGCTGGAAGAGAAGGTCTCCTTATCCGTAGTTCCAAGATATACCTTCATGTCATTCATTTCGTTTGCATACGAAGAACGCTTGAATACAAGAGACTGAATCTTACCACTATTGCTAATCAAGTCCTTAGCATATATCATCTGCGTATATGCGTAGTTATAGTTTGTGACAGGCATGTTTCCATTTGTAGTGCCATCACCAACTTGTACGCATGCACCCGGTTGATCAGCTGTATGGATTTCCAGGCTTGCAGCGGCACTGCTTTCGTTTTCTGCACACTTAGCTTTGACTTGGATTGTGTAATCAGTTGCGGGCTGGAGACCGAAGATGATAGCCTTGCGCTCGCTTACGATTTGCTTCTTGTTGTTATCGCCTACAACACTTACTTCCCATTGTGTTTCGGTAGCGAACTCAGCGCTTGTCCATGCGATCTCAACGAGGTTGTGCTTGGTGCGGGTTGCAGCGAGGTTCTCAACAGCCTGGCAAGAAGCCACTGTCGTGAACGAAGCATGTACATAAGCGGAATGAGCATTGCCACACTTACTTGCTACGTAGATATGATAATCTTTCTCATATTCAAGGTTTTCAAAATCTATGCTGGTAGCATTGTCAACCGATACAGGCGAGGCAGCCTCAAGGGCATCATCATCCAACTCTGCCTCAGAAAGCACATATTGGAAGTGTAGTGCTTGGTCAGCATATGCCTTATCCCATGCTACATGAACTGCGTTGGTAGCTGTGAGCTCAGCCGAGAGGTTGAATACAGCAGGACAGTCAGCATTGGTGGTAAAGTCGATGCCAGCCCACGTAGAGTTGCCGTCATTGTGGCTCTCTGCCTGACAGATAGCACGTACATATACATAATAGTGTGTACCTGCACTCAGCGTAGTGAAGTTGATATGACTGTCAGCTATGCTTGCATGCGTTGGCTCTACACCATCAAAGTTGGTGATCTCATTCTCGCTGAGGATTACATCGAAGCCGCTGAGGTAGTCAACATCAGAGATGTTCCAACTAACGTTAGCCTTCGTTGTGCCTTCGTCAACCAACTCAAATGCCAAGTCGCTTACTGCAGGACAAGCCACATTCGAATAGCAGAACGTAAATTTAATTTGGTTCTTGCTATATGATTGTGTGCCAGTTACAGAAACGGTAGCCTTCGGATTAATATCAGTGTTGTCTTGATATTTGCTTAATGCCTCGTAGTTTGCAGTTGTGTAAGTGAGACAACTCAATCCGCTGCTATAACTATCGGTATTATCATCTACGACAAGTAAAATGTTATCAGTTCCGTTATATGCAAACGGAGTAGTCAGTTCGAGCGTTACCCATGCACCTGCTGTGAAAGTAACATCATCTGAGAATACTTTGTCACTTTCGGCAACTGTTACCCAATCGGTAGCACTTTCAAACTCAGCCTTATCGGTATGTAGCATATATACATCCAATGTACGGGTCTTAGTAGAACCGGAATTGTAGAACGCAATCGAGGAAATGTTTCCTGCTTCGCCAATTTCTGCCGCTGTATAAATCTGCTCTGACAGCGAGAAGTCGTAGTTAGAATGTGTTGGGAGAGTTGAACTACCTACACTACCAGAACCTAAGGCAATATCATTGCAGCCGCTGAGTCCTTTGGTGGTAGCTTCAGCACTTACCCAAGCGCTAATACCATCACTACCGCAGTTAGCTCGAACATATACATAGTATTTTGTCTCGCGCTCCAAACCGTCAATGGTATATGTAGCGGAACTTACAGAGGTCTTTTCAGCAGCATTGAGTGCAGCTTCATTAAGCGCGGTAGTAGAATATACCAAATCGTATACACCCAGTTCCATACCGGCTTTTGGCTGCAGGTTAACCACCATCGAACGACGTTGAACGTTGCTCAATGAGATGGAAGCCAACGGCTGGCAAGCCGGAGTAACTTCCAATGCAATATCATCCACATAGAATGAGCCATAGCGAGAATATGTGGATACTGTTGGATTCGTTACTGCCAGAAGTACCAGATATTCTCCGCTACCGGTATAATTATTCAATAATACCTCGTATGCGGCATAATTGGTACCGGTAATTTGTACATCTGCTACTTGTGTAAATGTACTCAAGTCAGCAGGATCATCAACAACACCAATTAACAGGTGCTCATAATAATCAGCATATGAACTTGTAGCAGATGTCTGACAAGCATAGAACTTCAATGTATGTCCGGCTAAACCTTTCGCGCCAAAATCCATTTGCGGCAATACTGCATAAGCACTATCGGCATTCGTAGTTGTGCTATATCTGTATGCCTGTATCTTCAGTGCTTTAGAACCATTATGGGCAGTAGTAACTACTGATGGAATATAACTTGTATTAGTTGGCGCATTAAAGTTGCCGACATTCCAGCAATAGATACCATCCTCGAATCCGTCTGTCCAAGCAGCCGCTTCAAATGCTGCGCAAGCGGTGTGGAAAGAGATGGCTTCGCTCCAAGAGCCGAACTCCTCGTTGTCGGCATCACATACGGCGCGAACCCTAACGTAGTAAGTGGTAGAGGGGTTCAGTTCTTCTAATTCAGCGGAGTTTCCGTTAGCTTCTACTGACTCTATTCCGTCCTCAGGGAAGGAACTGCTGAGAGAATATTGTACTTCCCATTGGGGAACGTCCTCGTTGGCAGTCCATGTGATGGCTGCGGTCGTTGTGGTGATTGCAGGCTCTTCTGCAACAGCGAGACCTTCCACCTCATATGCGCAAGCTAACTTTTGAATAAAGAAGTTATCCACAGCTGCGGGAGGATTGGTACCTGCACTATAGTCGTCTCTCCAAGCTACGGTGAGATAATAGTTGCCGGCTGTTACTTCGATTGCCTGATTCTTTGTTTGCCATTCGGAGGAAAGATTCAGTTTGCTGCCGCCATCCAGAGCAATCCATCCGGTAGGAAGTCCACTTGTGGTGAAACCGGAAGGAGCACTTGTGCCTGCCGTCAGTGTGACTGTAGCCGGAACGAGAGCTACACGTAGGTAGTCAGAAGAACTTTCACCATAAGCGCGCCAGTCGTACGTGAATTGATACTTGCCATCTTCGAAGATGAGCAGTTTGGTGGCATAAACCATAGCATCGCTATTATTGGTGTAAGCGTTGGTTGTACCTCCATCGTTGGAGATATACAAAGCGTGGTCTTCGTCTTCCGCATTGTGAGCTGCTGTTCCTAACGTCCATGCGTTGGTGCAGGTGCCGTTGATCAGTTGCCAGCCAAATTCATCTTCGAAGTCATCCATCCAAAACAGACCTACATCCACAGGTTCCGCTTTGGTTGTGAAGCTGACAGGTGATGACCATTCGCTCTGCTCTGTTTCGCTGCAAATAGCGCGTACCTCTACGGTGTAGTTGTGGAGCGGCTCAAGGCTCAACTCAACGTCTTCGTTAGATTGGGCAGTAGTAATATTGTTATCATCCTCGTTCAAGCGGATCTTCCATTCAGAAACAGAGCCACTCTGTGTCCAACTTAACTTAGCGGATTTCTCATCAATGTCGCTGACGGTTACTCCTGCAGGCTTGGGACATGCAGGTGGAGCTGTAAACGTGAAAGTTGTCTTGGGCAGGAATTGGTACGCTGATCCTTTGGTAATGGCAGTGTTTGCCGATTGAGCTACTCCCAAGAAATACCAGGTACACCAACCGGCTGCTGCGTGATTAAGATCTACCAATAAGTTACCTCCATGATAGAGGTATTCGTCATTGAACGTTAAAGTAAGTGTACCTGTCGAGCAATCAAAATAGCCTTGGTACACCTGTGTTAGTGCGGTGGAGTTATCCAAACCGTTTAACGTTGTGGCTTCCGTTTCGCCTAACGATACTGTCCAAGTACCCATACGTTCGGCTGTTCTATACGATTCAGTCGATGTATTATTAGCATAACCATCAATGTAGAATACCATCTGCGAGATGTTATTCCCGTTCATGGCTGCAAGGTCGGAAGCCGGGAAAATTAACTGGTTGTGCTGGGCTCCATCTGCATTGTAGCCATCGAATGGAACTTTACTGCTATTCGCTGTTCCATCGCACACGGTTAATTCACCCGCCTGCAAGTTGGCTGTCATCAGACAGGCAACGAGCAGAATGAAAAAAGAGTAAAATCTTTTCATAACCTTTAAATTTTAGTTAATAAATATGTTAGTTGTCAACGTTTTTGCTTGTTTTGCGCTAACGTATTTGGTTGTTTTCTCGTTATGTAGTAATACACCAATAGCCACTCGAATGGATACTCGAACGGCATAGATTTGGGTTAAGTTGGCTTCGTGCGGTGACGAATTCGGCTGCAAAGTTATATAAAAATAATTATATTTGCAAGAAAGTAATGTATTTTTTTTATGTAAAATTGATAATTGCTAAGATACGTTTGCAAAATGGGGGAGGTTTTTCGGTAAACAACAATGGACTTGGTTAGTCAAAAATTATCCAAAATTAATCAAAAATTGCAGTGGACATGATTAGGTCAACTATTAAAAACTATTTAAGACTATTACGAAAGGGATTTTAAGAAAATAAACAAAAATTAACACTGCCAGACACCCCACTGTATGTTATTTGTGGGGACCCCGTTCTGTGGCTGTTGTCCGTGCCGGACCTATGTATTTGGCGTCGACAACACTCATTCAAGCGAGCTTGATGACCGCTGTAGCCGCCAAATACACAACTCTGCGAGTAACAGCCACCGGCAGCAATAAACCTAAATAAACCATTGGTTAATACAATGAAACCTATTAGTCCAAAATAGCCCAAAATTAATCCAAAATTATTACTATGGATTCTACAACACTGTTTTCCATATGTAAAATTTCCCATGTTTATAACAAATTAGGGACAAAATCTGTGCAAAGGTACAATATTTTTTTGAGATATGCAAATTCGGGAGAGAAAAATGTGTGGATTTTAAGGTGGGAATTGTGGATTTTGGAAGGTGGAGGTGCTGAAGGGGGATTGGTTATGCGCATGTGCCTGATTGATATGCGCACGTAACAAAATGTAACTTTGTGTCACGAAAAGGCGGGAAATTGTAACATTTTGGTAACAATTTGTGAAAAATATTTGCAAAAATGAAAAAAAAGTTGTAATTTTGCGGCACTTTGCGTGTAACGCACCCGAATCATAACCAGGAAAAGCACGGATAGCGAGGGCTATTGACGTGCTTTTGGATATGTATCCCCGGGTAAAAACATTTGGATAAGAAACAATTGTTAATTAACTAAAATTATTAATTTATGAAGAAGTTTACTTCGATTTTGTTTGCTCTGTGCGTGACGCTTGGAGCAATTGCAATGCCTCAGGACAAGGCGTTGCGTCGTGCAATGTTCGACCGCCGTCATCCGGTAGGTTTGATGACGATGGATAATTCTTCGTCGAAGAAGGATGGTATGCGTCGTATTGCTGCTGCAAAGAAGGAAGATCTGACGATTAACTTCGAGACGGCTATGTCGTGCTCGTATTCGTCATCTTACGAGCAGTGGCACATTCAGGCTTCGAGTGCCGAGTATTCATTTAACACCTGGTTGAATGGTGACGCTGCTTCGATAGCCGGTTCGTATGAGACAGCCGATTTTGATCTGCCGTCATACTGCTATCTGATGGATGTGGTTAATGAAAAGAGGATTGTTCCCCAGGAGATCGCTGCTGAGATTTCGGAGGCAGAAGGTCGCATTGACGTGGAGATCGCTATGATCGACTCGCTGGGTAACAACTACGTTATCACAATGTTCTACGAGGATCCGGTTGCTGACAGCCAGGTAGAGTTCACAGCTACGAACCTGCAGATCGGCGAGGATTACTATTGGGGTATGTTCCCGTACACGTATCTGAGTGCCGGTGACGATTCGCTGGGTATCGAACTCACCTATTGGGGCGAAGATGCGTTTACCGGAATGATTGATATTGACGGTGAGGACCTTAGCGGTTACATGATTGTTGACGGTGAGGAAGTTGAGATCTTCAGCGGTACGATCGTGATTGAGGAAACAGCCGACGGTTATCACGTAACAGGTACCGTGTTGGCATTCAACAATGTTGAGTATATTCTCGACTTGACTTACGTTTTGCCGGATGCTACCCGCACCGCAAGCATCAGTGCTGCTGTGGGCTTCTACAATGCTATGGATGATTACGGATTGTACCAACTGTACGGCTACACGGCTGACCAGAGCAAGTACATCTCGCTGGCTATCTATGCCGATCAGGTTGCCGGTCAGTACACCAAGTCCGACTTGTATCTTGACTACTCGTACGTAGTTGAGTTCGTAGGTGGTGATACGCTCTTCCTGGATGTTCTTACAGCCGATCTGACCGTTACGATGGATGCAGCCGGTGCTATCGCTTGCACTGGTACGCTGCGCGTGCAGAACTACTATGATCCGAGTGATGTAGCAGACTACACGATCAACCTGACCTCTACGTACGCTGACGCGGAAGTACAAGGTCTGGATTATGACGAGGAGGATGCTGACTTCAGTGCCAACTTCGCTACCTATACCGTAATTGACGAGTATTTGGCTGAGTACGGTGATCTGCTGATTGACGCAGAGAATGCCGATGGCGCTATCGTTTATCTGGATCTGTATATCCCCGCCGGCACGAGCGAATTGGCAGTCGGTACGTATAATGTAGCCAACAGCGAGCAGCCGATGACCGCTTATCCGGGTCAGCCGTACAATGGTTCGGTTTATCCGTCGTTGGCAGGTTATGTAAATGCTCAAGGTAACTTGACCAATGTATGGTTCCTGGTATCCGGTACCGTTGTGGTTAATGCTGACGGTTCGATTGTTGTGAACGCCCAGAACTCGTACGGCAAGTCGATCAATGCTACCCTTGCCGCTCCGACAGCTGTTGAGCAGGTTAATGCTGACGCAGTTGCAGGCAAGCGTATTGTGAACGGCATGCTGCTCATCGAGCGCAATGGCGAGATCTACAACGCTCAGGGTATTCGTCAATAAGATGATTTAGGATATACGCGTACATGCATCGGATTGCGTGTACGCGTATATGCCCGTTATAATAAGGAGTACGATTTCTCCGGCGTGCCGCGTGATGCAGGCACACCTCCGGAAACCTATTCCTGTTTCGATTATATACAAGGGATCTTCTCTTCCCCGGCTGACGATTACTTCTTACTGACGGGCATCGAATCATATCATGACGATTATTTGCTGAAAATACTATTAACTAAATACTTAAACTTATGAGTAGAAAATTTTACACATGGTTCACGTGCTGCTTGTTTGCCCTGCTGACGGTTCTGCCTCAGTCGGTGACAGCGGATGAGTTGACTGTGAACACCGGTACCAAGACCGATGGTAATGTGCCGGTGTATTCTATGAAAGCTTCGAATTACAACCACACGCAATTCATCATTTTATCTGATAGTTTGGCAGCCGTAGAAGGGCAGGACATCACTGCATTCACGTTTCATGCATCAGTCGCTAATAAATCGTGGGGTAATGCCTCGTTTGAGGTGCGCCTGATGGAAGTGGAGGATGCTGCTTTTGCCACAACTACGTTTGCCGATGTGAGCAATGCCACCTTGGTGTATAGCGGTGCGTTATCCGTAGTGACAAAGCAAATGTCGCTCACCTTTAGCAGAACTTTTGCGTACAATGGCGGCAACTTGCTGGTGGATGTGCAGCAGCCGGTTAAAGGAACAGCCTCGACAGCAGTTAATTTTTATGGCGTGGCTCAGACCGGTGGCTCGCTAGGTGGTACAGCCAGTACTTCGAGTTTGGATGCTATAACTCCCAAACTCAAGGCTTTCAGTCCGAAGGTAACACTCAGTTATCAGGCTCCGGCTTCTTGTCCGAAACCGACAGATCTGATTATATCGGATGTAACATCCAACTCAGCCACCCTGTCGTGGACAGCCGGTGGCAGCGAGACATCGTGGGATGTGTCGATTGACGGTGGCAGTACCAAGACCGCTGTGTCGAGCCGGACGAAGACGTTCACCAACCTGACTCCGTCAACAACGTATACCGTACAACTGCGTGCTATATGCGGCGCAAACGATTATTCGGAAGTAGCCACCATCACGTTCAAGACAACCGCCGAAGCAACGGTTGTTGGTGACTTGTTCACGACAGACTTCAGCAACGAGGCTGATAATGCCGAGTGGCAGTTTGTGAACGGTGAGAACGTTAATGCCTGGGTGGTTGACACCGCAGCCAACAGTGGCGAGGGCGCAGGCAAGGCACTGTATATCAGTAATGACGGTGGCGAACACAATGCCTATACGGTCGGTTCGGCCTGCTTCTCGTGGGCGTACCGTACGTTGGCTCTGGCTGCCGGCGATTACTCGCTGAGTTTCGACTGGCGCGCCATGGCTGAAGGCACATATGACGGTATGTTAGCCTATCTCGTGCCGGCATCGGTTGAACTGAATGCCGTGAGCGGTACGGGTTGGCCTTCGCTGGACGGATTGACCATAAACAACTCGCAGCCTACAGTTGAGGCTGCTGCTGAAAAGGGAATATTTGTGTTCGGTGCGACAGCTGCCTCAACGTATTCCTGGTTTAGCCGTGCATCGGAATGGCAGAACTCGCCTTTGTATGCTATCACTATCCCTGCCGACGGCACCTACAACCTGTGCTTCGGCTGGCGTGATGACAGTAGCGGCGGTACGAACCCGCCTGCAGCGGTAGATAATATCCGTATAGCCAAGAAACTGTGCGGTGATCTGAAGAATATCAGCATCTCGGGCAGGACAGCGGCTTCGGTTGTGGTGTCGTGGAGCCCGTTGACAGGTGCCGGTGCCGAACTGATCGTGCTGCCGGATACGGTGGTATTTGACAAGGATAATCTGAGCGCTTATACGATTCAGTCGGTTGCAGCAGATACGTTCGCTGTAGTATCGGGCTTGAATGCCGATAGCAGCTACAAGGTATATGCCCGCTCGGTTTGCGGTGCAGATGCCAAGGGCGAATGGAGCGAGGGTGTGTTGTTCACCACCCGTTGTGCAGCGTTGACAGCTATCCCTTATCGCGAGAGCTTCGAGAATGTGGCTTCGGGTGCAGGTAATCTTCCCGGTTGCTGGATTTATCCGATCTCAGGCTCGACATCGCCTTACGTATATCAGTATAGCTCGGGCGCTTATCAGGGCAGCAAAATGCTGTACTTCCCCTCAAGCGGCGTGACCGGAGCAAGCGAGCGTATGGTAGCTCTGCCCGAGATCAGTGCCGACCTGAGCAATGCACGTATCCGCTTCTGGTACAGGCAAGGTACAGCAGACGCCAATTCGCCGTCGCTGATCTTCGGTACGATGACCGATCCGGATGATGCTTCGACCTTTACGGCTATCGAGACGCTTGAGAAGACGAGCGTGTACAGCATGTACGAGAAGGAACTGGCAGGAATCCCGAGCGGTGTGCTGGCTATCAAGTATGCCGGCGGTACAACCGCTACGGCTGCGTATATCGACACGCTGATCATTGATCAGGTTCCTACCTGCTACGAGCCGAAGAGCATAAACATAACGGATGATAATGTTACGGCAACTGCGGCCTTCTTCGATTGGGAAGAGAACCCGCGCAATCAGGGCAGTCCTGCCGGTTATGTCGTAACGGTGATGCATGGTGATTCGCTGTGGGTTGACAAGGCTTTCGCGTCGAGTAACGAGTTCGTTCTTACCGGCTTGAAACCTGCTACGGCATATAGCAATGTGCAGGTTAGCATTGCCAGCGTTTGTGCTGTAGGCGACACGAGCGAAGTATTCACGGGTAGCCTGTCGTTCACTACCAAGTGCCAGACGATCAGCACGTTCCCGATGAGCGAGAACTTCGATGGCTTGAACGCTGAGGATGAAGGCGATATTACCGGTCAGTTACTCCCGCTTTGCTGGAACTCTATCAACACGTCATCCACAGGCTATTCAATATATCCGAGTCTGGTAGCCAATACCGATTTGGCCTACTCCGGCTCCAATGTATTGTACTTCCTGTCACGGTATAATGCAAGCACCAATTATGATCCTAAGGATGAGTATGCTATCCTGCCGGAGATGTCATCGCTTGAGAACAAACGTATCAAGTTTATGACACGCAAGGAGGAAGATACGGATGTCGCCGATTACGAAGTAGGTGTGATGACCGATCCGTCGGATGTATCGACGTTCGTTTCTGTGGCATCGAAGACTATTGCTTCGACCTCGTACGAGCAAGTGATTGTTCCGTTCACATCATACACCGGTTCAGGTAACTATATCGCTATCAAGATGCCTGCTGCCGCTGTGGAAGGATACAGTTGCGTGGTTATAGATGACATCGTGGTAGAGGATATCCCGAGTTGTCTTGATCCTACGAACGTTAGTGCTACTCTAACTCCGGGTTATGGCACCATTGCCACGCTCAGTTGGTCGGCCGGAGCAAATGAGAGTGCATGGATAGTAGAGTATGACACGCATGCCGACTTCTCGGAAGCCGTTTCGGTTAATGCAAGTGATAGTACAATCCAACTGACCGGTTTGACAGCTGAAGCAATGTATTACGCTCGCGTTAAATCTGTATGCTCTGCAAGCGAAGAGAGTCCGTGGAGTAACACTATCACGTTCACTCCGACCAATGCTGTATCCTTGATTGTTAATCGTGGAACAGCAACCAGTAGTGTCGTTCCAGTTTATGGCTTATGGACTGATAACTCCTCGAAGAGCCAAATCCTAATCCCTGCCGACTCGTTATCCACCCTCCATTGGGCAGATATCCGAAAGCTGGTGTTCTATTCAAGCAATGAAAACGTATCATGGGGAGCAGCTCAATTTGAGGTATATATAACAGAGACATCAGCGACTTCGCTTTCATCGTTGGTAGCCTGGAACTCGATGGAGAAGGTTAAGAATGCCGGAAGCCTGTCTATCAGCGGATATCAAATGGAAATTACGTTGGATAATCCATATACGTACCAAGGCGGTAACCTGCTGATAGGTATCAATCAGACTGCAAGTGGTTCGTACGTTAGCAGTACATGGTTGGGTGTTAGCTCTTCTGGTATTACGCTCGGTGGCTATGGTAGCAGCATCTCTGCACAAAGCTTCTCGCCGAAGATGTCGATTCACTATACTCCCGGCGAGGAACCGACGTGCTTGAAACCTACAGGCTTGGAAGTATCCGCCGTTACGAGCGAGGGTGCAACCCTGTCTTGGAATGGTATTGATGGAGCATGGAAATATGCCATAGCTCTTGCTACCGAAGATGTTCCTGCTGCTGAGGCGTTCATCGCTACATCCGACTCATCGGTAGTATTGACCGGATTGAATGAAAATTCGAGCTATGTCTTCTATTTGCGCCAAGATTGCGGCAATGACGGAGTAAGCGATGTTATATCTGCTTCGTTCCATACGACACAGTTGCCTGCTGACCCGAATAACTTCTCGGATGACTTTGAGTCGGGCAACAGCTGGTTGTTCGTCAATGGATCGATCGCCAACGCTTGGTGCTATGGCGAGGCGGCTCATAACGGCAGCGGTACGCATGCCTTGTACATATCCAATGACGCAGGAGTAAGCAATGCGTACAATGTAAGTTCATCTGCAGTGGTATATGCAACGAAGTCGTTCAATTTCCCAGATGGCAGTTATGTGTTCCAATACGACTGGCGTGCTAATGGCGAAAGTACATACGACTACTTGCGTGTAGCTCTTGTTCCGGATTCTATCAAGTTGACAGCCGGTACATCACTGCCAAGTGGTATGGATACCATTAACCTTCCTGCCGGTTGGATTTCCTTGGATGGAAACTATAAGCGCAACTTATCAAGCACGTGGCAATCATTCAGTGATGAGATAAGCGTAGCTGCAGGAATATACAAGGTTGTATTAGTATGGAAAAATGATGGTTCTGCGGGGGAACAGACTCCTGCAGCAGTGGATAATTTCCGAATAACTCGTTCGGTATGCGGTATGCCTTCAGCTGTAACGCTTGCCGGTTTGACCTCTTCTTCCGCTTCGTTCACCTGGTCGGGTGATGTCGACAACTATCTATTGAAGGTATATGCCGCATCCACGTTGCAGGATTCGGCAGTGATAGCAGCCAATCAGTTGCCGTATACCATCAGTAATCTGCAGGCTAATCAAAACTATGCCTATACGTTCGTAGTTAAGAGTTTGTGCGACGGCGGTGCTGAATCGTCGGAGCGCCGTACGACTCTGACGCTTCATACGCCGTGTGACTTGTTGCCGGCATCGTCTATTCCGTATGCGGAAGGCTTTGAGGGTGTAACAACAGGTTCGTCGGTATATAACATGCCTGACTGCTGGACACCGAATACCGGCTCATCGGGTCTGTATGTGATAGCAAACGGTAATTCGACGTATGCGCACGGTGGTACGAAGTGTCTCCGCTTCTATGGTGGCGGTTCGTCGCCTCGCATAGCCGTATTGCCGGGTATGGAACCCGACTTGAATACGTTGCAGATATCGTTGTTGTACAAGCATACATCATCATATGTAGGTGATTCTTACGCATCGCTGACGGTAGGTGTAATGTCCAATCCTGAGGATACGTCTACGTTTGTGGCTCTCCAGACCTTGGACAAGGTTAGCAACTATGATTCCGTGACCGTATTGCTCACGCAAGCGCCTGCCGACTGCCATTACATTGCATTGCGCTACGCGGGTGGTACATCTGCTTACGGTTATGCTTATGTGGATGATATAGAGGTAGCTCCGCTGCCTGAGTGTCCGCAACCGGTTGATATCATCGTATCCAGTGTAAGTACGTCATCTGCAGAGCTCTCCTGGACTCCGAGCGGTAGTGAGCGGTCGTGGGGTGTACAACTCTATCAGGATACGACGCTTGTTGAGTACCGTCAGGTAAGCCAGCCGACTGTTTCCTATACGGATTTGGAGGAAAAGACAAGTTATGTGTTAAAGGTAAGTGCCTTGTGTTCTGCCACTGACTCTTCGGAGTTGGCTGTCAAAGCATTCCGTACTATAGGTGTAGTTCTCCCATTGCCTTACATATCCGGTTTTGAGGATGATGCCGATAATGCCAAGTGGGGTATTATAAGCAGTACCGGGCAGAACAAATGGGCCTTTGGCGCTGCTACGAATAACGGAGGCTCGAAGGCAATGTATGTAAGTAATGATAACGGAACGTCGAATTCGTATAGTAAGTCGGCAAACAGCCGTTCGCTCATTTACAAGTCCTTCCATTTCGAAGCAGGTGAATATACCCTCTCGTTTGATTGGAAATGTGATGGCGAATCCGGTTATACCAATTATGATGGAATGTCGGTATTCCTGATTCCCGCAACTGCAGACATTGATAACGCAGCGGTAACCACAAGTTCGATTACTATTGACGGGCAGTCGATTACGACATCCAGTCCTACTATTTCGAATACCAAGGGTTGGATTCCGTTGATTAATCCGCAAACTCCTTCCGCGACCTCCTCTTGGTTCGGTGAAGAGAGCAGCTGGCAAGTTGGTCAATCGTTCTCGTTAGCATTCGATGAGGATGTCAACTATCATTTGGTATTTGTATGGTTCAACGACGGCAGTTCGGGTGATGATCCTGCAGCAGCTGTTGATAACCTGATGATTGCCAAGAAGCTCTGCGGTGATATGGGTGCTATCAGTCAGACAGCAGTTACTACCACAAGTGCATCCTTTGCATGGGAGGCCGTTGCGGAGGCTATCCGCTACGAGTATGTTGTTCTGTCGGGCAGCGAGGATCTGAATGCCAAGACTCCTGTAGCGGTTAACGGTACGGCAGTAACGGCAGGAGGTTTGGTACATTCGTCGTACTACACCATCTATGTTCGCGCAATATGCAGCGAAGGTGAAGGCGCATGGAGAAGTCTTGCATTCCAGACAGAATGTGATCCGATTGACTACACCAGCGATACGGAGACAGGTCTGCAGTTCGACTTTGAGGATATGCCTGCTGCTAATATTAATGAGGTTATCTGCTGGGATACCATCTGTCCGCAAGGCAGTCTGTCGAATACATGGCGTGTATCTACGACCAAGCATGGCGGCAATGCAGGTGCTTACTTCAGCGGCGCATCGGCCGGCAAGTCGAGTGTACTTGTTACGCCGAGCTTCTATATGCCTCTTGATGAGCAGGAGTTGCTTGCTTATGTCAAAGGTAGCAGTACGTCGGTAGCAGCCGACTCGGTGATCTTCTGGATTAACGAGAGCCCTTCGCTCGACGGTGCTGTGCTTCTCGGATATGTTGTTCCTGAGAGCGACTGGAAGGTATTCAACACCCGTCTGCCGGAGGAGGCTACAGGATTCATCAGTGCATATATCCTGATTCAGACCTATTCGACTCACTCGGTATATCTGGATGATATCACCATTCACGATGCTCCTGAGTGCGCACCTGTGATGGCTGAAAATATCTTCGTAGATAGTATAAGCGCTGACGGTGTACGCATCAAATGGGTTCCCGGTGCTTCGGAGACCAACTGGGATGTGCTGTATGAGATTGAGGCTGCTTCGATCTCCGACGGTACGAGCATCTCAGGCACGCCGGAATTGTGGATTGAAGGCCTGAATGCCAGCACAGCTTACTCCCTGAATATTACGATTGTGGCTAAGTGTGATGATGCTGAGGCTGATCCGGTAGAAAAGACTCTGTCGTTCCTCACGAGTTGTGTGGCTGTTACCGAGTTCCCGTGGAGTGAGAACTTCAATGACATTACTTCCGGAATCCCTGTTTGCTGGGATAATAGTGAAGGAACAAGTAGCAGTTCGTATGCATGGAACTACTATGAAACCGGTTATGACGGTGCATGCATGAGGTTTGAGTCCTATTATAATACTTCGGGTAAAACCAGTGTTCTGGCTACTCCGATTATTGCGTTGCCAAGCAACCCGGTACAACTCAAATTCTATTGTAAGAACCCGACCGGTGGTGACTTCAACGTTTCCATCAGTGTAGCCGGTGGCGCGCGTCAAGTATTGTTGAGCGACTTGACCGGCATATCTACTTGGACAGAGCAGGAAGTTGATTTGTCGGAATATGCAGGACAAAGCATCCAACTCTTCTTCAATGGAACAAGTAATTACGGTAGTGGCGATGCATATCTGTATCTGGATAATGTTACAATTGCTCCGGTAGCATTGTGCAAGCCTACAAAGAACGCAGGAGTTAAGAATATCACAAAGAATTCGGCTACTATCTATTGGGAAGAATCTACTACTGCCGGTGATTACTATGTAACTGTAATGGATGGTAATGAGGCGCTGGTTAATAACCAACTTGTTCAAGATACCTTCTTGGTAATTAGTGATTTGACACCATCAAGGGCTTATGATCTTGAAGTGTTGATCACGACCGACTGCGGTAATGGTGAAGTAAGTTATCCGTTGGTAAAGACGATTAGTTTCGCAACCCAATGCGAGGCAATAGCCGTACCTTGGAGTGAGAACTTTGAGTCGATGACATCGGGTGAATTCAGCCAAATATGCTGGAACAACGAGCATGTAAGCGGCGCTGGTTCGCAACTCTTTAAGGTATCTACTTCTACAACCGGAACCAATAGCACGCATCAGTTACAGTTGCCGGATATGAGTAGTGGTACGATTACCCGTTTGACCTTGCCGGCAATGATTATTCCGGAGGCAAATGCCTATGCGTTCAAGTTTGACATTTATAGGAACAATAGTACATATAGTGAGAATACTATTTACGAGGGTATTCGCGTATTCGCACAATATGAAGGCTTAGATTCCGAAATTGAACTTGCATTTGTTCCTCGTCAGTACACTGTAGCAAATAGTGCTATTCCTGCAGAAGATGCTGTCGGCTGGTATAATTACGAATTGACTCTGCCTAATGCAGGTGTATGCAACATTATCTTGCAAGGTGAAAGTCAGTATTGTACCTCAACCTATATGGATAATCTGTCAGTAATCCTGTTGCCGACTTGTCATCAGCCTTCGAAGGTAAGGTTGGTAGAACAAACGGCTAACTCTGCATCGTTTGCATGGTTGAGCAATGCCGATACCTGCTCTGTCAAGGTTTACAACGATACGACATTGTTGGCTGAGACGATTGTGGCTATGGCTAACTTACCGTTCGTAATCGATACGCTGCAACCGAACACATCGTATTCATTCCGCTTCGTGGTTAAGGGTATATGTGGCGCAGAAGATGAGTCAGAAGAGACCAGTTCTGCTATATCGGTTAATACACCGTGCGAAGCTATCGTCATCAACGATCAGGATTGGTGGAAAGAAGACTTCGACAGCCTGACATCGGGTATACCCGGATGCTGGAGCAACGATGAAGGCACGACTACGAGTACATCGTATAAGTGGGGTTACTATGCTACGGGTAAGCAAGGCAAGTGCGTACGTTTCAATTCGAACTCTAATTCACGAGGCTATACCAACGTGCTGGCTACTCCTGTACTGAGCTTGCCTGAGACTCCTGCCCAACTTGAGTTCTGGTGCAAGAACCCGACCGGTGGTGACTTCAGCATAGCTGTGGCAGCCGTAGGCGGCGAGCGTGATACGCTGTTGAGCGATTTGACAAGCATCAGCAATTGGACGCTCCAGAAGGTTATTCTTGCCGAATATGCCGGTCAGGATATCCAGATCTTCTTCTGCGCAACGAGTAACTATGCTTACGGTGATGCTTACATCTATCTGGATTCCGTAGCGATCAAAGCAGCTCCGAACTGTCTGCCGGTGAAGAACATCGAACTGTTCAGCCTGACGGACGAAGAGGTTGTATTCACTTGGGGTCAGAACGGTCACGAAACCATGTGGGATGTCGTAGTAACCGACAATCTGCATCAGAACGCAGTGCTGTTCAATGACTCGGTTGATGCACGTAACGTCAGCATCCTGCTGGAGTCGAATACGAAGTACTCGATGCACGTAAGCGTAACGGCTCACTGCGGTGCCGGCAATCTCTCGGATGCTGTAAGTGCCGACTTCACGTTCCGCAGCCCGCTGAGCGAGGATCTGATTCGCGCTATTGACAACAATACGATTGATACGATCGACCTGAGTGATCCGGCTGAGCAAGCCAAGTGGACTATCCTGGGTGCAGACGAGCCTAACCACTTCATCTTCGCGACGATTGATGATAACGCAGGCTTGTACATCTCCGATGATAACGCAAGTTGGCACTACAACACCGGCTCACGCTCGGCTTCGATCGCATACCGTGCAATCGGTGTTCCGGAGGACAACACACCGCTTGAGGTAAGCTTCATGTGGCAAGCCAACGGTGAGTCGACGGTTGACTTCGGCCGCGCATTCGTTGCAGGTGTTGATGCCGAGATGGCTATCAGCAATCACCAGCCGATGATCAACAACGTAAGCGTGGATGCTTCGAATACGATAACAGGTATTTACAGCATCAACAACGGCGCGAGCGCCAAACTGAATGGCGTAAGTGATGCACGCTTGCTGACCGACAACGGTGCTCTGCTGGATAAGGGTACGTACTTCATCGTATTCGTATGGCGTAACAATTTCGTAGACGGCGAGCAGAACCCGCTGGGTATCTACGACCTGAAGATCTGGAACAAGAAGGGCTATGATCCGACGGCTGTGGACAACATCACGGGCGAGGGCGCTGAGGTACAGAAGATCCTGCTGAACGGTCAGGTATATATCCTGCGCGACGGTGTGATCTACAGCATCCTCGGTACGATGGTTCGCTAAGCGATTGGCTGTCTATCCAAATTCAGGGACTTCCGTGCAGGGAGTCCCTGTTTTTGTCTTTTCAGTCAACTATTAAAAACTATTTCTAACTATTGCGATGGATTATTTTGAAAATAAACCAATATAAACCCTGCTTGTGGGTTTGCTGTGCTGCGCACCTGCAGCTTAGCTCGCTAAGCGGCACACTCAAATAAATTTGCTGTGCCTCTTATCGATCTAATCTTCACCTCTGCGAGGCGCAAACCCACAAGCAGCCATAAACCCAAATAAACCGTAGGGCAAATCCTTTGGATTCTAAAACCCTTCATTATTGTGGCTAAAGGGCTAAAAAAGTGGCGTAAATGTAACAAAAGATAGCAAATAGGGGCAAAAAATAGCAAAATGTTACTTTTTTGGCGATTTTATTTGCATTTTGTTATTTTTTTTTGTAACTTTGTGGGCTTTTTTGTATTTTGCCGAAAAAGGCATAGTACGCAGGGCGTGCGCGGCAGTATTCTGCAAGCGCTCTAAAACCGAATAAATAGATGCGGTAAGGCTTTGAGACAGAGCGCGTACAGCATCTGATAAATATGACGAATATGAAAGGAAAAAAACTAATCCTTGTAATGGCAAGTATATTCTCTGCCGCAGTTGTTTGTGCGCAGAATTTTGACGTGTTGCCATACGAGTACGGGTTTGAGCAGAGTGAGGCAGCGGAACAGGCGAATTGGGTGCTCAATCCCGGAACAGATCTTACAATGGACAGTATTGACCGATGGGAAATCGGCCAAGCCATTCACCGTACTGATTCGCAGGCATTGTATATCAGTATCGATGGCGGTGCTACGTGTTCGGCAGGCAGTGCCGGTAATCAGGAGATCGTGCAGTTTGCCTACCGCGATTTCGTATTGCCTGACGGTCAGTACTACCTGACCTTCGACTGGGTGTGCCCGAGTATGTCGCTCTATGCCGGCTATGTGAACTACGTTAACCTGAACCAAAGCGCTCAGGCGCGTAACGTGACCGAACAGTTGGGACTTAGTGATTACCCGAATACCGGTCATCCGTATCCGAAAGTAGGTGCGTTGAACTCCGAGACCTGGAACAACGCGAACTTTACGATTAATGTTACCCAGCCGACCAACGGTCAGGTGCGTACCACGCGTGTATTCTTCGTGTGGGTAAACAATCAGATGGACAGTATCCAGCCCGGCTTGAGTGCTGCTATTGACAATGTGCAACTTACCAGCGCCGATTGCGAGATTCCTTCTGATCTGGACGGTGAGGTTATTGACTGCGACAATGTGGTATTTACCTGGAACGGCTCAAGTGCCCGCTATCAGTTCCAATACCGTTCGGCAGGCGAAGGCAAGTGGCGCAACCGTATGGTAAACAACGGTGCCACCACGTTCACTCTGAAGAGTATGGATGAGGGCAACTACGATATCCGCTTGCGCGGTATATGCTATGGCGAAGATTCGATTACCGGTCAGGCTGATACGACATACAGTCCGTATATCTATCTTACGAACTTCAACATCTTCTGCCCGGAGTTGCACTGTATCAACTATATCAATATCACCGATACGAACTGGGCCGTATGTACGTACGGTACATCGGGCAGCGATTACCCCTCGTCGGTTAATGCTCCGTACCAGCAAGTAGGTTGTGTGGATTACGGATGGGACAATATCCAGTCGCGCCACACGGTAGTATGGGATACGACGGCCATGGATCCGCGAACAGAGAACAACCTGCGTATGGTTCCGCCCGGTGCCACAGCGAGTGTACGACTCGGCAACTGGGATTGGAACAACGGAACGGAAGCCATCACATACAAGTACATCGTAGATGCGAGCAACAGCATCCTGCTGGTGAACTATGCCATCGTGCTTGAGGAACCGGAAGGTCACGGAGAGGACGGTGTGCCTCGATTCATCATCAAGATTAAGGATGAGAACGGCAATGTCATTGACCCTGATTGCGGTGTTGTTGACTTGAACTCCGAGACCCAGATGGGTACTGGATGGCACTCCGTGCAGAGTAGCGGTAGTTATTACGGTGAGGACATCGTATACAAGGACTGGACAACATTAGGACTGAACCTTGATCCGTATGTAGGACAGACGATATATATCAGTGTGGAGACTTTCGACTGCTTCTGGAGCGGACACTACGGCTATGCATACTTCACGATGGATTGCCAGACGGCACGTATCAAGAACACCAGTTGCGGTGTGCAGAACAGTATGACGGTACATGCGCCTTCAGGATTCTTGTACGAGTGGTTCGCCGGTAACGAGGTCGCTCCCCGTTCCACAGCGCAGAGTATGGAGATCCTTGCCACCGACCCGACAGACTGGCGTTGCCGCTTGACATCAACGGAGAACGCAGGATGCTTCTTCGACTTGGAGGTCAATACAACGGCACGTTACCCGCAGGCAGAACTGCAATGGGAGTACAAGCCGGAGAACTGCGAGAACCGCTACGTGTTCAGCAACACCAGTTATGTGTGGACGAATGAGGACGGCGAGCGCCATGAGCACCGCGAAGAGGTGTGCGACAACTACTATTGGCGTTTCGGCAAGATTGATGAGGAGGATGATACCGAGGAACCCAACCCGGGCTATGTAACCTTCCCGGAGGAAGGCGGAACATACTACGTGACGCTGACTGCAGAGCTGGGTAACGGCGGTGGCTTATGTACCTCCGATACGACGATCGTGCTTGAGGTGCCCGCCCTGGGCGATACGCACAAGACGACCGATACGACAATCTGCTCGGGCAGTGCGATCAAGTTCCACGGTATGAGTTACTTCGAGAGCGGTACGTATTCCTTTGTAGGCAAGACCGATGCAGGCTGCTATGCCAATGACACGCTGAAGCTGACTGTTGTGGAGCAGACCACCACCGTGCTGGATACCAGCACCATCTGCTATGGCGATACCGCCTGGGTAGGTGATGAGTACCGCACGCGTGAAGGTGTGATCAAACATACGTTCACCAACTCGCTGGGTTGCGACAGTATCGTGGTGCTGCCCGTACATGTATTGCCGCACATGATGCCGATCATCGATGTGCAGGAGATTGACGAGAACCATGAGTCGGGAACGATCACCGTGACGATCCTGCCTGAGGACTCGATCCTGTATTACACCATCAACGGCGAGCGCTACGAGAGTTCGACCATATTGACGGACTTGGTAGGCGGTACATTCAATATGGTGTTCTACAACCGCCTGGGTTGCAGCGAGGAGGAGATAGTGCGCCTGTGCGCTTACGAGATCTTCCAGCGCTGGAACGACGTGGTCAGCCTCAAGAACAAAGACCAACGCGGCGGCGGCGAGTTCATCGCCTACCAGTGGTACCTGAACGGTGAGCCGATAGAGGGTGCGACGAAGTCGTACTACTACAAGGACGACGGCTTTGACGGAACAGAAGTGTTCTTCTGTCTGGTTACGTTGCCCGACGGCACGCAGGAGGAGAGCTGTACGTTCATTCCGACCTATCATCCCGATCCGAATAAGGTATCCGTTAATCCTACGAGCGTGCCGAGCAACGCAACGCTCAGCGTGACGGCACCGGATGCGGCTGACGTGACGATCTATACCACAATGGGTGTGCCTGTACAAGCGATGCGTATGGAGGAAGGTACAAGTACCATGCGCGCTCCGGCGAACAAGGGCGTATATATGGTAACGATCCGCATGGCGGAGCGAACGGTAACCGAACGAATAATAGTAGAATAAACGAGGGAGGACAAGACGATGATGAAAAGTATTCTATATAAGTTAAGTATTCTTGCACTGGTCATCAGCATGATTAGTGCTCCGGTATATGCTGCACCTGCCAAGAAGAGCAAGGCGCAACTGCAAAAAGAGAAACTGGCCGAGAAGAAAGCCAAGGAACGTGCCAAGGCGCAAGCCAAGAAGGAGAAGGAGAAAGCCAAGATCCAGGCACAGAAGGAGAAAGACAAGGCCAAACGCGAGCGCGAGAAGGAACGCGCCAACGACAAGGCTTTCAACCAGGCTATCCACTACGTGACAATGTGGGGCGGCGGCGGTTACTCGGGCTTGCTGGACAAGTACAACCCGTGGACGTACCAGGTGAACAACTTCGCCAACGGCACAGAGACCGATGCTCAGGGCACGATGACCAACAAGTTCGTAGGCGGTGGCGGCGGTATGCTCGGCGTAGGCTGGGAGATGCATTACAAGAACTTTATGTTCGGTCTGGGACCGGAGTTCCGTATGTTCACATCGACCGACAAGATGGCTTTCAACAGCCCGTTCAACACCGATCATGAGTCGTTGCTGACCTGGGGACCGGATTACGGAGCGCCGAACATGATTCAGCACTACAACTTGCCCGAGATGCGCGAAATACAGACCGTAGGACAGGTGACGCTGCCTATCCTGCTGGGTGGAAACTTCGAGAAAGTATATTTCCTGGCAGGCGTGAAGGCGGGTTACACCCTGATAGGCAACTGGACACAGCGTGCCACGATGAATACCTCGGTGAGCGTGCCAGCCGCAGTGGACGACTGGACTGACCTGCTCAGCCACAACCAGGTTACGAGCGAGATGGGTCAGCACCCGCTGTACAGCGGTGCAGCCAAAGGCAAGAATGCCTGGGGATTGGATGTAGCCGTATCGGCAGAAGTAGGCGTGAACCTCAACGAATTCTTCAGCGACGAGTGGAACGCAGCCAATGAGGAGAAGGATCATCCCTGGCGCATGCGCCTGGGCGCGTTCGTAGATTACGGTGTGCCCTTGCTGTCGGTTCGTCAGGGTGAAGGCAACAGTATGGTAACGGCTTCGGCGGGCGGATTCAGCACGTCGAGCATTCACCAATCGACGATAGCGGGCAGCAAGCTCAGTTCGCTGCTGGTAGGTGTGAAGTTCACAGCCCTGTTCCAGCTCAACAAGCCGAAGCTGCCGAACCCGATGTTGCAGTTCTTTGTATCCGATACGGCCGGTGTAGCCTTTGAGGATGCGGGTATCGGCGGTGCTACGGTGCAGATTCGCGACATGAGTCAGCCCAAGCGCAAACCTCGTACGCGCCGTATGGACAAGAGCGGACACCTGAATGTGCGTATGGCCAAGGGACAATACGAGCTGATCGGTTCGGCTCCGGGTTATCTGCCATCGGACTTCGAGGGTGATACGATCCGCTTTGACCATCAGGAGGACAGGAACATAGCACATATCCGCCTTGTTCCAGAACCGAAGTTGGTGGTATTTGTGCATAACCGTGAGACCGAGCAACTGGTTAGCGGTGCTTCGCTCCGGTTCAGTTCGGATCAGAATGCGAAGGATGTACGCACTGTAACCACCACCGAAGGTGCCCCGGCTGTAACCTCGCTGCACTATGGCGATACGTATGGCTTGATCACCTCGGCTACGGAGTACTTCCCCGACACGATGCAGGTATTCAAGTTAACCGATACGCTGCACATCATGATGCGACCGATCCACCGCGTGCGTCACACGCTTATCCTGAAGCATATGTACTTCGCTACGGATAAATCGGATATCTTACCCGCCTCGGAGCCGGATCTGCAGATCCTGTACAACTTCCTAAGCGAGAACCCGAGGATCCGCGTGATGATCACCGGTCACACCGACAACGAGGGTAGCGATGCGTACAACCAGATACTGTCGGAGAACCGTGCATCCAGCGTGAAGGCCGATATGGTTCGCCGCGGTATAGACCCGAACCGTATGGAGACAGAGGGTAAGGGTGAGAGCGAGCCTATCGACACCAATGATACACCGGAAGGCCGCCAGAACAACCGTCGCGTTCAGGTTACAGTCCTCAACGAGATGGACGCAGAAGAAGATATTTTCTAATTTCTCTTGCCATCTTTGCGTTTTTTGCTCGGTCATTATGCACCACATAACTTCCTCGCGAGAAAACGCAAATCTAATCAAGACAAATTAGAAAATGTAGAAACACTTAAAATGTAGAAAGTCATGACAAGGAGAGCGATATATATACTGCTGTGTGCGCTGCTGGCGATGCCGGTGGCGGCACAGATAGTTTATGAATGTGACTTCGAGAACCAGTTGGAACGCCAGCAGTGGGTGCTGAACCCCTACAATCAGGCTACGACTGATTCCGGTACCGTATGGCAGAACCAGTGGTATATGGGCTCGCCGGGCAATTATAGTCAGCGCGGACACTGGGGATTGTATATATCGCTGTATGACAACAGCGATGAACCCACGTACCTGTCGAACTCCGCTTCCTGTACCGTGGCGTACCGTGAGTTGACCTTGTCACCGGACAGTTATACGCTGGACTTCGACTGGCGTGCGCTGGGATTAGGACAGAACGCTATGCTTGAGGTGTTCTGGGTACCGCAGGGCATAAATACGTATTGCAACAACAACGGCAAGTATTCCAACCGCTTGGCTCAATACAAGATGGCAAATGCCTCGTTCTACGGCTCGAAGCCATGGCAACCTGCGCGATTGAACTTCACCGTCACCCAGGCGGATTCGGTAGGCAAACTGGTGTTTATGTGGGTTACCTACCTGCGCGATGCGGTCAAGCCGCCCTCGGCGTGTGTGGATAACATTGTCGTATCCAAGCAATCCTCGTCGTGTCCTGCACCGACGAACGTGAAGTACGACAAGATGACGGGAACCCTGTCGTGGAATGGTAATGCCGCATGGTATGAGGTGCGCGACTACGCCGTAACCGGAGGCGAGCTGAAGGAATATACGAATGTCACCGGCAAGTCGCAAGTGCTGGATATAACATCCGAGGGAACGCACAACTTCTATATACGTGCGTTCTGCGACAGCACATCCTGGTCAACGTGGGTAAGTACATCGTTCTTCACCTGGATACCGGGCAGCCGGTGTATTGACTATCTGGATATAGGACCGAACCCGACATACAAGGGTGTATGTTACACAGGCGACTTCAACGAGTTGTATGTTCAAGGCAAGCAGGGTCAGATGGAGAAGGTGGATTACGGTCCGTCGAGTGCCGAGAGTATGCACACGGTGCATATGGATCTGAACGAGATTGACCCGAACACCACGGTGAACGGTGGCTTGAATACCGTGCCGGATGGCGAGATTGCCTCGGTGCGACTGGGTGCATATACGTCCAGCGGCTTGTCGTCGCGCCTGGAATACAAATATACCGTGCAAGCGGGTATGTCCGACTTGCTGGATGTGAAGTATGCCGTAGTCATGGAGTCGGGTGGTCACTCGGCTGAATACCAACCCGGCGGCGACTTGAACCCGACCTTCACGCTGAACATCCTGGATGGCAACGGCAACAAACTTGACGGCTGTACGCAGGTGTACTTCGTGGCAGGATTCGGTGACCCGAACAACTGGCATAACGAGCCAGACAACACGAATATGTACTGGTGCGACTGGGCAACGGTAACCGTATCGCTCCGCCAATATATAGGGCAGACGCTTACCATCCGCTTGACATCCATGCGCTGTTCGTACGATACGCACCCGGCTTATGCCTACTTTACCATCGGTTGCCGAAGCGGTTCGCTGGAAGGTATGGCGTGCGGTGACTATGCTACCGACCACTTTGTGGCTCCGGAAGGATTCTCGTACCGCTGGTACAAAGAGACCGATCCCGCCCGTACGACATTGAGTACCGATCGCGTGTTCAACATCGCGCCGAACGATGATCAGATCTATATGGTGGAGTGCCACAGCTTGTTTGAGCCGGAGTGCTATTTCACGTTGACCGCCAATCCTAACCCGCGTTATCCGGTGGCTGCTATTGATACGGTAGTATCGCACAGGAACTGCCAGAATGCGGTTGACTTCCAGAACAACTCGGTTGTGCAGGTTATCAATCGGGCAGACGGGTCTGTCATGTCGAACGCCGAACCGATACAGACTATCCTGTACGATTATGGCGACGGTTCGGATCCCGAGATAGTGGAAGGGCCGACTAACCGGCATATCTATCCCGTGACGGGCGGTACGTTCCGCACGTTGGCTATAGCATCGATGAACGATGGTATGTGTCAGGATACCGTGGCCTTTGATATCACATTGCCCGATCTGCTGCATACCGGTTCGTACGAGTACTATCATATGTGCGAAGGTGATTATTATGTATTGCCCACGCGCGATACGGTGTATAGTGACACGGTATATGTTTCCTATTCGCAGAACATGTACGGCTGTCAGGCTCCTAACGAACTGCATGTATATTTCCATCCCGAATCGTTTGATACGACGGTGGTGGAGCTGTGCGAGGGCAGCTACTATGAGTTTGAGGGAACGCGCTACAACAAGAGCGGTACGTTCACTGTACCTTTGCACACCGTTCACGGTTGCGACAGCTTGCTGACGCTGAACCTGACCGTTATCCCGAAGTTGCTGGTGGATATACCCGATACGGTGGCAATATGTGCGGATGAGTCGTCGGTGATCGTGCCGTATCAGCAGAAGCAGGGACATATGACGGATATCTTTGTGCGCATGTCGCCGGATGCACAGATAGCAGGATTCAACAGTGAGTACCACTTTGAGGCCGGTGACCAGATTGTGCTGCCTACACCGGCAAATCTTAGAGCGAACTACTACGAGGCCGAGCTTGAGTTTACGGCTCCGGCTTGCCAATCCGATCCGCAACGTATGATCATCACGGCGCATTACCCCACATCAGTGATGCGGCAGAAAAATACGGTTATCGCCTTGTACAACGAGCAGTATAACGGAGGCAACTATATCTGGACAGGGTATCAGTGGTATTGCAACGGCATAGCGGTGAGTGGTGCAACGACCTCGTATATCGTGGTGGATGACTCCCATCTGGGTGATGAGTACTACTGCCTGCTAACCCGCAACGACGATGTGGTGATGGCTACGTGCCCGATCATCTATAATGCCGGTCATGCTTCAGTGGATGCAGTGAGCGACAATATGTACGTGTCACCTGCTACGCCCGGTGTCAACCAGACGATGCAGGTCATAGCCTGCGGCGAGGTGGTGCTGTACGATATCGTGGGACGCCGTGTGGCAAGCTACGGCAATGCCTCAAGTGCTGTACAACAGATGATTATCACTGCACCTGACCGTGCAGGAATATATATACTAAAAGACTCAAGCCATGCAACAGCCAAGATCATTGTGCGCTAAGAGCGCGATCATACTTATACTGCTTGCAGCGGTTTGTACAACAGCCGCTGCACGAACCGGAACAAGGTATAAGAAAGGTTCCGGCATTCAGCATTATATCACCTTGTTGCTCAGTGGCGGTGAGGGTAATATGATGACTCGTGCTATGGTTGATTATCCGTTCATCCACAATAATGTGGGCGCTGACGGACAACTGCATATAGGCTATGAGCTGCGCCAGCGGAACTTCGTGTTCGGCATTGGCGTGGGAGGCGACTATGATCTGCATCGTCAGAGCATCGACTCGCTGAAGGACAACTATGAGCGTCGCGACCGAGAGGCGGACGCCATCACGTACACATATGCATACCGTGATTACAAAGACCTGCAGCAGGCTGTCAGCCTGAGCATCCCTGTATACGTAGGCGGCTATCTGACCGAAGAGCTGTATCTGCTTGCCGGGGTGAAAGTAGGTATACATATGTGGAATACCCATCGGGTGGATACTGAGATGGAGACTTACGGTACATACCACGAGTTTATCCACACGATCCATCATACCGACTATTTCGGGTATTACAATGAGGCACATTACACGTACTCAGCGTCTTTCCCTTCACCGGCCCTGAAAGTGACTCCGATGCTGGAGATAGGCTACAAGATTCCGGTGCAAACAAAGTCGAAACGCGTAGAGATGCGCGTAGGCGGCTATGCCGAATACGGAATACCCCTGTCGCAGCAGAACGAATTGCGTATGACGGATATCTCCCGTACGGATGTCAATCCCGTAACGCAGAGCCAGGCCAACCTGCGTGAGAATATCATTCTGAATGCTTCGGTGGCTACCGATTGGCAGCAAGGCGGCAAGAGTTGCAACCTGCAAGTAGGCGTGCGCTTTACCTGCCTATTCAATGTCACTCCGCCGAAGAAGTTCTGTATGTGCGCACCGGAGAGGACGATTTTCCGATAGGATCATTGCATGTAGAAAATAATCGTTTGTAAACATAATAACAACCTATACGTTTATGAAAAGAACATTACTAACTGTATGTCTTACCTTCATTGCCGCGCTTGCCATGCAAGCTGCAACGCTTGAAGTATTGAAGGAAGATTTTGAGAATGTACCTGCTGACAGTCTGCCCGCGGGGTGGACACAGGAATTTGTGCAACTGCCTGTTACCCAGAGTGCGAACAGCAGGTTATACTCTTGGGGTGTTGAGGAAGGTGACAGCTTGATATATCCTGCCGGTTGCGTGAGTGGTACGCATCGTATGAAAGCTGCCAACACGACCAATCAGGAGATGCGCTTTGTGACGCGCTTGATCACTCCGCCGATCAACCTGACGGGAGTATTCCGTCCGCAGGTCGTATTCTCGCATGCCGAGCCTGCACGTGCCTCGTTCAGTGACACGTTGCGTGTATATTATTTCGACAGCAAGACCAGTGTGTGGAAGCCGCTGCCTGATGCCGAATATACTCGCGAGGCCAACTGGCGTGAGACCATCTTGTCGCTCATCTCGCCCAACGCATCATACCGCCTGGCGTTTGAGATTACCGAGAGTATGGGTCGCGGCGTTGTGTTGGACGATATTATCGTGCGCGCTACGCCTACGTGCCAGACTGTGGAAAATATCACCTTTGCAGAGATTCATGCATTTGACGCAACGATCCTGTGGGATAACTTCGGAGCCTACAACCGTTTCGAGGTAATGGTTGCCGATGAGGAGCTGGATCTGCAGAACATTGACGAGAACCATGTGGTTGCCAACCTGACGGAGGATATCTATGACCCGTCGGTTACCGTGACCGGTCTGGAACCCGAGACGACGTACTACGTGTATATCCGTTCGGATTGCGAGGAGAATGCTTCCGGCTTTACCGACTGGGTAGGTGCAACGTTCACCACCCGCAAGGTGGCTTACCTGCCGTATAGCGAGGATTTCAACGAATCGATAAAACTTACCGGCAATGTAGGTTACGGTATACCTGAAGGTTGGACTGTTGGGAACAATATGAGTACCACGCTACCGTTTGTGATCCGTAGCAACAATGCCTCTGCCAATGCTTTGTATTCCGTGGACTCTACGGCTTATCTGGGCTTTGTAGGCGAGTTGTCGACTACTCCGGTGGCTATACCCGCATCGCAGTATGTGTATGCCGTAACTCCGGAAATTAATGATCCGTCACAGTCAGGAGTAACCTCGCTGCAGGGATTGCAAGTGCAGTTCTGGCTTACCGCATCGTCGTTCGTATCATTGGGCTCCAAGCTCTACGCGAGTGAGTTGATGGTAGGTACTATCAGTGACCCGGAAGATATCCGTACGTTCCATCCGCTGGATACGGTACATATAGCAGGTACGAATCTGTTCCGTCACGTGACGGTGAACATGGACAACTATACCGGAACCGACAAGTATGTGGCATTGGTAAGCCGTTCGCGTATGGCGAATGCCATGTTCGTGGACAACTTCACGATGTCGATACCTGATGCTCCCGTTCCGGGTGAAGTGGCTTTGGGCAATGTAAGCAGTACGGGCTTTACCGTAACCCCGTTGCTGAACGGTGCTGAAGCATGGGATCTGGTTGTATCCACCGAGTACAGCCGTACAGGCGATGTAAGTGCTGCTTCCGTGCTTTTCAGCCAGAACAATATAACCACGAGCAGCAGTGTAGTGAGCAATGCCGCCCTGGCTAATCAGATTGTACACGTATATGTACGTGCGCACAAGAACCGTGCTGTATCCGACTGGTCGTTTGCCAAGACGATCCGTGTTCCGGGCATCATGCCTGCGCTGACCGACTCCACCAGTTTCGTGCTGAGCTTTGAAGGCGGCAATGACCTGCAACTCAGTCTGCTCGATCAGGAGTCGCGTTTCCCGAATTCGGTTCGCGGTACCAGCACCTTGTATTATCCGCTGGGTACGATTGATACAATCAACACGTATCCGATGTGCGTAAGTTCCGCTCCGAACTATTCCGGTCACGGTTCGCACATGCAGTTCTGCGGATCGGATACGTGGTTCACCCTGCCGGAGGCTACGGATCTGAATACGTTGAAGATGGTGTTCCGTCACTCCTCTCTGGCCAACCTGCGCGGCAAGCTGGCTATCGGTGTGATGACCGACCCGTATGATTTGTCGACCTTTGAGCAAGTAGCACAGTTTGAGGCTGCAGGCGCACGTTATGTACGTTGTCTGGTCAGCTTCGATAACTATACAGGTTCGGGTAAGTATATAGCTTTCCGTTCTCTGAATGCAGGATCGGGTAGAGCAGCATCCACCAACCTGATCGATGAGATTATCGTCAGCAAGCTCGGCACATGCCGTGAGGCAAGTAACGTAGCCGTTACTGCCCACGATTCGTATGCCGATGTATCGTGGAACGGTGGCGGCATGAATACGTGGATCGTGGCCTTGGCTTCCGATGCCAGCATGATGAATATCCTGAGCTTGGATACGGTGCATACGGCGAATATCCGATTCTCGAATCTGGAGCAAGAACATACTTACTACTTCTATATACAGACTGTATGTGACGGTCAGCCGCTGGATCTGGATGACGTATGCTATATGTTTACTACTCCGCGTGGTTTGCCTGTCCGCGAGTTTTTCAACAACAGTTCAATGCCATCAGGATGGACTCAGAGCACGCAGAAAGCCAGCAATATATTCAGCGGAGCAGAACTGACAACGTCCTCGTCACGTCCGTGGTCGTTCAGTAACAGTTCGGATTATGTCAATGCACCGATGTCGGGTTATGTGGCATATGCAACGCTGTATAATTATTCCTACGATTATTCGTGGCTCATATCGCCGGAACTCTATGTGGATGCCGATCCCGACAAACCGTTGGAACTGGTATTCGACCTGGGTATGGCTACCTATACATATTCGTCTTCCTATAGCACCTACACGTATGGCGAAGCTGCTCCGAACGACTGGTTCATGGTGGCTGTGAGTGAGGACGGCGGCAACACGTGGCTAAGGGAGAATGCTACCGTATGGAACAACACCGGTACGGGTGACTATGTGCTGAATAACTTGATTTGGGACGGTGGTGAGAAAGTATCCATTGACTTCAGCAAGTATATAGGCAAACATATCAAGTTCGCATTCTATCTGGAATCCACCACATCCAATCATCACGACAATCTTGTGATTGACAACATCATTTTGCGTGAGGGTGATGACCGTTGCGGCGGCTTGAGTAACCTGCGTGCTTATGCTCCCAATATCAATGCAGCTAATATTACCTGGCAACTGGCAGGTCAGAATCCGTGGCCGGCATTGGTTCAGTTATCGACCTCTGCAAACTTCGCGTCCCTCATAGCCAACGATACGATTCAAGGTACCAGCACCACGTATTCGGGCTTGCAGCCAAGCACCAACTATCATGTACGTGCCCGTCAGCTCTGTACGAATGATTCCGAGTGGAAGCAAGCATCATTCCGTACGCCGTGTACCGCTATTACGCCTGAGGCGTTTGGCTGGGAGACGTTCGATGATCCGGAGGCTTTGGGATGCTGGACGGTAGGTCTGGAGGTGGAAAAATCTCCGAATGATCTTCCCCATCGTTCTCAGGTTAACGGATTTGGCAATGTGCTGGATATGAGCAAGAACTCTGCTGACACAACGGCATCCGACGGTGCTTATGCCATCATGCCTGAATTTGATTTGGATGATGCAGTTAAGGATATCAGCCATTATCAGGTTATCTTCAAGGCCGCAACCAATAGCCAGGCCGACAACAATGCCGCTCATCTGACGGTAGGTATCGTATCCGACCCGACTGACATGAGTGCCACATGGATGGAGCAGGCATCTATTGAGTTGCAATACGCTGAGGACTCGACGGAAATGAAGACGTACGTGGTAAGCTTTGAGAACTATCGCGGTGATGTGGACGGCTATATCGGTCATTACGTAGCGTTCCGCGCAGAAGGCGGTACGGATCATACGAACTTCGTGCTGATCGACGATGTGACGATTACCGATGCCGAGGCTTGTCATATGGTTCTTGACCTGGCAGCCGACTCGATGACGGTGGACGGCGGTCGTCTGCATTGGAGCGGCAACGGTTCAGAGTATGAGATAGGTATCTCCGCTACGCGAATCAATCCGGATACATGCAATACGTGGCTCGTACATGATACGGTTGCCGGCACTTCGCTGCATGTAAGCGGCTTGGAGGCAAGCTCCACATACTTCGCTTATATCCGTGCCATCTGTGAAGAATCAGCTGTCGGCCGCTGGTCGTCGGCTACGAACTTCAAGACCATGCGCGGTGTGCCGTTCCTGGAGACGTTTGATGACCTTCATGCCCATGTTACGGAGTCCGACCTGCTTCAGATTGTAGGTACGCATTTTGCGGGAGATTCGGTTGTAGCTACGCCGCAGAAAGTAACCGGCACGTCGTACTCGAGCGGCTGGTTGCTGGCCGATGCAAGTACATATGCCTCTATTTCCGGCATTTCCGGCAAGATGGTGAAGATGGACAGCTATGGTACGCAGTCGCACTGGATCGTATTCCCGACGCTGGATATGAGTAGCATTGAAAGCGAAGTACGCTTCAGCGCCAAGGTAGCACTTTGCGACTATTACTCACCGTACGGAACGCCAGACGCGTCAACCGATGACCGTGTGGGTATGCTCGTTTCTCTTGACGGCGGTACGACCTGGTACCGTAAGGATGCTACGTTCTGGACTACCAACAG